>Ga0206126_10004170_pt1 | contig 14096 bp, 15 predicted proteins | sample Helgoland_Spring_5_FD_148621 | JGI IMG/M metagenome (GOLD analysis project Ga0206126, IMG submission 148621) | Pelagic subsurface seawater microbial communities from Kabeltonne, Helgoland, North Sea - Helgoland_Spring_Bloom_20160412_1 | ecosystem: Environmental > Aquatic > Marine > Epipelagic ...
AATTAACCGGTAATTTATCGAAATCCGGTGCTGCCCGGGATCGTTTCACTTCTTGACCTGGGCGGATCTGTTGATCATGCTTAATCTGTGGATAAAGTTGAAATACCGCAAAAGTCAATTTACCGGATATCGCTGTATGGCCGGTGTTTAGAGCGGCTGCACGAAAATGGCCGAGAAATGGTCAGCTCTGCTGCCTTGGCTACTGCGGCAGGAGTGAAGCCATCTCAGCTGAGACGCGATTTGGCATACTTTGGTACTTTCGGAACTCGAGGTAGAGGTTATCCCGTAGAGGCGCTCCGCAATGCTATTCACGAAGGTCTGGGTCGGGCTAAGTTTCAGCCAGTGATCATGGTTGGCGCGGGAAACCTAGGTCGGGCATTATTACGATATGACGGATTTAAAAAAGAGGGTTATGAGATTCTTGCAGCTTTTGACTCTGCAGCCGATAGCTTGAGAGATCGAGAAATCCCCGTGCCACTGCATTCCACAGATGACCTACCAGCTTTTGTGAAGCAACATAAGGTCCAGATGGCAGTCCTCTGTGTGCCAGCCAATTTTGCTCAGCAGGTAGCAAACAGCCTTATTAAAGCAGGCATTCAAGGTATTCTTAACTTCTCTCCCGTGGTGCTTGAGGTTCCGCAGGAGGTAACGGTCAATAATGTTGATTTGGCTCTCGAGCTTGAAAACTTAAACTACTTTATTCGCAAAAAGTAAGATGAATATCATCGGGGGCTAAAGCTTTTGCTAGTTGATCGCTGCAGTAAGGTGCCCCTATGTTTCGCTGGCCTTTTTTCTTTTCATCCTGGTTAAAGAGCGTATCCCTTCGTCATCCATCTCAACGAGATAAACAGGGAATTCCAAATACGCCCAAATAAGCTATGGCCAAGAAAATAAGAATACCGATCAAGAGCGCAGCTGACATCAAGAAGATGCGTATCGCTTGTGAGACTGCCAGTGAGATTCTCCAGCTCTGTGCCAAGGAGGTGCAACCCGGCAGGACGACAGCGGAAATTGATGCTTATGCGGCAGAGCTGATGAAGGAGCGAGACTGTAAGAGCGCTTTTCTCGGCTATCGTGGTTTTCCCGGTCAAATTTGTATTTCTCGCAATGAGGAAGTGGTTCATGGCATTGGCTCAGATACGGTCATTAAGCTAGGTGATATTCTTAAAATTGATGTTGGTATTACCAAGGGGGGATGGATTGGAGATAATGCGACCACGGTTCCGGCTGGCGAGATTGATCTGGAAACCAAGCGGCTGATGTGTGCCACTGAGCAGTCCCTCTACGATGCGATTGATCAAGCGCGGCCGGGTAACTTGCTCGCTGAGCTTTGCGGAGCTGTTGAGGCTCACGTCAAGCCTCATGGGTTCACGGTGGTGAGAGAGTTTGTCGGTCATGGTGTTGGGCGTAATCTGCATGAAGAGCCACAAGTTCCCAACTATCGACCATCGGGAAGATCTCCCAAGCTGCGCCCTGGCATGGTCTTGGCCATTGAGCCGATGGTGAACGCGGGGGTGGCAGGAGTTACTATTCTCAGTGATGGCTGGACAGTCATTACCAATGATCGCAAGAACTCATCCCACTTTGAGCACACCGTATTGGTGACCAGTGGTAAGCCCGATATCATGACAGCACGCCCTCGTGAAGCGACGGAGGAATTGTTGGGCATTAACATGCAAGATTAATGGCAAACTTGCTCATTGCTGGTTACGGGTTTTTGGGACGTGCTCTCGAAAGTAAGTTTGAAGCTGCCGGTTGGCAGGTGAGCAAGCTGAACCGAAGTGGTACTGATGGAGCCATTGCCTGTGACCTTTCATCAGTAGATGACGTAGCGGCTTTGCCCGATGGTTATGACCTGATCATTCACTGCGCTGCTTCAGGTGGTGGCGGGGAAGAGTCTTATCGAAAGGTTTATCTCGAGGGCAGCCGCAGCTTGTTGAGGCGATATCCCAATACACGTTTTATCTTCACCTCAAGCACGTCGGTTTATCCTCAGGAAGATCATTGCATGGTAACTGAGGCAAGTGAGGCGAACCCTACTAGCCCGACGGCTCAAGTTCTCAGGGAAGCTGAACAATTGGTGCTTCAGGCTGGGGGGGTGGTAGCCCGCTTATCCGGGCTTTATGGCCCCGATAGGTGTCACGTCTTGAAAAGTGTCTTGTCCGGTGAAGCCAAGATCGATGGTCGCGGTGAGCGCATCATGAATTTTGTCCACCGCGATGATGTAGCTGATGCCATGATGCTACTGGCCACGATGGCATCATTTCCCAGTGGTGAGATCTACAATGTTTCAGCAGAACCTGTGAGTCAGCATGACTGCTTTGCTGCTCTGTCAGCACATTTTGGAGTGCCAATGCCCGAACAGCAGCAAGGGGAGGTGAAGCGTAAGCGTGGAAATAGCAGTAAACGTGTTTCCAACGCCAAGCTCAAGAGCTTGGGCTGGCAGCCAATGCACCAAGATTTTCTATCCTTAGCTCTAGCGTGCCAAAGGGGCTAATTATAAGTCGGCTTATTGTGCCGATGGAAATAGCCATCGCTAAGCATCATCGATGTTGGGTAGTTCGGCAGTGGTCCAGCATCTGGCGGACGGGGCACGTTCTTGCCTAAGGTGGCGTCTTCAGGTTGTGAATATGCAATATGAACAGGGGTGCCATTTTTGACTAAGTTAAAGAATTTAGGTGATAGGTTCTCATGCATGCGGATGCAGCCATGGGTGCATGGTTGGTTTTTCATCCAGCCGGTGTGGAAGCCGTAGTGGGCTTTGAACTCACACCAGTAGGGCATAGGGGTGCCCTTAAAACTCCAGCCTGAGGGCTTGCTGCGCAGGTAGCATCGGCGCACTTTGTTGCCTTGGTAGGCATAGCCGTGACTGTTGGCACGATGTTTTTGAACCTTTCGGAAAATGCGGAAATGCCCTTTGGGGGTTGGGGTCGATGAGGTTCCGACAGAGACGGGCATTACGAGAAGAGGCTTTGACCCCTCCATCACATAGACCATCTGGTTGTTGGTTGATACTTTCACTCTAACCTTGGACCTGTCAGTTGGCAGTGATGCAGGCAGATCATATGATTGGTAGCCGGAGATGCCGCGACTACTGAGGGAGGAGCTGCTAGCGCATGAGCTAAGGTTCAAGCATGCGATGCCCGTGCAGAGTAGGCTGATGAGAAAATTCCATTTCATGATTTATCAGTAATATGCCCCTCATCAATGATTTCGACAAGTCGGAAAAGTGAGCGGCAACTGAAGAATAGCGTGAGATATACGCTTGAAGCTTGCAATTTCACTCAAAAACCCGCATCAAACCGCGTCATGAAGACCGAAAGCATCCACAAATACCGTGCATTTCCAGCGGTGGACTTGCCTGACAGAAAATGGCCTGATCAGACCATTACCAGTGCTCCTGTCTGGGCGAGTGTGGACTTGCGTGATGGCAACCAAGCTCTGCCTGTGCCGATGTCAATCGAGGAAAAGCTCGAGTTCTTTCAGCTCCTCTGCCGCATTGGTTTTAAGCAAATCGAAATTGGTTTTCCTTCTGCCGCTGATACCGAGTTCAACTTTTGTCGTCACTTGATAGAGAATGACTTGATCCCTGATGATGTGACCATTCAGCTGTTGGTTCAGACTCGAGAGCACCTGATCCGTAGATCCTTTGATGCCATCAAAGGAGCGAAGCGTGTGATTGTGCATATATATAATTCCACCTCACCATTGCAGCGACGAGTTACGTTTGGCAATGCTAGCCGTGAGGAAATCAAGCAGCTCGCTGTGGATGGGGCAAAGCTGGTCAAAGAATTAGCCCCGTCGATTCCAGAAACAGAAATCATGCTGCAGTATTCTCCGGAATCATTTTCTGATACTGAACTGGATTTCGCCTTGGAGTGTTGTAACGCCGTGATTGATGTCTGGCAGCCTAGCCCAGAGCATAAGATGATTATCAACCTGCCCGATACGGTGCAGTGGACCACGCCCAATATTCACGCAGACATGATCGAGTGGATGGGCCGAAACCTTAATCGTAGGGACTCGGTTCTCGTTTCTCTGCATACTCATAACGACCGTGGCACCGGAACGGCAGCCACAGAACTCGGCTTGATGGCTGGAGCAGATCGAGTTGAGGGTACGCTCTTCGGTAATGGTGAGCGCACCGGTAACCTTGATATTGCAAACGTGGCACTCAATATGAACAGTCACGGCATCGAGACAGGGCTTGATTTTTCTGACCTGCCAGAGATCCGTGCCGTTTACGAGCGGGTTACCCGCATGAGTGTTCCAGAACGTTATCCATATGCAGGAGAGTTGGTATTCACTGCCTTTTCTGGATCTCATCAGGATGCCATCAAGAAGGGCTTGGATCTCCGCAAGAAGGAGCTTGAAAAGGATGCGGATACACCCTGGGCTGTCCCTTACCTGACGATTGATCCTCAGGATATCGGCCGTTCCTATGAGGCGATCATTCGTATTAATTCCCAGTCCGGCAAAGGAGGCGTAGCTTATGTGCTAGATCGTGAGCACGGTTTTGACCTGCCCAAAACAATGCACCCGACGGTCGGCATGTTAGTGTATGCATTGGCTGATGAGTTGGGACGTGAACTAACGCCAGATGAGATTCGTGAGGTGTTTTTCGATAAGTTTGTCAATCTTGATGAGCCCTTGGCCTTGCGTGACTATGAGCTAGATCACCATGCTGGAAATAAAGGTGAGGTGGCATGCCATGCTGATATCTCAATCAACGGGGAACTCAAAAAAATCAGCGGTTTAGGTAATGGTCCGATCAACGCATTTGTGCATGCGCTCGAACAAGTAGGTTTGAAAACTTTCACGCTCACCGATTACAGGTCTCATGCGGTTCGAGGTGGATCTGATGCTGATTCCGCGGCCTACATTCAACTGAAGAGTCTGGATGATCAAACTTTAGTATGGGGCTGTGGTGTCGACCCATCCATCGAAATGGCCGGCCTCAAGGCGCTGGTTTCTGCAGCCAATCTGTTGGCTGCTGCGAAGAGTTAACTTTAGTCACTAAGTTCATGTTACGTTTTACTTTATTTGGCATCCCTATCGTCGTTGAGCCATGGTTTTGGCTGACGATGGCTTTTCTTGGTGGTGGGCTCGACGCCTTGCAGAGAAATTACCCTGGAGATTACTTGGGGGTGATTCTTTTCATGATGGCTGGGTTTGTTTCCGTGCTTGTACATGAGCTGGGACATGCCCTCACCGGGTTCAAACGTGGAGGCGGCCAGGTATGGATCAAACTCTGGGCATTGGGTGGTCTTGCCTACCAGCAAGGGGGCCGCTTAGACCGGAAAAACCGCTGCTTGATGATATTGGCAGGTCCCGGTGCGGGACTCCTGCTTGCGGTTGTCAGTATTGCTTGTCTGTTTGTTATTTTTCCGGTGCCAGAGGCTTTGCTGAGATTGCAGTATTACCTCAAATACACGAATATCTTCCATCAGGATATGGTGAGCATTTTTCCTGATAACCGACCGATCTACGGATTTTTAAATTCATTGATTTGGGTCAACGTTTGGTGGTCTCTATTAAACCTCATCCCGATTTTCCCACTAGACGGTGGCCAGTTTATGGAGCAGATCATCAAATCCCGCAAAAAAATGCACCAGGTTGGCATGATCGCGGGCGCTGGGTGCATGCTTTTACTGCTGTCCATGGGCTCAATCTTTGGATTGGTGATCTTCGGTTTTCTGACCTATCAGAACTTCCAATCATATAAGCAGGCAAGCTTCTAGCGCTGGATTGCTAGCTGCATGAGGATAGTCCTTGGAAAATGATCTGAGTTACTTATTCTTAATATATGGAAACATTCATGCTGATCATCTCGGAGCCCTTTACTTGGGGGCTTGTTGTCGGGTTATTTTTACTCGTCATGGTCTGGAGGCTGATGCGCAAGGACATCACCATGCTTCGCAGCGAAAAGAAGCGTTTGCAGGAGGAAAACAAAGAGCTTCAAGGGCATCTTAACACCCAGCTCAAAATCAATGCCAAAGGCAATGATCAGCTTGAGGCTGATCTTATCGAGTTACGTGAGCAGAATGAGAATTTGAGGTCTAATCTTAACGTGGCCAAGCAGAAGCCCGGACGTGCGGAACTACGTCATCTTCAGATGATGGAGAATGCGGTCAGTGTGATGAGAGAACAGGCGCCTGGTTTTGCTCCCGCATGGGAGAAGGCAATGCGTGATGCTGAGGCCGCTGAGCTAGCTGCTGAGGGGGGTCTGAAGAAGCTGATCCGCAAGGTGCTACCTGCGAGTAAACCGGCACCAGCTATTTCCACTCAGGAGCAAACCACTCCTGCTGAGGACGACAAACAAACAGAGGATTAAGAACCCAAGGTAAAGATCTGTGATCTCTGGGCTATCTTGACCCTTGTCTCTTAGGGCTGAATATGCTTTTCTCCGCGCATCTCGCGGCATTCAGAGGCGGGATAGATTTTACCTATAACGCAATATCACTATGAAAATCGTCGTCGCATATTCAGGAGGTTTAGATACCTCAGTTCTCCTTCTTTGGCTTAAGGAAAAGTATAACGCTGAAATCATCGCTTACTGCGCTGATGTTGGCCAGGGAGAAGAGCTTGATGGGCTCGAGGAAAAGGCGCTGAGCACCGGTGCCAGCAAGTGTTACATCGGAGACTTGAAGGAGGAATTTGCCGCCGATTATATTTACCCTATGTTCCAGGCTAATGCCCTTTATGAAGGTCGCTATCTACTGGGAACATCGATTGCTCGCCCATGTATTTCGAAAGGAATGGTAGACGTGGCTATCAAGGAGGGTGCGGATGCCATTGCTCACGGAGCAACGGGTAAAGGCAATGACCAAGTAAGATTCGAACTTTCCGTCGCTGCCCTCGCACCAGATATTAAAATGATTGCTCCATGGCGTGATGCTGAGTTCCGCGCTCAGTTCCCAGGTCGCTCAGAGATGATCGCCTATTGTGAAGAGCATGGTATTGATGTCACAGCATCGAAGAAGAAGCCATACTCCATGGACCGTAACTTACTTCATATTTCTTTTGAAGCAGGAGCGCTTGAGGACACTTGGTACGATGCCACGGGTGAAGCGGATCGTGATATGTATGTGCTCTCTGTCTCTCCTGAGGAAGCTCCAGATACTCCCGAGTATGTCGAGTTTTTGTTTGAGAAGGGTAACATTATAGGGCTCAAGTATGATGGTTTGGCTCAGGTCATTGAGGACTTGGCTGACTTCAAGGTAGAGGGCGAAAAGGACGGCTATACCTTACTCAGCCCTTATGGTGTCATGCGCGTATTGAATTTCTTAGGTGGCAAACATGGCATTGGACGTATCGATATCGTTGAGAACCGTTTTGTTGGTATGAAGTCACGCGGTATTTATGAGACCCCAGGTGGTACCATCATTCTTGCGGCACACAGAGATTTAGAGACCTTGACCGTTGATCGTGAGGCTCAGTATGTGCGAGATAGCTTGATCACCAAATACTCTCAATTGGTCTACAACGGATTCTGGTTTGCTCCCGAGCGAGATGCAATTCAGGCCCTGGTCACCGAGACACAAAAGACGGTGTGCGGTGAGGTGAGACTCAAGCTTTACAAAGGAAATTGCCTGCAAGCAGGACGTCGCTCGCCGCTTACGCTATACTCGGAGGATGTTGCTACCATGGAAGGTGGCGCCGAGGAGGCATACAATCAGGATGATGCCACTGGTTTCATTGCCCTCAATGCTCTCCGCCTGAAGGCGTCAGCACGCCAGGGCGAGTAATACAAAGCTGGTCTCTTCTCAGATGACTGTTAAGTAATCAATCACCATGGACGAAGCAGTCATTTATACCATTCTCGGTGAAGCCGGATTCACCAAGATGGTGGCTGCTTTTTACCGGAGAATTAAACAAGATCCTTTGATCGGCCCGATGTATCCTGAAGAGGACCTGGCAGGGGCGGAAGAACGTTTGCGTGATTTCCTGTTATTTCGGTTTGGCAATGATCCACGCTACCAAGCTAAACGGGGGCACCCACGCTTGAGGATGCGGCATGCTCCCTTCTCCATTGGTGAAGCCGAGGCCGTGCGCTGGTTGGAGCTCATGGACGAGGCGATGGATGAAACCAATGTTCCAGTATCCATCAAGCTTGAGCTGAATGCATTCTTTACGATGGTGGCGCATAATATGCGCAATCGGGAGGAATAAAAAAATTTAACAAACACATATAGAGATGAACAGTATTTGGTTATTTGTCGGTTTTATTGGCCTCTATTTCTCCATGCAATTATGGATTTTGCCTGCATGCGGTATTCCTACATGAATGTCTGGTAGAAATTCTCCGGGTGAGAATGAAGGTAAAGCAGCAGCAGTTACTAGCGAAGCAATGGTAGTAGAGAAGGTGGGCGAGCTTAAAAAGCCAATCGACGTCAAAGCCGAAGAGACGACTGAGCCAGTTGAGTTAGGCAAGGAGCACAATCAAAGTGAACGGCGTGATCAAACTAAGCAGCTTGATCCAACCAAGGGTCTATAGTGTTAAGAGACTTTTGTTTGGGAGTCATCTGAAAGAGCCCAAATCGAGGCCAAAAAAAGGGGCATCCCGTTGAGGAGCCCCTGTTTGTTTGGTCGCTTGATCTAGTTAAGGCTCAATGATGGCATAATCTCCATCTTGGCGACGGTAGAGAATTTGCAGCACATTGCGACGCTCGTTATTGTAAGCAATGAATGGCTTGTCTGAGAGCTCAAGTTCCATGATGGCTTCTTCCTTAAGGAGGGTACGCAAGCGGTATCCCTCACGGTGAATGATCATGGGTTCTGGATCAGGCTCTGGCTCTTCTGCTGAGGAAATTTTATCAAGGACATCGGCAGAAAAAACCTTTTCGTCAAGGTGACGAATCGTATCTTTCCTTCTGTTGGGACGATGCTTTCTGAGTAAGCGTGTTTTGTGCTTACGCATGCGGCGTGCTATTTTGGCGATGGTTTCATCAATAGCAGCATACATGTCTTTGCTCTCAGTAGACGCATCGATGACGATGTGGTTGGCGCAGAACAGAATGATTTCCGCATGATGTCGGTTTTTGTGGGCATCGAGGATGGCTTTGGCCTCAATGATTTTCGGGTAATCTAGGTGTAGGCCCTGGATTTTCTTGGTTGCGTAATCGCGCAGGGCATCGGTGACTTCTTCGTGTCGTACGGTAATAGTAATTTGCGTATTAGCATTAGCTGATTGCATCTTTGTTTTTCCTTTCTTGTTTGTGTTATGCAGCACTTGGCTGCGAAATAAATGAGTATCTAAATTGTACTGTGATATGTGGTATGATCATTAAAGCACAAAATCTTCGCCGAGGTAATGTTTTCTGGCGAGTGGGTTAGCGGCAATGTCTTTGGCCTCACCCTCAAGGATGAGCTGCCCCTCATGCAGTAAATAAGCATGGTCGGTAATGTGCAGCGTTTCACGCACATTGTGATCCGTAATTAAGATGGAAAGTCCATCTTGCTCACGTAAGTCGCGTACGATGGTTTGGATATCACCGACAGCGATCGGATCAACGCCACTGAATGGCTCGTCGAGCATGAGTAAAGTAGGGTCGGTGCACAGAGATCGTGCGATGGTGAGGCGGCGCTTCTCACCTCCAGAAAGTGAGAGGGCCTCAGAATCTCGCAGCTTGGAAATATTGAAGCGCTCAAGCAATTGATCAGCTCGGTGGTGGCGCTCCTTACGGTTGAGATCTTTGCGGGTCTCGAGCACAGCGAGGAGGTTGTCGAGAACGCTGAGGTGACGGAAGATGGATTCTTCTTGGGGTAAGTAACCCATGCCTAGTCTAGCGCGCTTGTGCATGGGCAGTATTGAAATATCATTGCCTGAAAAACTGACCACTCCGGCATCAGCGGGGATGAGGCCGGCGATCATATAAAAGCTGGTAGTTTTGCCAGCTCCATTGGGACCAAGGAGACCAACGATCTCACCTTCTCGAACACTCAGGTTGACGTTGTTGACGACGGTGCGGCCAGCGTAGGTTTTCATCAAACCCTGAGCTTCTAGCAGTGTTGGTGAGCTTCGGCGATTCCCCGTGTCCAGATGCAGAGTGGTGTGATCTGATGGTGGGGCGAGAGCTGGCTGTTGCTCAGTGGTTGAAGTGTCTGTTGTGGTTTCTGGCATCGTCGTTAGTGTAGCGAGATTCTTTTTAGCGAGATTCTTTTTGGGTGACAGCTTGCATTTCCCACTTTCCCTGGCTGGTGATAATGCTTTCGATATCCTTGTCTTTCATTTGTATCCTAATCCATTGGCCATCCTCTCCGGCCTGAAGGTATTCACTGGCGCTTTGCTGAAGGGTGGGGCGGCCTCCTTTGAGGATCATTTCACCAGTTTTTGCATTATAGCTAGCTATGTTGCCTGAGGCGAGAAAAGGTTGGCCATCACTATTTTTGCCAAGGATCTTGACGCTTCCTGTGGCAATAATTTCTTGGAGATCTCCGAGTTCCGAAAAGCTGTTGTCTTTTTGCTCTGGTATTTGCTTTGTTTTTTGAGGCTCAGACCCCTTGAGTGCAGTGTTCTTTTTTTCCTCCTTGGGGCCGTTATCGAATAGGATTTTAAGCTCATCACTACACCTTAATTTGAAGTCGGAGTTAGACTCATCAAGCCTGATGTTTTTAAGGTAGGCGAGTATTCCTTCTTCGTTGTCGAAATAGATGCCGCCGTCACACTTTATCTTGATGGTGCTTAATTCTTTTTCTTTGTTTGCCGTCTTTTCATGAGGGCCAGATTGATTGTTCGCTTGTGTTAGCTCAGTTGCTGGCTCAGTTGCTTTGTTTTGTTCGAGGGTTTTGTCTTGGCCGCTACGTTTGAGAAATGTCTGTATTTTTTGGTCGGCAGCAATAGAGCGCTCATTACTTTGCAGAATGGTTTTTTCAGTTTTCTGCTGACGCGCTTCATTGTTTTTAGCGATGGGTGCAGCATGCTTGTCGATCGCATCAAGTTTTGCCGTGGACGGTGGCTTTGCCGGTGCGGCTGTAAGCATGCTGGTCAGTGCCATTAATATCGCAGCAATAGCTACCGCGGCGGATGGCCGTCGGGTATTTGTAGTCATGTGGTTAGGCTGCATGGGTTGATATGGATTGAGTGTCGTGCAAGGGGACTTAGTGCTTGGGATCTGAAGCTTGAAGCGCTTTAAGATAAAATGAAGATGAGGCTGGACCAACAATAAAACCTTGTCCGGTGTTGATGTCATAGACCATACCTGTTCCAGAGGCTTTAAAGTCTTTGCCGCTAATATAGATGGCTTCTTCTGCTTTGAGGATAGCCTCTTTTTCTTGGTAGATAGCGCGCCTGACCTTGGTCTGTGCCTGGATGCTGCCGTCTTGATTATAAAGCTCCAGTGAGACGTCGCGTGCCTCGATGGTCTCGCCCCTTAATACTTCCATCCTTTCTGCATGAAGTAGAGAGAGGGGATTGAAATTTTCATCGTATCGCGGTAGTCTTACCTGCCTCAAAATCGTATCGTTATGGAGTTGTCCTAGCAGGGCTATGTTGGATTTCTTTTTGGCGTCTTTTTCTTCAGACGATGCGGCGAGACCCTTCACTGATTTCTCAGTTGTTTCTGACTTCTGCAGTTCTTTAGTTTGCAGATCCTTGTTTTGCAGATCTTTGGGTTTATTATCGTCCGTGCATGCGGTGAGCAAGATGCTCATCATGCCAATGAAACAGTATGAAAGCAGGGCGAGCCGGCTTGTTTCTGTGTAATGATGGAAGATTTTAGAGATGGCGATTTCTGGAGTTTAGGATCTAAAATTTAATCGATGCTGTGCGCTGCATGGTGGACTGCAAGCAAGCGGGTAAGGACGGCTTCGATGTCGGTAAGGGGGATTTGGTTGGGGCCGTCCGAGAAGGCTTTTTTAGGGTCTATGTGAGTTTCCATGAAAACACCATCCACTCCCGTGGCGATAGCTGCTCTAGCCAGAACGGGGGCAAGCTCTCCGTCGCCGCCGGTTGTGCCACCCTCTCCGCCGGGGCGCTGTACAGAGTGGGTAGCATCAAAGATCACCTTCATGCCCATGTCACGCATCCAATAAAGAGAGCGCATGTCAGCCACGAGATTGTTGTATCCGAAGGTGGAGCCCCGTTCGGTGATGTAGAAATTCTCACAGTTGAATTCTTTCATTTTTCCGGCGATAGGCTTTACATCCCAGGGGGCTAGGAACTGTCCTTTTTTGATATTCACTGGCCGTCCTGTTTTGGCACAGGCTTCTAGTAAGTCGGTTTGGCGACAGAGGAAGGCGGGGATCTGCAAGAAGTCAATGGTCTCTGCCGCGATGGCAGCTTCCGCCGGTGTATGGATGTCTGTGGTTACAGGCAGACCGAGTTCCTTGCCTATTTCACCAAGGATGCGGCAACCTTCGACAACGCCAGGGCCACGGAATGAGTCCACCGAAGTGCGGTTAGCCTTATCATAAGAGGCCTTAAAAATGAACTGGATGCCAGTGCGCTCAGCAATCTCTTTGAGAGAACGTGCCATTTGCCAGGCAAATTCTTCGGATTCTAGTGCGCATGGGCCGAGGATGAAAAACGGGGCGGAGGGATCGAGGGTGAGATTGCCGATTTGACTCATGATAAATTGAAAAGGTCAATTCAAGTTAAGCATGAACAGGGCAAATGGCACGTTAAAACTGTGCCCAACTTGTTTTTTTAATCTGCGCTGCTTGCTTCCTCGAGCGCTAGGGTGGCAGCCCCTATGATTCCCGCATCGTTACTGAACTGAGCGGGGATGATTTCTAGCCCATTGAGAAAAGCTGGGGCCAGTTGTTTTTGGATACTTTCTTTAAGTGGATCAAAGAGAAATTCGGCCGCTTTAGCTACACCTCCACCAATAATAATGGCGGCAGGGTTCAGAAGCCAGCAGGCATTGATAACGGTGCAAGCGAGTTTTTGGGCAATGCCTTGCCAGATTTCTACTGCGACTTGATCGCCCTGGGCTGCAGCCTGGGAAAGGGCCGCGGGTGTGCATTCTGTAATGCTTTTATCCATGTTATGCTTGGCGTAGGTTTGGCGAGCATCAGCGGCGATCTCGTTGTTGCCGATATAATCTTCGAGGGAGCCGAGGTTGCCGTAAGCACCCTCCCGTCCAGCGTAATCAATCGATGTCTGGCCAAGCTCTCCCGCGACGGAGTGAGCACCTCGAAGCATATGGCCATGCGTGATGATGCCGCCGCCCACACCTGTGCCCAGCGTGATGCAGACTAAGTGGTCCTTGCCCTTGCCTGCTCCTACTTTCCACTCAGCATAGGCCATGCAGTTGGCATCGTTTTCGACAGCCACGGGGAGTTTTGTGCGATCTTGTAAAATATCCCGCAGAGCAATGTTGGTCCAGCCTTTGACATTGGTAAGGTTGTGGATATTGCCCGTCTCAAAATCAACAAATCCTGGCACGCCTACTCCAATGGCGCAAATTTCTGGGTGGTGCGCACGCAGATCCTCGATGACATATACGATGGCATCGATTAAAGGTTGAGCTTCATTAAAATCCTCTGTCGCGATGGCCGGTGCTTGAGCGATCACTTCATGTCCTTGGACAACTCCAAATTTGACACTGGTGCCACCAAAATCGATGCCGAGAGATAGGGGTGCTTGATTCATGGGTATGATATATTCAGATGGGCGATGATTTTTAATCCTTCGAGGGTGAGGTCTGGAGCGAGGTGAGCGATTTCATCCAAGCCACGGGTAATGAGTGGGGCATCTCCGCCAGTAGCGATGACCAGCGGGTCGTTAGGGAATTCCTTGTTGAGATTGTGAAGAATCTCACGCACCAAGCCACGGTACCCATAGACTGCTCCAGCGAGCATGGCCTGCTCAGTTGATTTGCCAATAGCGCATTCAGGTTCTTGAAGTGTGATATTGGGTAGCAGGGCGGTGCGATTTGCCAGGCCCTCTGTCATCGAGGCAAGGCCGGGGGCAATGACACCGCCTTGGTAGGAGGATGCTTGCGCTCCTCCCATCCGCTGCGCGGACGCACCGTCGCCCGCTGGGGCTTGCACTTCTTTATAGTCGTCCGCTGGGGCGATGACGTCGAAGGTGACGGCGGTGCCGAAGTCGAGTACGATGCAGGGGCTGCCGTAGAGGGCGTGGGCACCTACGG
>Ga0206126_10004172_pt1 | contig 14090 bp, 13 predicted proteins | sample Helgoland_Spring_5_FD_148621 | JGI IMG/M metagenome (GOLD analysis project Ga0206126, IMG submission 148621) | Pelagic subsurface seawater microbial communities from Kabeltonne, Helgoland, North Sea - Helgoland_Spring_Bloom_20160412_1 | ecosystem: Environmental > Aquatic > Marine > Epipelagic ...
ACGTCGGGCTTTAAGGTACAACAAGTGGTACAACTGAAATTTAGAAGATCCAAAGGATCAAAAAACCACTATAAAAACAGAGGTTTAATTAGTATAAATGGCGGTGGGATAGTCCGCTATACTATATTAATGATTGCAGGCCATAAGGGCTGAATACAGCTTATGAAGCCTTACTATAACTGTATTTTGTACAATTATCATCTCATAGGCTCCCACACAAACCCATAAAATGCTACAATTATTAGTGGGTAGGTTAATGGGTAATAAAGTTATGCCAAAGAAAGCAAAAGAGTTAAGCGCAATAGCCGTGAGTCATATCAAGGCGCCCGGATTACATTCTGTTGGAGGAGTTAGCGGTCTCAAGCTGCAAGTTACAAAAGCCGGTAGCAGAAGCTGGATACTTAGAGCAACCGTGGCAAAAAAGGTTCGGGATATCGGCTTAGGTAGTTATCCAGCAATTAGCTTAAAGAATGCAAGAGATGCAGCAAAAGCGATGGCTGTTCAGATTGCTTCGGGACATGACCCTGTAGATCTCCGTAAGAAGGCAAACGCTAGTAAGGTAGCAGCTCGAGCTAATCTCCGAACTTTTGATCAATGTGCTGCCGAATATATTCTGCGTATTGAAAAGCAATGGAGTAATGCTAAATCTCGCGCTCAGTGGAAGAGCTCACTGAAACAATACGCGTCTCCTACAATAGGTAAAATGCCTGTATCCAATGTAACAACTCAAGACATATTGCAGATCCTTACACCTATATGGACTACTAAAACTGAAACTGCTAGCAGAGTGAGGGCCCGTGTCGAAAGGGTTTTAGCGTATGCAACTACTCACGGATTTAGAACAGGTGACAATCCAGCACGACTTTACGGGCATCTAGATACAATTTTGCCTCCTGCACAAAAACTTAAGAGGCCAGAGCACCATCCTGCATTACCCCATGTATGTGCTAGTAGATTTTTAACTCAGTTAAGATTGGTTCCAACGACAGGGTCAAAAGCTCTTCAGTTCACCATACTTACTGCAGCTAGGTCTGGTGATACCAGAGGCGCAACATGGAGTGAAATCGACCTCAGTAATAAGACTTGGACCATACCTGCATCGCGTATAAAGGCTGGCAAAGAACATGTAGTCCCACTCTCATCAGGCTGCATGAGTATTCTAAGCGCACTTACAGTGGGTGATAGCTCAGATCTAATATTTAAAGGGACAGTTGGAGTACTATCGGATATGACGCTAGGCAAGGTAATCAAAACTCTGCATGCGAAAGATTTATGTTCTGGAGATGGCTTTTTAGACCCGGTAAGCAACCGCATTGCAACTGTACATGGATTTCGATCAACATTCAGAGACTGGGCTGCGGAAGAAACTTCGTTTCCCAGAGAGGTGATTGAGCACTGCCTTGCTCATCAGTTAAAGGATAAAGCCGAAGCTGCCTATCAAAGGTCTACTACGCTTAATAAGAGGACCAAACTGATGCAGGAGTGGTCTGATTATTTAGGTTAAAGGAGTTCATGCAACTGGAATCAAATATAATATTGAAAAAATCTAAATTATTTTAGGGGCAGAACGTAGTGAATTGTATCTAGAAGTATCTAAAAGTAACGATTCATAATTTCTCTAAAAAAGTACCGCTTGCATGGGCTTAAGTGACAGGATAAAGTCCTATAAGACAGCTAAAGACCCCTAAGTGATTAGGTGCTGGGAGAGGTAAACCCAAGGTCGCAAATATTACCTATTGAGCATGCTCAACCACTGAATTCGTCCCTTAGTGAGTTTAATTATCCATTCCTTCTTAGGTCTGGTTTTTTAATCTTATTACGGGAGAATCGTATGATTCTTAAAATACCCCAAGTGCTCGCTCAAAGAGCACGCTCAAGCAGTAGCCACTATCGAGACATTCAAAACGGACTATTTACAAAGCCCGTAAATCTAGGTGAAAGAGCTGTCGGTTGGCCTACTAGCGAAGTCAATATACTTACTGCTGCCCAAGTGGCTGGATTAACAGGAGATGAAATCCGCAGTCTCGTAGTAGAGCTGCACCTCAAACGAAAGTCAGTCTTTTCAACGCTGATGGAGGTTTGAGATGACAACTTTATATAAATACCCCTGTCATGAAGCCTATCAGAAAGGCCTAACAGACCGACAGAAACATCCGTTTGTCTCGAGCTCTCTTTATAAAATAAGAGAATTTCAACGGCGGTCAAGGCGTCTTCCAGATAATCTCATTAATATAGGTAATTGCTCTGTTGGTAACAAAAAAGCCTGCAATAACCTTAGAGGCTGCACTTCTTACGATAAGGCTGCTTATACCAAAAAACAGACCTGTGAGATTGCCTATGATCTGGCATTTAAGCTTGTATCGGCATTGCCTTCATTAAAACATGAGGGTTTAGCACAAAATGATATTGATGGGATAACTGTTTATGTAAATTCCCAAATTAAGAGATTGATTGATCTAGCAGAACAGGCATCAAGGGAGCTTAAAAGTAATTGGAAGCAGACTGCTAGAGATCTACGTTTTGGAGAGGGTGGTGTATACGAACTTTCACTGGAAGTTTTAGCGTTATTAGACTGGGTTATGACGGAGGTGGAGCTATGCAAGCAGCTACCTTAAATATTGCCACTAGCAGCTCTCATAGTGATCTGGTGCAGGCTCGATCTACTAACTGGTCCTCTTTTTGTGAAAGGCTTAGCAAGGTTGTAGGAGGAGTTAAAGAGGGTCGCGGCTGGGTGGCAGCGAATATCCCTGATGGCCCAAGGACTAATGCACGGGTAATTTCAACCTCATTGATAGTTTTTGACATCGATAATAAAGGGAGCGTAGTTACTCAGGCTGAGTTGGAAAGGGCAATTAGGGCTAAAGGGTACAGAGCAATTCTGCACTCGACCTATAATGACACGCCAGGTAACCCACGCTTTAGGTTGATACTCGATATATCAGAACCGATTAAGCCAGCCGACCATAAATCGTTGTTACTCCACATTGCCCAGAATCTAGGTATAACCGACTTTATCGATACAGCATGCACTGATCTATCTCGATACTTTTATTTGCCTAGATGCCCTATACAGCGCATTAAGGACTATGTTTTTTGGTCTATTGAAGGAGACCCAGTAAATATTGAGGCATGCCTCGATAGGATCAAGTTCGATAGAAGATCATTAGAGCCACAACCATCAGTAAAAATAGAGCCTGAAGTCAATGCGTGGGAAGAGAATGAATCCAATATAGCAAAGATAAAGGAGTTCCTAGGGTACTGCTCAGCCGATTGCGAATACGAGAAATGGCGTAATATTATTTGGTCTGTTACCTCGCTTGGTTGGGACATAGGACTTGATCTTGTTAGAGACTGGAGTAAGACGTCACTAAGGCACTGGGTTAGAAGCTCTGCGCAAACCACAGATGAGGTTTTACAAGGACTAATAGAAAGTTTTGATCCTGAGAGAGATATTACTATTGGGACTCTGATCGCTGAATCAAAAAGTAATGGATGGACTCCGATATCACCATTTAACCAGGTTTTAGTTGTTGATCAGGAAAGTGTCCCAGAATCACAGTTGCGTAACCGTAGTTATCAAATCTACAGCAGGGAAGATCTTCGAAAGCTTCCAAAACAACAGTGGTTAATACATGGAGTATTACCTTTACAAGGAACCGCGGCTATTTTTGGAGCGCCGGGAACGGGTAAGAGCTTTTTGGCTTTGGACTTAGCAGCGCGAATCAGTGAAGGAGTAGATCAATGGTTTGGTATTGGCGCAGAGCAACGTGATGTAGTTTACATGGCTCTTGAAGGGGGCGGTGGAATCAGAAAGAGAATCGATGCTTGGGAAATAGAAAATAGTAAGAAGATTGAAAACTTACAACTTGTCATTGGGGAATTTAATTTAAAGGACTCTGAACACGTAGCTGGTTTAATGCAAGACATGAAACCGAAGCTGAATAAGGGGTGGGTTACCTTTATTGACACTCTTAATCAAGCATCTCCCGGTTCTGACGAAAATAGCTCAGTCGATATGGGTTTGCTTTTGGCTGCAGCAAAGCAAATAGCCATGGAGTCAGAGGGCATAGTTGTTCTGATACACCATTCGGGCAAGGACAGCAGTAAAGGATTGCGTGGTCACAGTAGTATGAATGCTGCTATGGATTTAACTATTGAGGTTAAAAAAACTGCTGTTGGGCACTCATGGAGTACGCACAAAGTAAAAGATGGCGATGATGGTGTTACTAAGCATTTCACTCTAGCTATCCACGCAACATCTGGCAGTACCTTTGACGAACATGAAACCAGTTGTGCGGTAAGGCCAACTGAACCTCCCAAGCATGAGCGCACCCCGACAGGTAAATTACAAATATCCGTGTTTAACGCATTGAAAGCGAAGTATGAGGGGAATGGTCCTATCACCAAAATGGACGCCTTAGGTCTAGCTAAAGAGGTATTGGTTAATGAACCTCAACACAGAGTTACTACTAAGGCTAAAGAAACTCTAGCGTCATTAACAAGTGGTGAATACATTAAAGAGGATGAAAATAATTGTATTTACCTACCATAAAAAACAACCGGATTAACCCCACCCAACCCCCTTATAGGGGGTTTTGGTTCGGGGGTTATTTAATCCAAACCAGAAGTCACCGATTCGGTTATTTAGGTTTTTCGGTTATTGATACCAGCTCCTCTCAGTTCAAGGAGTCCAGTGCATGAAAACAGATCAATCGCCCTCTGACAGGGAACCATTCATGACCCTAGCCGCTGGGAGGATTCGGTGTAGCCGATGCCAAGCCTTATCTAAACGTACTGAACAGCAGTGTGGCGCACCCTCTGTTAGGGGAAAGCGTGTTTGTAGGTTCCATGGTGGCAAATCAACGGGTCCTAAGACAAAAGAAGGCCGAAAGCGCTGCGGTACAGCAAAGACTGTGCATGGAGGTGAAACAAGAGCTATTCGTGCCGCACGGCCAGCAAAGATGGCAGAACTTAAAGAATTAGAGCGTTTGATTAGTAAATATTGATGTATTATTCCATAATCCGATAACAGCAATTATCCTTGGAATTATGGAGAAGTCTGAGTGAATGCAGTAGAGATAGAAGAAGCCGTATCAGAACTAGCATTACAGCCATTTGATGGAGATGAGTTCCCTTATGCTTTTTTAGTCGCTTTTGGCAATAAAGATACAACGATCAAGAAGCTCAGAAGCACCAAAAACTCCTCTAACAGCTCTGATATCAGTGGTGGCGTCCTGCAGCGCAGTAATATCCATATTGCTGTTTGTGCTGAAGGTGATGCGAATAACACCCTAATCGAGCTAAAACAAAGCCCTGCGACCTCAAAAGGCAAGGTAAAGATCATCCTTGCCACTGATGGTGTTGAGTTTGTAGCGGAGGACCTTAACTCCGGCGAGACTGTGGCATGTGCTTATGGGGACTTTGCTAACCACTTTGGCTTTTTCCTATCACTAGCAGGTATAACCACTACCAAAGAAATTCGTAATAACGCCGTTGATATTCAAGCGACGGGACGTCTTAATCGACTATATGTAGAGTTGCTTAAAGAGAATCAAGACTGGGATACAGCTGAGCGGAGACATGACCTTAACCAGTTTATGTCGCGCTTAATCTTTTGCTACTTTGCTGAAGACACAGGTATTTTCCCGAAAGAAGATATGTTTACCCATGCCATAGAGCAGATCAGTGATAGTCGCTCCGAGAATGCTGATTTTGTTATTTCAAAAATATTTCATGCAATGGATGTTAAGCGTGAAGATAGAGATAAGGAGAACCTTCCTAATTGGACCCGAGATTTCCCCTATGTAAATGGAGGTTTATTTGCTGGTAATCGAGATGTTCCCAAGTTTAGTCGAATTGCACGCTCTTATTTGATCCATGCAGGTAATTTAAACTGGAAGGAGATTAACCCAGATATATTTGGTTCTATGATCCAAGCGGTTGCCGATGATGAAGAACGCGGCTCAATCGGCATGCACTACACCAGTGTCCCCAATATTCTTAAGGTGCTTAATCCCTTATTTCTCGATGATTTAAGAGAAAGTCTGCAAGAAGCGGGTGATAACCACCGTAAACTTATTAATCTAAGAAAACGCATATCCAAAATTCGGGTATTCGACCCCGCCTGTGGATCAGGAAATTTCTTAGTTATTGCCTATAAAGAAATGCGTCAAATTGAGTCTGAGATTAATAATCGCCGAGATGAATCACATCTTAGATCAGAAATACCACTCAGTAATTTTAGAGGCATAGAGCTGCGAGAGTTTGCTACTGAAATAGCGAGGTTAGCATTGATAATTGCCGAGTATCAGTGTGACGAACTTTATCGTGGGCAAAAAGATGCTCTAGCTGACTTCCTACCTTTAGATTCTAAAAACTGGATTGTTCATGGCAATGCACTAAGAATTGATTGGCTAAGTGTTTGTCCACCTACCGAAAAAGTCGTAGAGCATTTTGCAGATGATTTCTTCCACAAGCCCCAAGATCAATCTCAGATAGATTTTGAGAACGAGGGTGGCGAAACATATATTTGTGGGAATCCTCCTTATAAAGGGAACGCGGATCAGAATAAGCTTCAAAAGGCAGATATGAAGGACTGTCTATCAATTTTTTTTCCGAATTGGCGGTCACTTGACTATATTTGCGGATGGTTTTATTTGGCGCAACTGTTCTGCCGTCATTCGCAGTCAAGCTATGCTTTTGTCTCAACAAATTCGATTTGTCAGGGGCAAAATATTTCTAACTTTTGGGCAGAAATGAAAGCCATAGATGTCTCTATACAATTTGCGGTTCTTTCCTTTAAGTGGTCCAACCTAGCTTCAAATAATGCTGGTGTTACTGTTGTTGTGGTTGGCTGTGGCGCTAACGACAAGAAGCGAAATCGCTATATATTTGACGGGGATACTAAGAAGGAAGTTAGCCATATCAGTGCATACCTAACTGCAGGCTCAAATATCTCTGTAAAGAGAACTACAGAAAGCATAAGTTCGTTAGCTCATATGCTAAAAGGGAACTACTACGGCCTCTCTGATGGATTGTTGATGACCAAGTCCGATTCAAAGGCTGCTGTCGGACACTGTGTCTCTGCCGAACACATAAAATTGTTTAAAGGCTCCAGTGAGCTCATAAGAGGGCTGACTCGTTATTGTCTGTGGTTTCCGGAAAAAGAGCAGATGATCGAATATTCTGATAATAAGTATGTTCAAAAAAGAGTTGCTGATGTTAGAGAAGCTAGACTTGGATCTCCAGATAAGATGGCTATAAAAATGGCCGAGACTCCATATAAATTTAGAGAAATGAGAATATGTGATAACTATAGTATCGCTATTCCAGTAGTGTCCTCGGATAGTCGCAATTATTTGCCAGTTTTACTAGAGGGCAATGGAACAGTATTCTCCAATGCAGTTTTTGCACTCTATGATGCGCCAATATGGAACCTTGCTTTGATTGCATCCCGTATCCACCTTATTTGGATAGCAACTGTTTGTGGGAAGATGAAAACTGATTACCGTTACTCCAATACTCTTGGTTGGAATACCTTCCCAGTTCCAACCCTAACTGAAAAAAATAAACTCGATTTAACGCGCTGTGCTGAGGATATTCTTTTAGCTCGTGAGAAGCATTTCCCTTCGACTATTGCGGACCTTTACAAACCTGATGCGATGCCAGAAAATCTCCGTCAAGCTCATGAAAAGAATGACGAAACCCTTGAGCGTATCTTTATCGGTCGTCGATTTAATAATGATACAGAGCGATTAGAAAAACTCTTTGAGCTGTACACTAAAATGACCTCATCAACTAATGGTAAAGCAATCTTGGAGAGCGCCTCGTGAATAAGGAAATTGAAATACCCTCAGTATCGGTCAAGTATGCTGCGAATGGTAAGTCGAAGAAGTCGAATGAGATGGGTATGCGTGAAATGCAGGAGCGTGCTTATGAGAAGCGTGGCGAGCAGTATCTGTTAATTAAGTCGCCACCCGCTTCTGGTAAAAGTCGTGCTTTGATGTTTCTTGCGCTTGATAAGACCGCTAATCAGGGTATTCAGCAGGCGATTATTGTGGTCCCTGAAAAATCTATTGGTAAAAGCTTTGATAATACGCCTTTGAGTGAATATGGTTTTTGGTCAGATTGGCACGTTAGTGCAAAATGGAACCTCTGTAATTCACCGGGTGAAGACGGTGGTAAGGTTAATTCAGTAAAAGCCTTCCTTGACAGTGATGACACCAATCTAGTTTGTACTCATGCGACATTCAGGTTTGCAGTAGAAAAATATGGCATTGAAGCGTTCGACAATCGACTGATAGCTATCGATGAATTTCATCATGTAAGCGCTAACCCAGACAACGTTTTGGGTAATCAGTTAGAAGAGTTTTTAGCAAGGGATAAAGTTCATGTTGTAGCTATGACAGGATCATATTTTCGTGGTGATGCTGATGCTGTAATGAGCCCTGATGATGAGGCTAAATTTGAAACGGTCACTTATACCTATTACGAACAGTTAAATGGCTATGAATATCTGAAGGAACTAGATATTGGCTATTACTTCTACAATGGTCCCTATGTTGACGATATTCTAAAGGTCTTAGATCCTGCAGAAAAAACAATTATTCATATTCCAAATGTCAACTCTCGGGAAAGTACTAAGGACAAAATAAAAGAAGTCGATCATATATTAGAGGAGCTAGGTGACTGGCTGGAAGTTGATCCTGATACAGGTTTCCACCTAATTGAAAGGCGATCGGATAAAAAAATTATCAAGGTTGCTGACTTAGTCGACGATGATGTTAATAAGCGTGTAAAAGTTCAAGCAGGCTTGCGGTCCCCCTTGATGGAAAGCGATCGGGATTATGTGGATATCATCATTGCTCTTGGTATGGCGAAGGAAGGGTTTGACTGGATTTGGTGTGAACATGCCTTAACTGTTGGCTACAGGGCAAGCCTTACTGAAATTGTTCAGATAATCGGCCGGGCAACGCGCGATGCACCGGGTAAAGAGCGAACGCGTTTTACTAACCTTATTGCCGAGCCTGATGCCGCCCAAGACGCTGTCACCGATGCGGTAAATGACACTCTAAAAGCAATTGCAGCGAGTTTGCTTATGGAGCAGGTATTAGCGCCAAGATTTGATTTTACGCCTAAGACAGTGACAAGCGGTCCTGTGGATGGGTTTGATTACGGTGAAGGTGGTTATGACCCTGCTAAGCCAAATGTAGGTGTTAACAAGGAAACAGGGCAAATTCAAATTGAGATTACAGGACTGGCAGAGCCAAAAAGTGAGGAGGCTCAAAGAATAGTTAAACATGACCTCAATGATTTAGTGGCAGCCTTTACACAGGATACTAGAACGGTTGAACGTGGGATATTTGATACTGAGGTGGTAGCTGAGGAGCTGACACAAGTAGCCATGGGTAAAATTGTTGCCACAAAGTATCCCAACGAATCTGATGATGACAAGGAAGCAATACGACAACATGCGGTTGCAGCAGTAAATGTGACCCAACAGGTCAAAAAGGCGATGAATGAACAAGGGCAATCCGGTTCTGCGGATACAGGCAATGATGAGCCTAAAGCTAATACAGCGTTTGTTGATGGAATACGACAGTTCGTTATGGATGTAACTAGCTTAGATGTTGATTTTATTGACCGTATTAATCCGTTTGGTGAAGCCTATGCCATCTTGGCTAAGTCTATGAGCGAAGAAAGCTTGAGACAGTTCGGGAATATTATTGCTAGCAAGAAGGCCAAATTTACCCTCGAAGAAGCAAAAGAGCTTGCTATAAGAGCTTTGAAATTTAAGAAAGAAAGAGGTCGGCTACCAGAAGTCACATCGAATGACCCTTGGGAAAAGAGAATTGCAGAAGGCATGAATGCCTACGCTCAAATGGTGGCTGAGGCTAAGCAAAATGGCTAAATTTACTGAAGAAGATGACAAGCTACTTGCCGAGCTTGGTATTGAGGTTGAGGCCAAAAAGAAGCCAACCCTATCTGCTAAAGAAGAGCGAATTATTGCTGGTTTTGAAGAAATCCAAAAGTTTGTTGAGGAAAATGGTCGTGAACCGGCCTTTACATACGATGGGGATATATTTGAACGCTTGTATGCAACACGTCTAGAGCAGATACGGCGTCAGCCAGAGTGTGTTGAACTACTTCAAGATAACGACCACCAAGATCTTCTCAACGAAAGCCTAATATCTAATATTACGGATGAGGAAGATCTTGATGACGATGCCTTGCTTGAAGAGCTTGGTTTGAATACTTCGGCTGCTAACGATCTCACTTCACTAAGGCATGTTAAGCCTAGGTCTGAAATTAATCCTGCAGAGGATATTGCTACAAGAACACCATGTAGAGATTTTCATATATTTAAACCCTTGTTCGAAAAAGTCCAAGATGATATTAAATCGGGTGTTAGGAAAGTTATCCCTCATAAGAAAGATGTAAGTGTAGAAAAAGGTAACTTTTTTATTCTGATGGGGCAAAAATTATATGTCGCTGAAGTAGGGGAGTCATTCCCTGCACCGAATGGCGCTATGGATTCAAGATTGCGTGTTATTTTCGATAATGGTGTGGAAAGTAATCAGTTGATGCGCTCTCTAAAGCGAAGACTTAATGATGATGAGAATGCTCGACGTATCACTGATATCAGTATGGGGCCTTTATTCGATGATCAACCTCAAGAGGGTGATAATGCTAGTGGTGTGATTTATGTTTGTCGCAGCCAATCAGATCATCCATTAATTGAGGGTAATCGTTCTAACATTCATAAGATCGGTGTCACTGGTAAGGAACCAAGTCATCGGCTATTAGGTGCTGAGGGCGATCCTACCTTTCTATTTGCAAAAGCTGATTTAGTAGCTAGTTTTGAGTTATTCAATATTAATCGCCATAAGCTAGAGACGCTCATCCATAAGATATTTGCAGCTGCAAGACTGGAGATTGAAATCCCAGATCGTTTCGGCAAAGCATATCACCCAAAAGAATGGTTTTGTGTGCCACTTGCAACCATACAAGATGCTGTTGAGAAGATAAAAGATGGGTCTATCGTTGATTATCGGTTTGATGTTGAGTCTGGTGTTCTTAAAAAACGGTAGCGTGGGTCATTCGAGGTCTTCAATCAAAACAGCGCTTTAAACTCTTTTTAAAACATGATTGATCCTTGGAATAAATCGTTTCAAATAATATAGGCAGTGCTTTAACGTCGAACTCATTGTGTTTCAGTGCTTGAGTGCCTTTTCGTTTTTGAATTGGAGTAAGTCTTTCATAGCATTGGTTCTTTTTTATTAGAGCACTTCCTATGGTATTTAATCGACCTGTAGTTTTTAAAGGGGCGTAATCAGTCGGCGCATTAAACGAAGTTAGTCGCATAATTGAAGCTAAGGACTTTTGCATGGGCCGTTGGTGATACAGGCTAGCATTTTTTCGAAATGGAGGCAGGTCATCGAAAACCTGTTTCATGTGCCTGTTAATCCATGATTTAGTGGCTTTCAGAAGATTTAGGTACACGAGGTCCTGATATTGAGTGATATCAATGTCACATAAAAGATTCTGAAAAATTTGTTTTTCAGCCTCGCTATATGCCACGATAGCAGCGTTATCTCTTATAGCCGTATTCAGAAGTTGCATGGTTTGATCGACAGGATCAGCTACTTTTAATTGTAAATGAGTTGCCAGTCCTTCAAGTTCTGGGTCTGTTATGACTTGCGTGAAGCTATCTTTATATTGAAATCCAACTAGATATATCTTCCCCGCTTTATTAGATTCGTAGTCGATATATAACTTAGGCTGTTGGATTATCGTTCTATAGTTCTCTAAAGAAACTGAATTCATTAGCTTTTACTACGTAATGGCGTCTCTAATAGTTAAGCACTTGACAACTCCATTTCCAAGTCTCTATTTTAAAAAAAGGAAAAAAACTAGGAGGCCTATACAACCATGTCATCAAATGTAATCAGTCTAAGCACTGAACTAGAAGCCCGTGAACACCGTCGTAAGCTCACTCCGAAGCAGGAGATGACTATTAGGTTGAGGAGCGACTACAATAAAAAAGTACGTTTGCGAAGAGCCATTGAGTTCCATAAGATTGCCTATAAACATCGTGCGAAGGAATACATAGAAGTATCGGAGCGTATTGAGCTTCAGGAAGAGAAGTTGAAAATATTAAGCTGAGGCTTCTTAGTATGGCTACTGAACTATTGCATCTTAATACCCAAGTGACCGAGGATTTTATTAACGGTATAGAAAGCTGTAATGGGCCAACTCGATCCACTGGAACTCATCTGTTTTTAAATGACCTTTTAATTGCACGTCGTGATCCAGATGGTCAAATCTTTGCAGTTAGGAAAGGTATGAATGCAGAAGCCGAAGCGATGCTGCGAGCGAGCGCTGAGTAGGATTAGTAAAAGATAATTTTGATTAACTAGGAGTTGAGGTCTAAATAATGAAAGTCCAAGCATATGACATCATAGGTGACATTCATGGCCATGCAGATGCACTAGTTAATCTATTGACTCACCTAGGATATAAGGATTCATCGGATGGCTATGCTCATGAGTCTAGAAAAGTTATATATCTGGGCGATTTCATAGATCGCGGTGAGGATTTAGTCCAGCATAGGCAAGTATTAAAGATCGTGATGGATATGGTTCAACAGGAAAATGCGTTAGCCGTGATGGGCAATCATGAATTTAATGCGCTGGCGTACCATACAAAACATAAAGGTCATTTCCTGAGGCCCCATACAACTAAAAACAAGAAGCAGCATCAAGCATTTCTCAATGAGTTCCCTGATGACTCTGAGGAAAAGTCGATAGTTCTTGATTTCTTTTATAGCTTACCCCTTTGGTTAGAGATTGACGGCCTACGGGTTGTGCATGCATGCTGGGAACATGATCATATTCAAACAATGGAGTCGCTTTGCCCATCTCACTGCCTAGATCGCTCGGCTCTTATTGAAGCTTCAACCAAAGGTACGAAAGCGTTTAATGCAATCGAAGTACTACTTAAGGGGTTTGAGTGTGAGCTCCCGGCGGGAATTAGCTTTCATGATAAGGATGGAAATCCCAGAACTGCCGTCCGTTTGCAATGGTGGAAGCAAAATGCAAGCAAACTAGCTGAAGTTGTTCTACCTATTGGGCTAGATATCGGCGATGCGGCCGAAGTTTTGATTCCATTAAATGTTCCAAGATACTCTACGAGTCAGCCACCATGTTTTATAGGCCATTACTGGCTGAAGGGCGAGCCTAGTCCTCTTGCTTCCAACGTAGCGTGTTTGGACTATTCCGTGGCTAAGCAAGGGAAACTTGTGGCTTATCGCTGGGATGGCGAGCAAACACTGGATCAGAATAAATTTACTTATGCTGTGGGGTAGTGGACAAAATATTTTTTTGGAATACCTCAAAAAGATTAGGTAGAGGCTTACATTCGCATGACGGTAAGTACTTTTATATAACTTGTTCAGAGTCAGGCTTGCGGTTTTCAGTAATCAGTTTGTTTAGTTGAGAAATGAGGTAATGACATGAATGAAAAGCGATACCTTAGATTAAGGCTGATAGTCTCGGCTTGGATATTGAGTCCTCTGGCTATGGCCCAACGGGGTGCTCAAGGCAATTACTGGGAAGAGGATTACGGCGGTGGAGGAGGTATAAATCCGATAGACTTTTTGTTGGTATATCTCTTGAGTGTTGGTGTAACTTATGCCTTTGTAAAAATACAAGATCTCAACTGGAGTAATGGGAAAATATTAGGTATGTCCATTTGGACGATGCAGCTACTAGGGCTTCTATTTCTTCTTCTATTTTAACGAGTTTGTTCAGATCTAATTCATTCACGCGTACTAGTAATACTAGGGTAGCGCAGGAGTCCCTTCTGACAAAAGGGGGGGTACCCCCGGGGTAGGGTCGACATATCTGAGAATTGGGGTTTTATTGCTAGGGATTTCGAATTATCAGTCTAGCCACACCCTTATAGTGGGTAGGTTAATGGGTAAATATTCTAGATATAAAAAAACCCCTGTAAAAACAGAGGCTTAATTAATATATATGGCGGTGGGATAGGGATTCGAACCCTAGATACGCTATTAACGTATGCCAGTT
>Ga0206126_10004174_pt1 | contig 14087 bp, 9 predicted proteins | sample Helgoland_Spring_5_FD_148621 | JGI IMG/M metagenome (GOLD analysis project Ga0206126, IMG submission 148621) | Pelagic subsurface seawater microbial communities from Kabeltonne, Helgoland, North Sea - Helgoland_Spring_Bloom_20160412_1 | ecosystem: Environmental > Aquatic > Marine > Epipelagic ...
AATTCTAACGCTTTATCTCCACTTCTTGTCCAAGCGAGCGAGCGAGCGCTCAACGCAAAGTCGCAGCGGAAGGCTTTCCTGTCCCACGGTGGAGTTCAGCTGCAACATGGCTTCTTTGACAGACGTGCATTCCGTCTTGTGTAGAATGCGGAAGGAGGTCAGTTGAATGGCTGTGTAATGGATTCCCAGAGGAAGGGAGGTGTCATACATCAAATCCATGCCCAACTGCAGCAATTCAACCCGCTGTGCGTCGGTTTCCGTATCGGACCAAAGGGGACTCCCCAGAACCTTCAACACTTCACGAAGAACAGACGGGTCTTCGGTGTGGTCCAAGACGGTCGTCAGAGTCGACCGATGGTGCAACAAAGCCCGCTCGTCGAGCAGGTAGACATGGTGCAACATCCAAGCGGCTTTGCGCATGCCATCGCGATCCCAGCTGATGTGCCCTGTGAGAATGTCCAGCAAGCAGTCGATCCACTCCGGGTGTCTCAAGGCTTCGTTGGCCAGGGACTTGATGGAATTGACACCCACTCCTTTCTTCAAATGCTCCGTGAACTCGTGGGGTATATGTCGCGGTATCGGCATGTGTTTTCCTGGGGCCTTTTCGTACTTTGCAAGGTAAACCAACATTCACGATGCGCATTCTTTCCCTTCTCTTACTGGCTCCCTTCGGATTCGGAGTGGCCCTCGGACAAGCTCCTGAAATTGAAATCGACCTGACTGCCACAGAGGTGCTCAGCCAAGGACAAACCGGCACATGCTGGAGTTTCAGTACCACCAGCTTTTTGGAATCTGAAGTGTTTCGAATTTCGGGAGAATTACAGGATTTGAGTGAAATGGCAGCGGTGCGGGTGATCTACCCTGAAAAGGCTGAGCGCTTCGTGCGGTATCAGGGAAAGCATCAATTCGGTCCTGGAGGGTTGTGCCATGACGTAATCCGCGCAGCAGCCGTCTACGGCTTGGTGCCACAAAGCGCGTACCAGGGAGGGCAGGAGCCCGGTGCCTACAATCACGGTGAGCTGGATGCGATGCTTGAGGGCATGGTGCAAACGATTCTCAAGCAGTCGGGTTCCATTTCGCCTGCGTCTTTTGACGCCATCGAAGCGACTCTGGATGCGTACTTGGGGCCTTTGCCTCAGGAATTTGAAGTCAACGGCAAAACGGTTACGCCCATCCAATGGCGCGATCAGCTGGGAATTCACCCGTCAGAGTACGTTTCCTTGACCTCTTTCACACACCACCCGTTTGGACAGGAGTTCATCTTGGAAGTCCCGGACAACCACGCGCACGGAGCTTTTCTCAATGTGCCACTCGATGACTTGGAGGCCACGGTCAACAACGCCTTGGATCAAGGCTATACCGTCGCTTGGGATGCGGACGTGAGCAACAAGGGGTTTTCGTTCCGGAATGGCTGGGCCATCATGCCGGAAACGGCCAAGACTTCGGAAGAGTGGAAGACGCTCGATGCCATGCCCGCGGAGCCCACTGTGGATCAAGCAGCGCGCCAACGGGATTTTGATTCCCAATCCACCACCGACGATCACCTGATGCACATCGTTGGCCGCGCCAAGGATGCGCAAGGCCGCTCGTATTTCATCATTAAAAACTCATGGGGCGATGGCAATGCCTTTGGAGGCCGCCAATTTGTGTCCATGGAATATTTCCGACACTATACGGTTGGGGTGATGTTGCACTCCGATGGACTGCCTGCTTCGGTTGCAAAAATGCGCCCACAACCCGCCAAAAAGAGCGCGAAAAAAGGCAAATGAGGCCCCCTTTTTGAAAGAGGTGAAAAAGGATTTGGTAGAGAACTAAGAGTTGGTATCTTTGCCCCCCGTTTGGACAGAATGGTCCACGGGGAATGGCTGTGTAGCTCAACTGGATAGAGCACCTCACTACGGATGAGGAGGTTTGGGGTTCGAATCCCTACACGGTCACTTTTTGAAAAGCCTGTATCACAACGATACGGGCTTTTTTTATGCGTAAAGCGCAGCCTACATGGTGCCGTCGGGCGCAGCCTGTCCACGAATTCTGAGCCTGATGATACTTCGCACCTGAAGCCGTAGCTTTGCGCCCGCAAACAAAATGCGTCACAAGCAGGCCCCACCATGAAACGAGTCAACGAGTTTAAGAGAATGTTCGACGTGGAAGGCGTGATCGAATTGGCGCCCTTGAAAAAGAAGTACCGCTCCTTGGTCAAGGAATGGCATCCCGATAAGTTTCCTGATGGTGGGGAGAAGGCCGAACAGGCTGAGGCCATGAGCCGCCGGATCATCGAAGGATATCACTTTTTGGTGAGCATGGCCCCCGCAACCCAGGAAGCCCAAAAGGAGGCTTACTTGGAGCTCACGACCAAATCTGCCATCTTAGATTTGACGCACAAGGGGTTGCTCTTGGAGATCACCTTTTTGAATGGCGATGCCCACGAATACTTTGGCGTCAATCGCCAACTTTTCACGAAGCTCTTGAATGCGGACAACCAGTACCGCTTTGCGAAACGGAAGGTGTTCAACGCCTTCCCACACCGCAAGTCGAAGAGTGGAACGCAGGATTCGGATTCTTCAACAGCCTAAGAAATTCCGCGCAACGTTCCTGCGAGCGAAATTGCCACCGGGATCTTCTTTTCATGGTTTTTTCGATTTAATTTGTTGATTACGACTGAATCAACACTTTGGAAATGAATCAATTGAACTCATCGCTGGCCACATTTCGATCTCGCATTGCGGGCCTTTCATTTCTTTTTCTGCTCATGAGCCTATTCTGGGCTTGCTCCAAAGACACAGAGCCCGAGAATCAAGGAAATGGGAACGGCGGAGACAACGGAACCGTGGCATGGACATTGGATTTGGGAGAGGCTTTCGGATCGGATCGGCTCATCCAAGTGCAAGGCATGATTCGGAATGAAACGGGCCCTGTCTCGGGTGCTTTCGTTGCCTGTGGTTTGAGCTCAAATTCGGTGGTGACGGATGAAAATGGGGTGTTCATTTTAACCGGCTGCCAGGCACATGATCGATACAGTTTTGTTCGTGTTGAATACGACGGATACTTTGATGGTTTTCGGCATTTTGTGCCTCCGATCGATGGGCTTGCCCAGGTCGATATTACCTTGATTAACCGGGGTGCACCGTATCTCTTGGAATCAAGCCAAGGAGGTACATTGAATGGAATGGGGTGGGAGCTTTCCTTTCCGGCCAATGCGTTTTCCTTGAATGGAAGCCCCTACACGGGTGAAGTGGAGATTGAAATCGGCTATGTCAATCCAGTGGGGCAAAATTTGTTTGACGTCATTCCTGGTGGTTTGATCGGTGCGCAGTCAGATGGAATTCAATTGCTTCAAACGTTTGGAATGCTCGGAGCTGAGCTTTCTACGCCTTCAGGACAGCCACTTGAGCTGGGACAACCGGTTCAAGTGCAGTTTGCGCTTCCCAACGATTTGATTGCCATGGCGACTCCCACGATTGATCTCTGGAGTTTGAATGAGACCAATGGGCTTTGGATGAAAGAAGGGGAGGCCGTTTTGGAGGATGGGCGCTACCATGTGCAAGTGGAGCATTTTTCTTGGTGGAACATCGACGCCCCATCAAACTTCGTTTTCTTAGATGGGATTGTCACGAAAGAAGGCATTGCTGTGTCGAATGAAGAAGTGATGATTGAGGTTGTGGAAACAGGGTATTCGGGCATCACATGGACGAATCCCAACGGATATTTTAGCGGCATGGTGCCTCGCGATCAAAGTCTCGCTCTCTCAATCAGTGCTTGCCCTCAAGCACCGAGCCCCATTGAGGTTGTCAACATGGCGTTGGGAGTGTTGAGCAATGACCTGTCGCTTAACATCGAAGTTGAGTCCAACGTGGGATTGCACAGCGTTCAGGGCAATTTAATCGGGTGTGATGACTGGCCTGTTTCGCAAGGGTATGTTGTTTGCAACGGTGATTACTATGCGGCCAATGCAGCGGGTGATTTTGAATTTCTGACGTGCCAGGATGCCCTGATGCTGATTGGATTTGCTTTCGATCCGAGTCAGCCTTTGCTGATGTCGGACACGCTTTTGATTACGTTCATTGAAACCGAAGAAAATTGGTTGCTCGATGAGGTGGTTGTCTGCGATGAAGTGGATGAAAACGAGGGGGGGGTCCTGTTTGATGATTATGGGTATGAAACGGCTATTTTGGGAGGGCATGAGTGGTTTTTAGAGAATCTGCGGAGTACGATTTATGCCAACGGAGATGCCATTCCGTCCTTTCAAGATGAGGAGCAGTGGGCTGCCGCGTTGTCTGGACAACAGGTGTACTATGATTTGGACGGAGACAATCTTCAAGGATATGGCAGATTGTACAATGGTTTCGCCGTTGAGGATGCGCGTGGATTGTGTCCCACAGGTTGGCACGTGAGCACGGATGAAGACTGGCTAGATTTAATCGATTTTGCTGATGCATTTGGATCAGCTGTTGAGGTGCTCAAGGCTTCAGCGATTGATCAGCCAAGCTGGAATGGATTCAATTCGCTAGAGTTTACAGCATTGCCGGGAGGAAGGATCAGCAGCGAGGGTGACATGCACTTGATGGGAAATTATGGGTATTTCTGGGCCACCTCAGAGTCTACTGAAGGGGCCATTTCGTATCGCATGATGTCCACCTATTCGGATGCACTTGATGTAGGAGATTTTGGCGCGAACAATGGCTATTCAGTTCGCTGTGTGAGCGATGAATAGAGCATAGGAATGTGACCATTTCATGACGACTCACTCTGTTTACATGGGGTAGTTTTGCCGCCGAATGTATGTTCATCATCATCGGCGTTCAGCGCTAGCGGCTACCTTGCTTTTGGTACTCATTGTCATCGCTCCAGTTGAAAGTACTCGTGCTCATGACTCGAGTGGAACGGACGATCCGGGTTCAGTAAATTCCATCTCGAAAATGCAACTGTATTCAGTCGCTGACAGCGTAGAAGTGCAGATAGGCAAGACCGTGCACTCCTTGGCTGCTGCAGAGGTGGTGGAAGCGTCCTCCCCAGCTTCAGAGAGTTTCATTCCTCCGGTTCGCATGGATGCCGTCCAATTGGATCAAATTCCTGCCAGCTCGCGCATTGCAGCCTTGGCAGCGACGGCCGGTGTAGACATGGTGTCGGCTGGCGCCGGCATGCTGCGCCCTGTCATGCGAGGGTTGTCCGGTTTGCGCATTGCCACCTTGTTCAATGGTGCTCGGATTGAAAGCCAAGCTTGGGGAGAATACCACGGAATTTACATCCCTGAAGAAGGGATTGAACGCGTCGAAATCATCCGAGGTCCAGGGACCTTGGCCCATGGATCTGATGCCTACGGAGGAGTGTTGAACTTTGTTCCCAATCAAGTCCTTCAGGAGCGAGGCAGGAAAAGCCAGGTCAGTTGGAGCGGATTTTCGGCCACGAATGGCTGGCAGGCGACAGCCGCCACTGAGAAACGCAGTCAATCCACTTTTCATAGTTTCCGAGGTGGGTACAAGCGTCACGGTGATTATCGTCTACCGAGCGGTCAGGCGCTGTTCAATTCGGCCTACACCCAGTTTTTTGCGCAGGGCACATTCGGCTACCTGAAAAGCTGGGGCTCTGTCGAAGGCGCGTATTCTTCCAGCTATAACAATGCCGATATCATTGGTCACGACGGTTGGAGCCAGTCGGGAGATCATTTAGTCACCACCTCCATGCAACTGCAATGGGGGAGGTGGCACCTGGTTCCGCGCATATCGTACCAACTCAATCACCGAAAGGAATTTGATCGGCATCTACCGGTGGGAGGGAGTGCCGGCGATGAATTGCTTGATTCGATTGCTTTGGACATGAGTTTGCGGACGTTGCGCTACGACCTCAAAGCCGAACGAACAACAGAAGGTGGGTGGAATTGGATTCTGGGAAGTCAAGGGTTTACCAGCAGCAATACCAACGAGCCGGAAGCGTTGGATGGACCCGGAGCACCTTTGATTCGGGATGCGGAGATCAAGGAGGTCAGTGGGTTCGCCATCAGCTCTTGGAAAGGAGATAAAATTGGAGTCGAAGCCTCTGTGCGCGGCGATGTCAGACAAACCCAGTGGGATGCGTTGAATGTGCTGCCGGAAGAGACTCGGCGCAACGACTGGTTGGGGTCAGCTGCGCTGGGCATGCATTGGGATGTGAATGAGCGCCTGATTGCGCGTTTGCATGTTGCGCGCAGCCAGCGTGTGCCGGGATTGTCTGAACTGTTTTCAAGCGGATTGCACCACTGTGCGTATCGCATAGAAATGGGTGATGAAACGCTAGAGAATGAAACCAGCTATACTATTGAATGGAATACCCGTTGGCAGGGCCGATCCCTGAGCATGGAATCATCGGTATACCGCAATGCAATTGAAGACTACGTGTACATCGCTCCTACGAAAGAGAGTTTTGATGGCGTGCCCGAATTCGCATACACATCGACTGAAGCGTTGTTTCTTGGAGCCGAGTTTACAGGAGAGTGGTCGCCAGTTCGGTGGTCTCATATCGGAGCCAAGGTGGCCGTTTCTGTAATGGAGGCTGCAGACGGTATGGGGTCAGAGCTGCCCTTAACACCGCCGTTCACCGTGCGTGCAGAATCTGGCTGGAGTGGAGGAGAATGGGCCGGATTCGACGAGATTTTCGCTCAGGTAGTGGTGAACCACAGTCGAGACGCCACCCTGCTTCATTGGACATCCGGTGCCCGTATTTCAGAAAACATGCATTGCGTTTTGTCGATTCAAAATCTGTTGAATGAGCAATACTACCCGACGTTATCGATGCTACGTAACCTCAATATTCCTGAATCTGGAAGGAACATTCGGTTGCGCTTGGAGTGGAGGTTTTAGTCTTCGTTTATTGCGCAGTCGTGGCATAGCTTTGATTTTGAGTTTCTTATCTCGGTTTTTCGCAACCAATGCTCGGGTTTTAACGTAATCAAGTTATGAGTCAATTTCCCGAATGTGATGCCTTGGTCCTTGAAGGAGGTAGTTTACGCTGCGCATTCACAGCGGGAGTCTTGGATGCTTTTGCGGCGGTGGACTATCGCCCTTTCAATCACTACATCGCGGTGTCTGCTGGGTCCATGGCCTTGACATCGTTTTTGTCAGGACAACGAAAACATTTTATCGAGTTGGCCATGAAATTGGCGGACGACTCGCGATTCATCAGTTTTCGGTCGGCCTTCTCAGAAGAAGGGTTAATGAATTTATCATTTTTGGCCAAGACCGTCATGGAATCAGCACCCATCGATTGGTCTCTCTTGGAGGAGGAGATCGTTGGGAAAAAGGTACTCATCGTCACAACCGATGCTGAAGAGGGGCTCCCTCTTTACTTGGAGCCCGGCGCGAAAGATTGGATGCGTTGTGTTTTGGCTTCCTCTACGTTGCCGCTAGTGACACGTGGTCGGATCAAAGTCAATGGACAATGGATGTTTGATGGCGGATACTCCGATGGAATCCCTTTCATGAAAGCGGTGGAGCTTGGATGTAAAAAAATCCTGGTAATTCGAACGCGGCCTTCTGGCCAGCATGTGGCGCAGGGGTACTTGGATTATATCGCGTCATGGATGTATTGGTGGACGCCCAAATTGCTGCGCCTGTTTGAATTTGGTTTTGAGCATTACAATGCGAAGGTTGATGCGCTCAATACCGGTGGCAATGGAGATGCAGAATGGGAGGAGTTGGCTCCTAAAGTGCCCTTGCGCTCTGACGGTTATTACGTAACCAGCGTGGACTTGTTGTCGGACTATCGCCATGGCTTGGAAGTAGGACTGGATTGGTTGTCCAAGCAAAGAACAGCTGATAAGATAAAATAATATCGACTGAACACAATATTATTAAGATAAATGAGCTCAAATTGATTATGAAGGGCTTGGATGTTGTACATTAGTATCCAATCGCTTATTCATTTGTCATGTTGTGCACTGCTGTTAAAACCAAGCAGGCGTTGCGCAGTTTTGTTTGTTTCGGAACAATCCTGTTGCTCGCTTTGGGTCAAACCTCGGCCTCAGAAGGGAATACAAACTCTCTAGGCTCCACAGAGTCTGTTGTCAACGAAACCTATCGGTTTCTACAAACAGTTCAAACTCCGTTCGTTATTGCAGAACCTACGTTTGATTTTACGGGGTACCAGACGTACAAGATTTATGTAGAAACCATGAATTCCGATGATTTCGTTCATCGTGTTTATGGTGATGCCGCGCACAACGCGTCATTTTCCGCACCGTCCGGGATCTACAACAACAACTATTGCCTCGGTGCGACCTCAGGTCAAGCGCCTTCAGCTGATTTTTTCTACGGCGGTTACAATTCGCACACGTTTGATTCGTGGGTTGGAATCGGACTGACGTCTTTTCCCAATACGGTAGGAGGAGAGGTGGATGTCACTGTGCAGGAATCTGCTGGTTTGCCTTGGTCAGATAATTTTGCCTTGGAATTCATGTCCAGCGGAAACTATGGCCCGGTTGATTTTTCTTTTGACGATGTGAATACGGAAGGTGGATGGGTGCTTGAGGATTTGAATGCGACCAACGGCTTCACGGGAGATGATTATCGAGCGATTGTGATGCAAGTGACCAGTCCTGCAACAATTGTATGGACACTCAATGCAGAAATATATGTGCACGGAGACCCAAATAATGTGGTTCTTATTTCCCAGACGTTTGATGGAACGTCACTTGGTCCAGTCCTCATAGAGGGGTGTACCGATTCCAATGCGTGCAACTACTATGACTTGGCTACGGTCGACAACGGTACGTGTACACTGCCTCCTGATTTTTACGATTGCGATGATGTTTGCTTGAATGACATCGATGGAGACGGCGTCTGTGATGAACTTGAAATTCCAGGTTGTCAGGACAATACGGCCTGCAATTACATGGCGAGTGCAACGGATGAAAATAACACGTGTGTCTATTCTACTGGTTGCGAGACCTGCTCCGGTGAAACGGACGGTACAGGAACGACCGTTGACAACGACAGTGATGATGACGGGGTTTGCGATGCCGATGAAGTGGTCGGTTGTCAGGATGTAGCGGCGTGCAATTACATGACGGCCGCTACCGATGCCGGTACCTGCGTGTATGTTGACGGGGTGTGCGAGACCTGTTCAGGAGAAACCGATGGTACAGGAACGACCGTGGATAATGACAGTGATGATGACAGTGTTTGTGATGCCGACGAAATTGTAGGGTGTCAAGACGCTTCCGGGTGCAATTACAACAGTGCTGCGACCGATGCGGGCACGTGTATTTATGTGGATGGAATTTGTGAAACCTGTTCAGGTGAAACAGATGGTTCAGGGACAACTGTGGACAATGATAGCGATGACGACGGTGTCTGCGATGCCGATGAAATTGAAGGGTGTCAGGATACCACGGCCTGCAATTTTGACGTGACCGCTACAGATGAAGACGGTTCATGTGCGTATTGTGGCTGCGACAATTTGACGGGGCTTGCGCCGTATTCATTGACGATTGAAGAGCATGCTGTTGATGGCATTGCAGGGCATACGACCTACAGAGCCTACATCAACATGGAGCATCCAAACGATTACCTCAGTGCTGTTTTTGGTGAAAATGAAGCTCTAGCATTTGCATTGTCTTCCACTGCGACGCCCAATTGGTACAACCATGAAAATGGAGTTGATTTTGCGACGGATCTGAATGAAGCCTTCATTGATTTGGTCCCAGAATTGGCTTACGACAGTTGGTTTACCATTGGAGCGGAAACGACGCATGCTGATGTGGATGTGGATTTTACTGCTGGACCAGGCAATGACATTCGAGTTCCTTTCAACGCTGGAGAAGATATTTTGGTCAATGACGCATACGGGGCCACCTTCTATTCAGTCCGGTCATGCGATTTGCCTCCGGGCGAAGGTGGGAATAGCTGCTCCGAGGATCATCCAGCAATTGGGGGTTCGGACGGCCGCGTTCTGATCGCTCAAATCACAACCACAGGAGAACTTTCTGGTCAATTGGCTGCTCAGATTTTGCAGAATGGGCAGTATGGGCAGGGGGTGTATCACACTGTTCACTTCTCCTTTGATGGTGAGGGATCATTCTCGAGCGATTCGTGGTCTGGTGCAATGAATTCAAACTACCAAGATTGTGGGTGTACGGATGCGACGGCTGTCAATTATGATGAGGATGCTCTTCATGACAATAGCACGTGCATTCCGACCATCTTAGGTTGCATGGATGCTGCTGCATGCAACTATATGGCTGCGGCCACCGTGGATAACGGTGCTTGCGCATTTGTGGATGGGGTCTGTGAAACGTGTTCCGGTGAAACGGATGGCACGGGCACAATTGTGGACAACGACAGCGATAATGACGGCGTGTGCAATGCTGATGAAGTCGTAGGCTGCCAAGAGGCTTTGGCTTGCAACTACAACAGCGCTGCGACGGATGCTGGAGACTGCGTGTTCGTAGACGGTGTGTGCGAAACGTGCTCCGGTGAAACGGACGGTACTGGCTCTCCTGTAGACAACGACAGTGATGACGACGGCGTTTGCAATGCTGATGAGGTCGTAGGCTGTCAGGATGCGTTGGCTTGCAACTACAACAGCGCTGCGACGGATGTTGGAGACTGCGTCTTCGTAGACGGAGTGTGTGAAACGTGTTCCGGTGAAACAGACGGTACAGGCACTCCTGTGGATAACGACAGCGATAATGACGGCGTGTGCAATGCTGATGAGGTCGTAGGCTGCCAAGAGGCTTTGGCTTGCAACTACAACAGTGCTGCGACGGATGCTGGAGACTGCGTCTTTGTAGACGGTGTGTGCGAAACGTGTTCTGGTGAAACGGACGGTACAGGCACTCCTGTGGACAACGACAGCGATGACGACGGTGTTTGTGACGCCGATGAAATTCAAGGTTGTCAAGATGTTGAAGCATGCAACTTCATGAGCAGCGCCACCGATGGTGGAGTCGAGTGCGCATTTGCCACAGGGCCATGTGACGTATGTATTGGTTCAGCTACGGACGGTACGGGGACAGTCCTCGACCTCGATGAAGACAACGATCTTGTTTGCAACGCTGATGAAATTTCGGGTTGTCAAGACGTGCAGGCATGCAACTTCATGGCATCAGCAACGGATGCCGCTGATTGTGTTTATCCAATGGGTTGTGAAACCTGTTCTGGAGAATCGGATGGCACGGGTTCCATCGTGAGCAATGACGACGACGGTGACGGCGTATGCAATGCGGATGAAGTCGTAGGCTGCATTGCGCCATCGGCGTGCAATTACAATGCTGCGGCTACAGACGCTGGTGCATGTGAGTTTGCTGAAGGATGTGAGACGTGTTCCGGCGCTACGGATGGCACAGGAACGATCGTTGACAACGACAGCGATGGCGATGGAATTTGCAATGCCGATGAAATTGCGGGATGTCAAAATGAGCTAGCCTGCAATTATGTTGCAAATGCTACGGATGCCGGAGATTGCTACGTCGCAGGAGTGTATTACGACTGCTCGGGCGATTGTTTGAACGATGAAGATGGCGATGGTATCTGCGATGAAATTGAAGCCTTGATGGATGACGCCGAATTTGAGGGTTTCCTAAGCGGTTTTGACTTTGGTGTCGAAACCTGCGTAGGAGCTGAGTTTTGCGGTGACGGCACTGTTTGGAGCGAAGATTTCCAAATGTGTGTAGAGGATTCAAGTTGTCCCGGTGACTTAAACGACGATTTGGTTGTGGGAACAGGAGACTTGCTCCTCTTGCTAATGGACTATGGGTTCTATTGCAATGAGTAATCTAGCCTATGAAATTTGAGGATTTATTCGTATCTTAATATCTCGCCGCTAGAAACAACAACCTGCCACTCACTAAATATGGCATGGTTTCGTTGGCTTCTACGTCGAATCTCCCCTTCAAAGGTCTGCCGCTCTGGGTGGACCTTTTTTTTGCCCATACTTTGGAGAGGTTCTGGTAATCAAGGCTTTTATCGCGGTGTCCACCACTCTTTTTTTTGCATCCCCGCGCGCATCGCATCGCTGCGGGTTTATTCGCATACATGATTGATTTGGTGTGGGTTGGAACTGGCTCCGGGGAGGTGGATTGTCGATAGAATGGATACAATGCGCCAAATCCGGGCAAAAAGTATTTACTGCGAGGGTGTGTTTAGCAATTCAGCAACATCAAATTCGGATTTGTATGCGCGCGTTATTGAGCAAAATGACATGATCATTATCCAGTTATTTGAATACCAAGACCCCCGAGTGTCGCTTTGGGCTTGAGGAATGCCATGGGGAAATCAAAGTAAAACGAGAGGACACAACGGTTGAGGAATAGGATGCCTTCGCAATGAAAAGTGGAGGTGTTTATTTTACGCAGGATATAGGGCACAATTTCATAGAGCTGGTGACCAAAGGTGAAGGAGAGAAAATCACGGTCCTTGTTCGTGAGGATTCTTTTTCTGACTATGGAAGTGCGGTGTATCGGTTTTCACTGATCACCCAATCGGTCCAATAAGGCAGGAGAGCCTGCCGATGCAAGATGGGCATGGAGGCTTTTTTTTGTTACATCTCTACCTGAGAAGTGGGAATGAAAAAGAGCGCCCATTGGGCGCTCTTTCACAGTTTGAGTTTTTCTTCTTCAGAGAAGGGTCTTCACTCAGGATCGCAATATGTTCCGTAATAGATCAGGAAGTCGAGCAAGTCTTGGAGCTGCACGTGACCGTCGCCGTTCAAATCAAACGGACAGTCGTCAACGATTGCAATGCACTGACCGAGGTCGGCATCCCAATACGTTCCTTCCCCGCAAGCTCCGGAGCAGTCATCAAGGCAAGTTCCGTCTTCAAGCTGGTCGCAAATGCCGTTCTGATTTTCGTCAACTTGGCAGTTGCCGTCACAGTCAAACACTGCAGTGGCGTAATAGCAAGAGGCGTCATCGGCATCGGTTGCTTCGAGGTCATAATTACATGCGTACTCTACTGTACAGCCTAGAACTTCGTCCTCATCGCAAACACCGTCTCCGTCCGCGTCAGCAAGGCAATTGCCATCGCAGTCATTCCCTTCTGAAGCATACGTACAAGAGCCATCTTCATCTGTTGCATCGGCGTTGTAGTTGCAGGCTGTTGCATCCTGGCAACCCGCTACTTCAAACTCATCGCATACGCCGTCGCCATCCGCATCCGCGATGCAGTCTTCATCGCAGTCGTAGCCGGCATCAGCATACGTGCAGGAGTCGTCGGAGTCTGTTGCGTCAGCGTTGTAGTTGCAAGCCGTTGCGTCCTGGCAACCGGCTACTTCAAACTCGTCGCAAATACCGTCGCCGTCCGTGTCTACGAGGCAGTTGCCAACGCAGTCGTAACCGGCATCGGCATAGGTGCAAGAATCGTCGGAGTCTGTTGCGTCAGCGTTGTAGTTGCAAGCCGTTGCGTCTTGGCAACCGGCTACTTCAAACTCGTCGCAAATACCGTCGCCGTCCATGTCTACGAGGCAGTTGCCAGCGCAGTCGTAACCGGCATCGGCATACGTGCACGAGTCGTCGGAGTCTGTCGCGTCAGCGTTGTAGTTGCAAGCCGTTGCGTCCTGGCAACCGGCTACTTCAAACTCGTCGCAAATACCGTCGCCGTCCGTGTCTACTAGGCAGTTGCCAGCGCAGTCGTAACCGCTTTCGGCATACGTGCACGAGTCGTCGGAGTCTGTCGCATTTGCATCGTAGTTGCAAGCCGTTGCGTCCTGGCAACCGGCTACTTCAAATGCGTCGCAAATACCGTCGCCGTCCGTGTCTACTAGGCAGTTACCAGCGCAGTCGTAACCGGCATCGGCATACGTACATGAACCATCGTCTGTGTTCGATACCGGATCATAGTTGCACGCTGTCCCATCGATGCAGCCCTCGACTACATCAATGCAGCTTCCGTCGTCGTAATCAGCCGTAGGGTCAAAGTTGGTTGCCGCTTCATCCGTGCAACCACAAGCGTTTGTAACCTCATTGCCATCCGCTGTGAAATCCCCTGTACCCGAGAAGGTAAAGGTGTCGCGTACATCATTCAAGCCATCACCGTTCACAAAGACTTGCGTATTGAGTGTACCGCTGATTTCACCTGCCGTCGTCAACTGCATGAATAAAACGCGGCTATTCTCTGCAT
>Ga0206126_10004177_pt1 | contig 14085 bp, 8 predicted proteins | sample Helgoland_Spring_5_FD_148621 | JGI IMG/M metagenome (GOLD analysis project Ga0206126, IMG submission 148621) | Pelagic subsurface seawater microbial communities from Kabeltonne, Helgoland, North Sea - Helgoland_Spring_Bloom_20160412_1 | ecosystem: Environmental > Aquatic > Marine > Epipelagic ...
TACCTGGTAGGTGCGACCGTATTGGTCGTAGGTGATTTTTTCGTAATGATCGCCCAGTGCACCTGCTGCACCTAAGCTGGTGGTGGTTTCTGATAGGCGGCCTAGTGAGTCGTACTCGGGCACTTTTATGTAGCCGCTAATATTGCCTTGAACATTGTCGAGTTGCCCACGACCATAAGTGGCGGTGTCGTAGGTCCAGGTGGTGTTTGTTTCTGGGGTGCCATTGGCAAGTTTATCGACACGGGTTTTTAAGCGCCCTCTTACATCGTATGTGAGTTCGCTTTTTTGCCCTTTGGCGTCGGTCTGTTCTATTAGCTCACCAAAGCCGTTATACACATAACTCCAGTTGCCTTTGTCGGGGTCGCTCATGCTGGTTTTGCGGCCGAGCTTGTCGTAGGCCAATGTAGTGGTGTTGCTGGCGGCGTCGCTCATGGTTTTGAGGTTGCCTTGGGCGTCGTATCCATAAGTTGTGCTGCCATTTAGGTTGTCGGTAACGCTTACCATTTCGCCGAGAACGTTTTTGGTTTCGGTTTTGTCTTGGTTAAGGGCGTTGGTGCTGACGGTACTGAGGCCGTTGTAGGCTGTGGTGCTGACTGAACCATCGGGCGCGGTGGCGCTGGTGGGCCTGCCTAAGATGTCATAGCTGATGTTGGCCCAGCATTGGGTGGTGTTGCTGGTGCTGTTGCAGCTGGTTTGGCCTGCGAAATAGGGTTCACTTTGGCGTTTGACGCGGCCGATGCTGTCGTATTCGGTGTCGCTGTAGCTCCAGGTGCCGCTGAAGCCTTTGGCGGCTTTGCGGGTGCTGCGGCCAAGTTGGTCGAAGCACTGGCGACTTTCTCCGCCACCGGCGGTTTTGCTGCGGCTATAGAACACTGTTGCGCTTGGGCATTGGCTGCCGGTGCCGCTGGCGAGGGTGTTGATGCTGTAGGCACCGCTGCTGTTGCTTTCGAAATACTTGATACCAAAGGGTGTGTAGGACGCTTTGCTGGTGACGTAGTTGTTGTCGTCTACCCAGGTGCGGGTTTCGGTAGCGGCACCGTAGTCATTGCGGCTTATGACTTCGCTGACTTTTTTGGTGACGGGGTTGCCATTGACGTCGCTAAACTGTTCTTTGGTTTCTTTTACATAACGGCCGGTATCCTCATAGGCGGTCTCGCTGAAGCGGATTTGGCTGCCATTACCGGCGTCAGCAGAGGTTTGGGCTTTGATTTTGTTGCCAAAGATGTCATAGCTATGGGTGATGGTATGTTCGAAGCTGGTGTTGGGTTCTATGGTTTCGGTTTCGAGCAGGCCTGTGAGTGCGCCGCTGGTGATGTAGGTGAAACTTGAATTTCGGGTGTCGGTTAATTCATAACTCCCGTCGCCGTTTTCGTCACGCTTGGTAACTACCTGGGTGTGGCTTAGGCGCCCTAACCTTTTACTTTCGGCACTAGAAAAGCCGCTGGCGGTGTAGGTATTGGTGACAGCTTTTTCAAAGTTTTTGCCGCCGCCGGTGGTTTTGACGGTGATGCTGGTGGCATTGCCGTCGCTGTCGTAGACATTAGTTGTTGTGGCGGTTTGCAGCAGGCTGCCTACAGTGGCGCCATTGGCCACTAGCTCGTAGCTTTTGTCGATGCTCTGATAATTATAGGGCTGGTAATACTTATTGTTGGGCGTGCCGGTGCCGTTCCAGCCGGTAAGACGGGTGTTGTTATTGGATTCGCCAAGGAGTTTATTTTCACCAGAGTACACTTTGGTACTTAGCGGTTGACCAATAAAGGGAAAGTCTTGCCGATAGGTGGTTCGGGTGGTTACGGCGGTTTGGTTGTCGATGGTGGTGAGCGTCTTGAACCCGAGCATACCGCGACCCATGGCTTGGATTTTGGCTTCGCCATAGTGATAGCTTATGGAGCTGGTGGCGCTATTGTCGACCTGCCCTGCATTGCTGGCGTGGGCAACTGGTGCGGCGCTCTCAACGTCGGTGACGACAAACATGGGGCCATTGAGTTCGAGTACGGGGTTGCCTTGTTTGCCTAGGGTATGGGTGCCACTCGGCAGGGTCCAGTCGCCATTGAGGGCGGAGTAAAAACCATTCAGGTCTACGCTGGTGTCTGGGCAATCATATTCGATAACACCTCCACCACCATGGATAAAACCAGACAGATCAACGGTACAGGTCTGCTGTGTGGTATCGGTGTAAGTTGCATCCAGGTGCGTGTAGTGATCACTGTGGCCGAGCGTGTCATAAGTGATGTCGGTGACGGCACCTAGGCCATTGGTGATGCTGGTAATACGATTAATCGGTTGATTGGCGCCGTTGCCTTCGTAGACTTCAAATTTGTTGTCTTGAAAGGTGACGTAGTCAGTGATGGAGTCAGCGTTATAGTCAAAGAAGACATGGCTGTCGTCTTTGTCGTCGTCGACATTGCCTTTGTAATAGCGAACTGTTGTGTCAAATGCTTGTATTTCCGGATCCCATTCTCGGGCACGGATGTAACCGTAGCTGGTTGACCAGTCGTGCCACAACGCATCGGGATAACCATCGCGATTAATATCGGCCAGGGTGAAGTCTCGCTTTTTGGCGTCATCCAGGTCACCCGCATTAAACAGCGTGCCAACATAATTTAGCTGAGTGCCGTCACTCAAGGCGTAGTGAAATTCATCAGCTTTGTAGTACACCAGATCGGACAGTCCGTCGCCGTTGATATCTGGGGTTCGAATCAGATTAAAATAAGCTTCCTTTTGCGATTCATAGATAAAAAAGACGTCATCGTTAAGTGGGCCGTCCATTTCAAAGAATGTCTGTTTGCCGCCAACAACCCCTTGGTTGATACGTGCACTAATGCCATAGAGGGTGTAGCCGCCAAAGGTGGGCGTGACCTGCGTTATTGCAACCTGTTTGATAATTGCCAGACTATCAGCTAGCCCGTCACCATTGAAGTCTGCGCCGACGGTGTTAAACCCTTCAAAGGTATTCGTCGTGATCGGTAATGGCGCCCCAGAGTTTACTGTTATTGCCCCCACATCAACATCATGTTGATAGTCAAAGTGATAATACTTATTTGAGGTGATGGCTTTAGATGTGTCGTGCTCAAGGTAATACACTTTGCCGTCGCTAATGGCATCTACCAGGCCATCACTATTGAGGTCGGCAAAGACTGCATGTTCATCCTTCATAGGCAGGTCTTGTTGGAATTTAAGAGTCCAACTGCCGTTGATAAACTCCGATATATACAGATGCCAGCCGATACTGTGGCCATTTGCTGCTTGATATGCGTAAACGGCTAAATCGGAGCGACCATCGGCGTTGTAATCAAGCGGAAAGAGTTTTAACACCTGATCAGCGGTGGGACTGTCGCCGTAATGGATGGAGTGCGTGCTGGAGCCATTATTGTCGATCAGTGCATGAGTGGTTAAACCTGTGCCACTGCTATTGCCATAGGCTACTTGAAGGCCTTGATCGTGTCCTGAGTTTTTATGTTTGGACCAGATAATATCTGACCGACCATCACCATTAAAATCGGCCAATTGATAGGTGACCAAGTTTTTCATAGTGAAGCTGGTGTCGCTATTACTAAAGCTCTCCCCTGCCACTGGCAGGCTCCAGGTAAAGTTGGTTTTGTTGGGCAGACAGGTGCTGCCAATGCACTCTTCGATATTGTCCAGGCGTGAGAGTTTGTCGGTGGTGAGTGCGGTGCGGTAGTTGAGTTTATAGCTACGCACTTCTGTCGATCCAGTGCCGGGGTTGTTATTTGAAATAACTTTGCTCAGGCGTTTGGTGCTGCGAATAGCATAGCCGGCCATATAGCTGTGACTGAGATCGTCACGGGCTTCATATTCAAACTTGATGTGGGCATTGTCGGCGGTGGCACTGCTGCCAAAGGCGTAGCGAATCTTATCTATACGAAAGCCATCGATATCATTGATGTAGTCGAAGATGATCCGGTTGCCAACGCTGTCCTTGAGTTGATGAATACTCCAACTAGCCACTTTCCCAGATTTGGCATTGGCTGTGGTCCAGGGCTCTAATTCTGTGGTTTTGTTGGTGCCGCTTTCCCCATAGGTACTGGTTGAGCCATCTTTGCGCTCAACGGTCCAGTAGTCGGGATGGCCAGTGGTGCCACCAAATGCTTGGATCTTGGCAAAGCTATCAATCTCGGTTTTATACACCGAGCTGGCTGCGCCATAGGTGCCTGAGACGAGAATTAGACGCTGGCCATCGAGACAGAAGCGATCCATGGCGGTAAAGGTTATGGGCTGTGCTGCGCCGTCTTGGTGCAGGGTTTGGCGACAGCGACTGATGGCTGACAGGCCACCAATATTCCAACCTAATCCGGCGATGCCATTGCCGCCATTACTAGAGTAATTGAGGCTGACTTCTGGGACTACACCGGCGGTGCCAGCGACGGTCATAATGGACATGCTGTAGGTGGCGGAGCCACTTTCGTCGACTCGAAATGAGCCACCGCTAACACCGGCATTGTCGGTGGCGGCGATTTCTGACCCTGTCACTAACGAGCTGGCGACTGGATTAAACGGGCTTGGGGGCGACGTTGGCGGGGTTGTTAGTCTATCGACGACAAGAGTTTTGATACCGGTGTAATTGCCGCAAGACTGAATATTGCAGGCCTTAACTTGATACTCATAGGTGCCGTTGGCGAGATTCTCTAGGGCGAAGAAGTTGTTGCCGCCGGTATAGATGGTCACCCAGACGCCGTTTTTGCGTTCTTGCAAAACATAGCTTGTGGTTACGCCACTGGGTGCATCCCACTGCAACATATAGTCACTGTTCACGCTGGCATCCGCGCCACTAAAGCTCACAGGTACTCCAGGAGCTGGAACCGCAACGGCGATCTGTTCGGGGTCAGTTGAGGCCTCACAGAAGGGAATGGGCGTGTCTATACCGACCGCAATAATGATGATAATGCATTCGCGAATCCGATAGCTATAGGTTCCATTGGCTTTGCCGCTGAATGACTTGGTGCCTGCGGTACCACTGTATACGTGGGAATAGCTGCCACCATCTTTGCTCTCTTGCAGATAGTACCTAGTGCCTGAGTCCCAGGTCACCGTGTAGCTTCCTGTGGTGTTATTGCTGGCAACCGAAAGATTGACATCTATGTGGCTCGCGCCGCCATGATCTGCTTGCAAGGTTGAGCAGAGAATGATTAAACCTAACCCAAGGACTAAGCCCACAAGTCGCGTTTTCAGCTTCGCTGCTAAACCAATATTGTGGATTGAAGATTTTTTTGAAGATCTAGTATTGGCGTACTTTTTAAACACAGCTTGCATCCTTGCGGGTCGTTTTAATCCATTAAAATGACTTTCTATCGCCTGTGGGGCGAAGCAATAGGTAACGCGAAAGCTGTATTTTCTCTCGCGAGTAACTATCACAATCTGATTTGTATGAATCTAGGGTGGCGCAGTAGCCTGAGGTGCAGGTGTCAGCAGTCGAAATATTCCCAGCAACGCTAAGGTGGACGGCTGAAATGCCACCCGGAGGGAGCCCTTGAATACCCGAAGGCAATGACCAAACATACTTCTAACTCCATTTATGAGTATGGTTTGCATTTTCTAGTAATCGAGAGTTCTAGACATCGATAGCGCTTAGTAAAATCTGCTTGATGAACGCTTTAAAATAAAAAGTAAACAAATTCTTAGGTATCAGTTAAGACCCTAACCTGGGCTTTGTCAATCTTTAGACGATATAATTACCAAATTACAATCATCCATATTTCGGGCAGGCAGAAACCAACTGCCCTAAGCAGAATTTAATTTGGAAAGCCATTCTCTTCTGCATGTTAGAATTTTAAAAAAAATAGCAACACAGAAAAATAAGTAGTCAAATATTCGATGAAAAAAATATGATCTAATAATTACGTTTGTAAAGATTCATTATTTCAAGCGGTACAGTCAGATATCAGATAGGGGAATTAAAGGCCTGATAAAGTTACTAAATTTTCAGTAATTATAGGATTATATAATTGACAATTTTTCTAGACTTATGGATTACATAGTTAATGTCATATTTCCATAACTTACTTTATTTCGAATAATTAGATGAAATTAAAGTCATTTTTAAATAAATTATTGTTCTCATAAAATGTTTACTCAGGCTAACGCCGTTGGACTCCATGGCTCCGGCTATAGTGCCGCGCCACTTTGGTGCGGCACTAGTGATTTTGCTATTCTTAACAACCTGTGGTTTTTAGAATAATCCGATTATCCTTGGAAGATATTTCCTAACTCCCCCGCCCGCTGTAGGCATTCGATCATCAGAAAACCAACAATATAAGGAACGAAAATGAAAAACTTATTAATAGGTGTCGCTTTTTTAGCAACTTTCTCAGTGAATGCTAATGTTACTTGCGAGGGAACGATTACAGATATATAAAAATGGGATCACTTTGAAACACTATTAGTATGCCGACAAAATTAGATGAGTCGATGGCTTTAATGGCATTTGCAGTAGGGAAAATGTGGCAATCCAATGAGAAGATTCCTTAGTCACTACATACTTAGATGGCTGGTCCCACAACAAGATATTTTTTGGTTGGTGGCGTATTAACAATAATTGAAATTATTTTTAAAGTAATATTAGAATGATCCGTAGAGATATCGAAACGGAAGCGGATTAATAATGTCGCGAGCTACATTTTCTTGTTCCCTATGGCGCCTCAATAATGGCAGAGAAATGATCTTAATTTGTGATTACTGAGAAAAAGTAATCTGTGCATTTATTCTATCGCCCTCAATATAGTTGATGGCAGTATTCTGTACATCTATGCCCTGCTGATCTGATATCTCGCCTAGCCAATTGAGCAGTTCGGATAGGCGAGCTTTGTCAATGGTTACCACCACTGTCGAGCCGCGCTTTTCGATACGGGATAACATGGTCTTATTCCCGGTTTCAGATATTATAGAAAATAGGCTTTTTCCGGATTTCGATTTAGGATTTTTCTTAATATTATTTTCTATGGCATAGTCTTTCGGAATGCCACCCAAATTATTCTCCAACCAGATGCTAATTCTGAGCTGATCGATGTAATCCATTTTATTACTATCATAGTATTTTCTAACTGGAATTAGCGCTATGAGGATCAGTAGTAATAGGCTGATAAAGTAGCCTATTAGGGATTTTCTTTGACTCTCTGGCATCCCTATAAATTGACAAGCTCTGTTCACGAAATGCCTCATTTTGCGCCTCCTTTTGAATTAGCTTTTAATGTCAATCTCATATTGGCCGGAAATTCTTCTGAGGTATTGGGATTCTCCGAGATATGATCGATTTGGGCGATTAAGTTTGGGCTTTTTTTGAGTTCTTTTTCTACTTTTTCCAATTCAGAAATTTTTGTTGCGACAACTTCAGCACGAAGTTGGCCAGTTTTTTGGTCATATTGCACTGACTTAAGCAATATGCCTGCCCGTGCCCCTTCGCCGCTACCCTTTGTCGCTTTTCCCAGTTCCCCTAAGAGGATTAGAAAGGAGTTCTCTGAACTGTTGGTTTTCGATTCGGCTAGGTGCCCTTCAGCCTGGGCAACTAGGTCGATGATCTTTTTATCCTGGGGGAAGAGCTCTTGATAGACGCTTTCTGATTGCTGCCTGAGGCTTTGAGCTTTTGTGTTGTAGTTAGCCCCAACAATCAGCCAATAGGATATCTGCACCACTAGAATAACCAAGCCGACCATAAGTACTTTGCGGACTGTTGCGGCTCTAGCCGCTGCTGATTGACGGGGCTTATAGTCTCCCTGCAATAAATTGATCGGCGGGCAGCTAATGAATGAAATTTGTGCAATCGCATCGGTGCAGAATGCTTGATAATTGTCAATCTCAAGCTGATCGCTTTGTTCTGTGATTAAATCCGAGTCTGGTGATAACTCCTGTATAGGCATGGCACTGCCTTGGGCGCTTAGGGCTGCTATCAGACCATTAGCGGTTTTAATCAGCTGACGTCCATTACCGATGATTGCCCTTGTTGACCTACCCTCTGCTGGCCTGGGGATCAGATCTGCATCGATATAGAGTCGGTCGAGTTTTAGCCCTAGAGCCTCTGCCTGACTTAGGCATTCTAATATTGTCTGGCGGCTGGTGGCGATGACTCTAATCTGACTATTTTCGGGCTGGCTATTTCTAAGGGGCTGGCTATTTTTAAGCTGCTGACTTAGGCAATGCATTGCATCTATTGGGCTGGCGATACTGTCTTCAACCAAATAGGGCAGTGTTTTACTGAGATATTTCATTTGAGCCGGTGGGCAATCACGGATAAAGCTGGAGCTCAATTCTGCTGGGAGAACGCCAACAATCTGCGGCGACTTTTTCATCTCGGGATGCTGCTCAAGAATCTCTGGTGGGCTGCCATCGGCGGCAAAAAATAGATAGGTGGTTTTTATCATAGTCCTTTGTCTGTAGCCTCTAATTCATTGCTGACACTGGCTTGAGTGACCCAAAAGGGTAATCGCTGCTGCCATTTCCGTTGGATATGCCAGCCACTTTGTTTTCCATTGCTTAGGTCTTCTGATCTAAAAAGTAGTGCCTGCCAGTTGCTTGCTTGGTTGCGATAACCTGCTTCTGAGGTGACCCGATAATACTGGCTGGTGGTGGTTAGCATATCGGCGGCGATCTCAAGGCCGGCGCTAAGTTGGTGTTGTAGGAAGCTGTCGACTTCAAGAAATGGACTGCCCTCTGCCCTCTCCCGATGGGCTACCATCCGGATTCCATCAATGCCGGGGATTAGCACTTCCAGTAGCTTGGCGCTGGCGCTGTTGATATTGATGCCGGTTTTATTGGGTAGCGCTGTTATAGAGGGTTGGAGTCTCTTATAGAGTTCTGGTGAGAAGCCTTTTACCAGCATAAGTTCGCTGCTATGTGCCATGGGGCGATTGGCGGTGCGATAACCTTTGGCGTAATAGGCCTGCTTGTTTTCATAGCCGAGATCTTCACTGTTGTATCCCGCACTACTTATATCGGCATCGAGCCAGTCACCTAGATTAATCCCGAGTGCTGGGTCGATTTGCAGGGATATTAGAAGACGCTGGAATATTTGCAGTTGGGCTGGGTCTATATTGCCTGAGGCGTCGCGCAAATTATTGAGATTGAATTTGGCCATTTCATCGCTGATGGTGACATGGAGGCTGCCCTGGTCTGGCTGGAAAATTTCCATCGATTGGGCCTGAGGATAAGTTGTTTTTTGCAGCCAAATTTCTGCCCAAGCTATTCCACTCTGTGCATACTCTTGCGCCTGTGCGCTGAGGGCGCGTACCTGACTACGCTGTATTTCAAGTCTATTGTTGTAGAGCATGTTTGAGGTGACTGTGGTGACAATGGCCAGAACCAATAGCATTGAGAGCAGTGCTACGCCTTTTTGTGCTGTCATTGCTTATCACCTTCAATCGGGCTGTCGCTGATATAGAACAGTCGCGAGACTAAACCAAACTGGGTGGTTTGCAGGTCGAACTTGATGGCAAGGGGAAGGTTTTGTTCTGTATCTTGGCCACTTAGTAGCATTGCCGGCCATTTGTTGTGCCAAACCTTGCTGTGGCTCAGGTAGCTGATGCTGATTCGGCGAATCGGTATTGCCAAGGTGGTTAAGGCTCGGCTGTCTCGAGCGCGATCTAGAACATGCCATTGCTGACGTGACAGTAAAGTCATGAAACCGCCCTGCTCTGTTGGTTTAACGGTTAGTCCATAGCCAGCTCTGCGGAGGGTTGAGTGGGCGGGTTGACGGTTTTTCTCTATGGCTCCCGGCCGGTTGTTCCAACCACCATGGGTGAACTCTATTGATTCCAGCTCGCCGACAAAGGCTCCCAGAGTATCACCATGGTTGTCGCGAATGGGCCTGTCGATGCTTTGGCGTAGATCCCTCTCGAGACTCTCAAGCATGCGATTTAAGGCTTCGAATTGTTCCATGCGCTGCTCGCTTTGCCGTTGAGTGGCAATCGAGCTCTGCAGGATATGGAATGCGCCGACGCTCATGACCGCGAATATAAAGAGAGAAATTAATACTTCAAGAAGCGTAAATCCCTTGGACTGGCGGGTGGGCTTTGAATGGCTGTGGGTTAGGTGCATCACTACTGCTCGAGAAAGGTAGTGAGTTGAGCTGCATGATGGTCTTGCCTGTTGCGCTTATCGGCTCGGCTGACTTGGACTCGAACTTTTTTAAGCTGGCCGTTGGAGGTGGGTTCAACGGTTAGGTCTATGCGCCACTCAAGGCCAGCTTGTTTTTTGTGCTGCTGGCCTTTCACAGGAGCTATATTTTTGGCGGATCTACCGGTGGCGCTGATACGTTGCTCAACAAGCGTATCTTTGGCTACCCAGAGGGCAATTTGCTGTTCAATTAGGCGTTGACGATTGGCTAATGTGGTGGTTGATTGGGCACTTAAAACTATGGCACAAAGGGCAAAAATAGCCAGGGCTACCAAGACCTCTACTAGTGTGAAGCCAAGCTGGCGAGTTTGGCGGGTTTTAGTTTTGGACAATATGGATCTCCCGGTAAGCACCAATCCGCAGTTGTACTGTTTGATCGCTGTCTTTGATAGACAGGTCGATATGGTCGTTGTCGGCGTCCTGATCGGGGTAGAAGACAATATCGGCCACTATGGGGGGTTGTTTCTCTATGCTCAGCTGTTCTGGTGGTTGCGGATTTATTCCAATGTAGTCTGGTAGCTGATAGGAGGAGGATGCTGTCCAGGCTGTTGTTGTGGGGTTCCAAACCAGTAACTGGTAGCCCTGCTCGAGTATTTTTAAGCCATGGGGCTGTTGCTGAAAAACCGCCTGATCCGCTAGCCAGCGCATTGTGGCAACAAGTTTTTCGGCTTCATTGTTGAGGCTGTTTTCTCTTCGATCACCGACCGACAACACCGCAACACCGGCAAGCAGTGAAATGATTACAATGACTAATAATAGCTCTAGCAGGGTAAAGCCATTCATAGCGCTGTGGCCTTTTATCGAGCTGTGGCCTTTAATAACGCTGTGGACTTTTATAGCGCTCTGGCGTTTAAAGGCCTGTTGGGGTTTTATGCTTGCTGAGATTGCCATGATTGCCTGCTTAAAAATCGGCTAAGTCGATATCGGCGGCTTCATCCTGACCGCCTGAACGACCATCACCACCGAGACTGCGCAGGTCATAAGCACCGTTTTTGCCGGGGCTGATATAGAGGTAGTCATTGCCCCAGGGGTCTTTGGGTAATTTGCGCAGGTAGCCGGTTGCACTCCAGTTGGCTGCTGGGGGTTCGCCTGTTGGTCTTTCTACTAGAGCTTTGAGGCCTTGGTCTGTGCTTGGGTAGCTGAAATTTTCCAGGCGGTACATATCCAACGAATTGGCGATGGCGCGGATATCGGCTGCGGCTGCGGTTTGTCGTGCTTCACCGGCTTTGCCAATCATATTGGGCACCACCAGTGCCGCAAGAATGCCGAGAATAACCACCACGATCATTATTTCAATTAGGGTAAAACCCTTTTGGCGTTGTTGTGGCCCTTCTATAAATAGCGGCTGGTGCTTATTAAACTGCATGTTTAACATCCTTATTGTCTGTTTTGGCGTTAACCAATTAACTGATTCATATTGAGTATGGGGAGCAAAATCGCTAACACGATGGTCAATACCACTCCGCCCATCACCAGCAGCATTAGGGGTTCAAATAGGCTGATGCCTGTGGCTACGGTGGTTTTAATATCTTGCAGTTGCTGGTCGGCGGCTTTTAATAACATCTGATCCAGTTCGCCACTGACTTCTCCGCTGGCGATCATATAAACCATCAGTGGCGGGAAATAACCCATATTTTCTAGGCCAGCACTTAGGCTCTCGCCTTCCCGAACTCGGTCTGCCACCTGAAGTAGCAAGCGGCGCAGATGGAGGTTTTTCACTACTTGCTGGGCGATGTGCATTCCCTGGTGCAGGGTGACGCCACTTTGACTTAGTACGCCGAGGGTCTGGGTGTAGCGCTGGGCATTGATGCCTCGGCTGAAGGTTTTGATTAGGGGTAAATGGAGCAAGCCCTGATGGAGCTTTTGTCGTATTGCTGGCTGTCTCATGGCGATACTTCCAGCCGCTGAGCAGGCCGCTATCACCAGCAATAAGGCAATACCCCAATTCTGTAAAAAATCACTTATCTGTAATAAGCCACGGGTCAGCACTGGGAGCTTTTGCCCGGTGTCGGTGAACACCTGAATCACATCGGGGACTATGTAAATCATTAGCGCTGAGACGATAACTATGGATAGGACCACCAATAGTATTGGATAGACTAATGCGGCTTGGGTTTTCTGGCGAAATTCACGCTGGGCTTCGGTGTGCTCTGCCAATTGCTCTAACACGCTGTCGAGATGGCCGGTCTCTTCCCCAGCTTTCACCGTTGCACAATAGAGTTGGTCAAAGCTGCGGGGGAATTGCTCAAGGCTTTCTGAGAGGCTCTTGCCCTCTTCCACCGAGCTTCGCACTATGGCAATAATACGGCTCGACGGGGAGCCACGGGCAAGACTGCTGGTCTGTTTGGCTATTCCGTTGAGGGCGTCGCTCAGGGGTATGCCTGCGCGCAATAGAACCGCAAGCTGGCGGGTGATAATGGCGAGGGTTGCAGGTGCCAGACGATCTCTGTATCTCGGGGATGTGTGTTTTTGCAGGTTGCTGGTGACCGATAGAGGCACTAGGCCAAGGCGCTTGATCTGCTGCCGCACTTGCCGCGGACTGTCGCCATCCAGTACACCGCTTTTCTTTTTGCCGCGAATGTCGATGGCTTCGTAATCAAAGGTGGCCATGGCTAATCTTCCTGAGTGACACGAAGCACTTCGGCTAGGGAGGTTTCGCCGCTGAGCACTTTTTGATAGCCGTCCTGGCGTATGGACGAGCTGTTGGTACGGACCTGTTTAACCAAATTAGCTTGTGAGGATCTGTTGTGAATTAACTCGCGCAACGGGTCGTCGATAACGATGAGTTCATAGATCCCGGTGCGGCCTTTGTAACCTTCCTGATGGCAGTTGTCGCAACCATTAGGATTGGCTTGATAGATGTTATCGGGGCTGGCGAGCCCATCAAAGAGCTGTCTTTCGGCCTGACCTATGTTGTGGATTTGCTTGCACTCTGGGCAGAGTTTTCTCACCAGTCGCTGAGCTAATACACCCACCAGCGAGGATGAGAGTAGAAAGGGTTCAACACCCATATCCATTAAGCGGGTAACGGCTCCTGCTGCGCTGTTGGTGTGTAATGTGGAAAGCACTAGATGGCCGGTTAAACTGGCTTGCACGGCAATTTGCATGGTTTCTAGGTCGCGTATTTCTCCAACCATGACGACATCAGGGTCTTGGCGCAATATGGCGCGCAGGCCTCGGGCAAAGGTCATGCCGGCTTTATTGTTAACCTGAGTTTGTCCAACGCCATCAATGTGGTATTCGACGGGGTCTTCGATGGTAAGAATATTTTTCCGGCGGTCATTAATGTGGTTCAGGCTGGCATAGAGGGTGGTGGTTTTACCTGATCCGGTGGGCCCGGTGACCAGTAATATACCGTGACTTAGGGCCAGTAGTTCCAGTAAGCGAGTTCGGTCGCTGGGGGCCATACCTAAGGTGGAGAGATCAATACTCTGCTCCTGTTTGTCCAGTAGTCGCAGGACTATGCGTTCACCGTGAACTGAGGGCAGCGTCGATACTCTTACATCAATCTCTCGACCGCCGAGTTTTAGGGACATGCGGCCATCTTGCGGAATGCGTTTTTCGGCTATGTCGAGCTCTGCCATAACTTTGATTCTGGAAATAATAAGGTTTGCCAAGGCGCGTGGTGGCTGCACAATTTCTTTGAGGATGCCGTCGATTCGAAAGCGCACATAAAAGTTTTTCTGATAGGTTTCCAGATGAATATCCGATGCCTGATCCTGAATGGCCTCTGAGAGTATGGCGTTTATCAGGCGAATGATCGGCGCTTCGTCTTCCTGCTCGAGAAGGTCTGTGGCTTCAGCGATGGACCCGGCAATGGAATCCGCTCCGGAGGCCAGGTGAAATTCGTCGCCTATTCCTTGAATGGTGGCTTTTGTTGTTGAGGTGTCGGCTTCGTAGAGTTCGGCCATGGCTTGTTGAAATTCTGCTGGGCTCAGTTGCTCAACGGATAACTCCGCTTGG
>Ga0206126_10004183_pt1 | contig 14069 bp, 10 predicted proteins | sample Helgoland_Spring_5_FD_148621 | JGI IMG/M metagenome (GOLD analysis project Ga0206126, IMG submission 148621) | Pelagic subsurface seawater microbial communities from Kabeltonne, Helgoland, North Sea - Helgoland_Spring_Bloom_20160412_1 | ecosystem: Environmental > Aquatic > Marine > Epipelagic ...
TGGAAACGGTACTGTTGCGTTCAACAATATCTACTTCGGCGGAGTTGCTGATACTGGTGGCACTGACGGTTCAACTGACGGTTCAACTGACGGTTCAACTGACGGTTCTACTGACGGTTCTACTGACGGTTCTACTGACGGTTCTACTGACGGTTCAGCGCCAGCAGGTGTTTCTTACACAGTTGCCGTACCAACAGGTACAACTTCAGTGAAGATGCATTCAGATACATTTGGATGGAATCTAGAAGCAGCAGCAATTGCTAGCGATAACAGCGATGGCACTTGGACAGTAACAATGAATCCAGCGCCAGCCGCTAATATCCAGTATTTATGGGTTGTTGACGACGTTATCGACGTGCTTTACGACAACGCCGCTCTAGGTGAGTGTACAGCTGAGATCTACGCAGGCACGTTCCATACTGATTACTTTAGCTGGGGAAACCGCGTCCATATACGGGGTTCAGGCGATGTAACCGGTGATGTTGCAGGTGCATGTAGCGGTACCGCCAATTAAGATTTAATGTGCGTAGAGGTATTCTAATACTTCTGTTTTGTCGAAAACACATAACCAAGATCGTCGACCGGTAACAACCCATTTTTATGCTGCTTTTAAATAACTACTAATGGAAATCTATTGCGATCAATTGTTTAGCCGTCAAGGCTCTCAGGAAATGTCGCATAAAAAAATACCCGCATCAAACGATGCGGGTATTTCGCCACCTTAGGAAGTGTTACTACACAGCCTCCTAAAGAGTCTTTTAAAGTTGACAGAATTTTTTTTCTTTATGCGCTAATCCGCTTTCTTGCGGCTATTCCAAATAATCCCAGAGCCATAGAACCAAATAGAAACAGCGCACCGGGAATGGGTGTTGCTATAGGTGGCTGAATAGAGGCGAATAGCTCTCTACTGGCAAGGCGTTCAGTTGAGGTATAAACCAACATGGTGCTCGACCAATCAAAGTTTTTCTGCCCGCTTGCCTGTTCTTTTAGCTGCTTTGCAGTACGACGATCTGAACGATCATCAAGCTTTGGCACTGATCCCATAATATCCCAGATCACATAGTTGACCAGAGCATTGTATTTAGCCGCTGTTGCGCTGAGGGACTCGGAAAAATCCAACAGGGTAAATAGATAGCCAGCCTGACTGTATTTTGTTTTGTCGTTTCGACGATTATTGTATTTGCCTGCACCATTTTGAATATCGTTGTAGGTGTTTACGGTGGTATTCCAGGTGCTGAGATAATGTCTGGAATTGTCGTTGGTCACCGCTAAACGCTTATTACCATCAATGGTTAATTCAAAGGCGCCAGTTGTGATATCTGGACCATCTTTAACTTCTAATGTGGTAGCGGTACCCAGGCCTTCGTAGGTGATTTCAACGGTTTCAGCAAGCACTGAGCAGTTGATTAATAGAGCTGCGGCGGTGCCGTAAATAAGCTTGCCAAAAGTTGTTTTAGTGATGTTCATCCTTTTCTGTCTCCTTGTCAGCAGCCTGCCAACATCAATATATATAAACAATGTGGGGATTTTATGATTTCACAGAAGACGCGCAACCAGTGCAGGTTGATAATGCGAACCAGTTATCACTTTATATTGAGTTAAAGGTCGAGCGACCTATCGAGGGGGAATAAAAGGACGGTGGTTTTTAAACCAGCTTATCTTTCGCTGCATTTATTTTCGCCGCCAGATAGTCACTGCCGCCGCGATCGGGATGCAGTCGCTGAATCAGTCGCTTATGGGCTTTGATAATGTCTTCTTTAGCGGCATTGGGCTCCAAGCCGAGAATTTCATAGGCTTCTTTTTCAGAGAGATCGGACATATTACTGGCCTGATAGCTTTGATCCGAGCTACCTTGATTTGATCCGCCTTGAGTGTTGCGCAGCAGATAGGTCTGCAATAACACGTAGGACTCTCGATCTGATTGTTTAAACTCTTCCACTAGGCTCTGAAGTTCTACAGTGCTTAATTGCGAGAGGTGCCTGCCGGAAAATTCGCCCTGTAAAACTTCTCCATCCATCTCTTTAGTCGAAAAATTTACTGTAACCAGCAGTGATTTGGTGCGAAATTGCGAGGGGCTGGTTTTAAAGCGGCTAAGGATTTGCAGAAATGGCAGGGCTCGCAACCCCAGCCCAAAAATGGTTTTTGCCAACGGCACTAATACCGCTAGACCCGCGCCGAGCCAGTGCATTCTTCCACTGGCCACGAGTATCACTGAGAAACCCAGTACCGACCAGAATGCAGTGCGCCAGAGGAACGATCGGCGTTTTTCGGTGGGAAGGCTTTTGAGTATTTTCCACCAGTACCAGACAGAAAAGATGATTGCGATCAGTAAAAGTATTCTCGGCATGGCAAAAGTTTCTCTATCTGGGTTATGGTCAGTTGTTTCAAACGGGCTTTAAATTTAAAAATAGAAGCTAGAAAAATAAAAGCTATAAAAATAAAAAGCTATAAAAAAAGCCCCAATCCAATAAAGGGTAGGGGCTTTAGCTCAAACTATCAATACGCTGATCGATATCACTAGTTATTAGCGAGTTTTAAGAGCATCGCGCAGCTTATCTGCCATAGAGACCAATGAAGTCTCAGTAGTTTCCCAATCGATACAGGCATCGGTAACTGAAACCCCATACGCCATCTCATCGGCATTGCTCGACAGCTTCTGGTTGCCACCATTTAGATGACTCTCAATCATAACGCCGATAATCGACTTATTTCCTTCGAGGATCTGGTTGGTTACATTATCCAAAACCAGCGGCTGTAGATTGTGGTCTTTATTGGAGTTGGCATGACTGCAGTCGACCATAATATTTGGTGCTATTTCAGCCGCTTTCAATTCCTGTTCGCAGATTGAAACGCTGACTGAGTCATAGTTCGGCTTGCCATTTCCACCACGCAATACTACGTGTGCATAGGGATTGCCCTTAGTGGTAACAACTGAAACATTGCCGTCGGAATTGATGCCCAAAAAGCGGTGCGGGCTAGCGACAGACTGCAGGGCATTAATCGCCACAGTCAGACTGCCGTCGGTACCGTTTTTAAAACCAACCGATGAGGAGAGGCCGGAAGCCATTTCGCGGTGAGTCTGTGATTCAGTGGTGCGTGCACCAATGGCAGACCAGGCGATCAGATCCTGCATATACTGTGGCGATATAGGATCTAGGGCTTCGGTTGCCGTGGGCAGGCCGATCTCAAGAATATCGTGAAGTAACTGACGGCCAATATGGAGGCCATCGGTAATCTTGAACGAGTCGTTCATAAACGGATCGTTAATCAAACCTTTCCAGCCAGTGGTTGTGCGTGGCTTTTCAAAATAGACGCGCATAACGATCAACAGCGTATCGCTGACTTTTTCGGCAAGGGCTTTAAGACGTACAGCATATTCCTGAGCGGCTTTAAGATCGTGAATTGAGCAGGGGCCAACCACAACAATAACCCGGTGATCTTTGCGCTCAAGGATATTTTCAATCTCTGTTCGGCCCTGTGAAATTACCTCACGAGCTTTTTCTGACAGCGGTATTTCACGCTTCAGTTCTGCCGGAGTAATCAGGATCTCTGGCGGTTCAATATTAATGTTTTCTACTGCGTGGGGATCCATGTTGGAATTCCTAACAATTAACTTTATTCGAAGATATCTATTGTACTTAAATATTATCAATATTGAAGATTATTCCGCGTCAACCTCAATAAACATAGGGATTTGAGGAAAATAGAGTGCACAGCGTACTTGATTGTCCTGTAGACCTTTATACAAATTGGCATAGTGCTTGAGTTGGCCCTGGTAAGTGTTGGTCTGTCTAGTGGAGAATTCGGCTTGCGTCTCTGTCTCTGCAGGCGTGGAAAATTTGTAGTCAATAATCCAGCGCTCGCCCTGATCGATAAACGTTCTATCAATCACCGAAGTGCCAGCGCGATTCTGCTCCGGTTGATAATAACCCAAAGCCTGTTCAGACTGAGCCTGCTGATGGCGGTGTAGTATCCACTGTCCCTTGGGGTCGGCAAGCATAGTGCTGATCGCGATGCTAAGGCTTTCGAGCTCTGCTTTACTAGCGAGAATGCCCTGTTCTTTGAGTTGTGCTGCCCAGGCGAAGGGAAGTTTTTCAGTGCGCTCTCGGGGCCATTGATCAACTCCCTCATTGGCGATCTGTTTAAGGGTTCTATGCAGCACGGTGCCCATTAGACGGGCACGGTTAGATAAATTTTGCTCGGCTTGATTTTCAGCCAATAACTGGGTCTCTTCACTGTTAACCAACATTGAGCCCTGAGATGGGATTTGCGCTTTAAATTGTGACGGCAGTCGACGGATATGATTAAGGCTGGGCGTTTTTTCTTTTAACTCAGTAGTGTTTGAGTCGATTTCCTCTTCGACACTATAGTGCTGTTGAGTTATGCCTTTCTCAATCGACGTCCAAATTGGTGCCAATAATGTGGCCTTGCCCGGTGCTTTCCAGCCTTCTTTGGTCGTCGGATTTAGACAGGCCGATAGATACAGTTTACGAATGGCCCGGGTTGCCGCCACATAGAGCACACGAGTATTTTCAAGGCGGGTCTTAAATGCATCCTCATGTTTCAGGTAGCTGTATACACTGTCATCTTCCTTATCGTGGGCACCCAGCGGTGCCATAACCAATGACAGTTGATTGTTCTCATCAATATGCTGACACCAGCGCAGCAGTGGTTTGTTATCTGACCTGGATCCGCGTGCCAGTCCTGGGAGTATTACATGATCAAATTCGAGCCCCTTTGACTTGTGGATAGTCATCAGCTGGATAACGCCCTGTGTGCTTTCACTGTTATCCGTATTATCTGGTGATGGTGCTGCATAGAGCTGCTTTACAGCTTCTTGAAAACCCGTCCAATCAGCGACAGTTCCAGCCTTTTGCCATTTTTCCAATAGGTCTAGAAAGGTCCGCACATCGCTTAGGTCGCCACTACCATTTAATGTGGCTGGCCCGCCGAGCTCAACCCATAGCTGTTCAACGCTTTCACGAAGATTGCTGCGCGCACGGTTTTTCCAAGCGCTTAATAAAAGTGGCAAAACTCGCTGCAAAGTAATCTGGCCATATTCAGAAAGCTGTGAATAAAATTCTGAATCAGTTAATTTATTCAGCTGCGCGAGTATTGCGTCAGTGCCAGAGCCTTTTAAAGAATTTGAACTGCTATTAGTAATGGTTAATAAGTCAGCTGAATCCAATCCGCAAAAAGGTGCGCGCAATAGCGCTAACCAAGGAATTTTATCGGCCGGTGAAAGCAGGGCGCGAGTAATAGAAAGCAGATCAACCACCGGCATTCGACTGGCAAGCGGGGTGATATCAATCGCCTGCCATTTAAGCTTGGCCTCACGCAGTGCCGGAACTATGGTTTTGAGATGACTGCGACCGCGCACCAGAATCGCAATTGATTGACCCTGATGATTATCAACCAGATCTCGGCAGATACCGGCTATATAAGTGGCCTCTGAGTGTTCGTAAGTATCTCCAGAAAAACCTTTAAAGCTCACTGCGGGTTCAGGCCCTGAAGCTTTAAATGCATCAGAGGCTGAGTAGGGAACAGCGCCGCGGCTAATATCTGCGATAGCCGGAAATGCCTCAGTAAAGGTACTATTAACCCATTCAATAACGCCCTGTTGTGAGCGGAAGTTGCAGCTTAGTGTCAGTGGTGTGCACTGCACTGGGCCTACTGGATGACGCTGCGCATTGATAAACAAGCCGACATTAGCATTACGGAATCCATAAAGGGACTGCATGGCATCGCCCACCAGAAAAAGGGTTCTGCCATCGTCTGGCTGCCAGCCGGCAATCAAATGCTCAAGTAATTTGATTTGCGAGCCTGAGGTATCTTGAAACTCATCGACCAGTATATGTTGCAGCTGATAATCCAGGCGCAGGGTAATATCGGAGATAGATTCATCTTCTGGAGAGGGTTCTATGGCTTCCAGTGCGGCGAGAGTAATTGACGGATAGTCACACTGATCATGCTGTTTAAAGATGGTATTTAGCTCAGCAACCAAATTGGGCAGTAGATAGCCAAGGGCGTCGAGCATATGTTGTTGCGATGAGCTTATCTCTGACTCCGGCAGGTACAGTGCGTTGAGGATTAACTCATGGATGTCAGGGTTGTTATTACACCAGCCCAGTAGTTCCACCATGCGTTTTTTGATGTCTTTTTGGTCGGCGGGGAAGCCTTCATTTTTTGTGACCTGTTTGCGGGGTTTGAAGTCTTTAGTCACCAGCAGGCCTAGCAGAATCTTCCACTGCTTAATTCCATCAAGGCTAGTATCTGGCAACTCGGTGATACCGACCAGTTGAGCTAGCGGAGAATTCTTATCAGGCGGAACATGATTGGCGGCAAAATCCGCAAGTTCGAGCAATTCGCCAGCAATGGTTAACAGGGCAGCCTCAAGTTGTAATAGATGTTCACCAACAATCTGGTCGATCACCTCTTGAAAATACTGTTGATTGCCCGATGCATCGTAAATCAGCGGCAACCACTGCTCGCGCTTAGCCAGTATATCCGCCAACAATCGTTCACAGCGTGCACTGTCATTACCGGTATGAGCTAGCAGTACTTCCAACTGTTCACCAATAGGGCTATCTTCTTCAACTTTATCTAATAGGCTGCGTGCCGCAAGCTGATAATGAACCTTTGGCTGTTCACTAGGTTCGGGCAGGGCGCCGAGTTTTGTCTCCAGTGCAAACTGGCTAGCTATATAACGACAGAAACCATCGATAGTTTGGATACGCAGGCGGCCCGGCATCTCAAGAAGGTTCCATCCCAGTTGGTTATTGCGCGCTACAGCCTGTGCGGCAAGGTCCCAAGTTTGAGCTTGATATTCATCACTGGGCCGTGGCTGATAAGCTGCAGCTTGCAGAGCGCTGTGAATACGGCTACTCATTTCACCTGCGGCCTTGCGGGTAAAAGTAATGCTAAGTATCTCTTCGGGGTTGTCTACACTACATAGCAAGCGTAAAACACGTTGAGTAATCAGTCCGGTCTTACCTGAGCCGGCGGGTGCCGAAACAATAAAGCTCTGGGTTGGGTCCAGAGCTAGTTGACGCTCCTGAGTATCTCGAACCCTATTTTGCGGCTGATTCATAACACCACCTTTTTATTAACTAGGGCATTGATTTCAAGTTCTTCTAGCCAGCGATTTAAGGGTAATAAATGCTCCTGAAAACCAAAGTTAGTCTTGTCATAAACTTCGACACTGACATGGCCGGAGGTAAACTCAGCGGCTAAATTGGATAGAGCCGACTGCCATTCATCAATTTGAGCAGACCAGTTATCCGCAGGTTTTTCGAAACTGAGTAACTGACTATCACTACTGCCAATAAACTTAATATCACCGGCTCTTAACTGAGCAAAAGCGCAGCCATTGGCCTGAGGTTTACTGGCTAATAAATACAGCGGTAACTGGGGTTCAATGGGTCTTTCTCCCTGCCATTTACTGGCTGTTACCTGACCGGTTTTATAATCAATAATCAGCAGCTTGTCGCCTATTTGATCGACACGGTCGAGACGCAGAGAGATATTTAGATCGCCAAATCTAAGACTGGCACTACTCTCAAGATTCTTAACCTGAAACGGCTGGCGCAGCTTTTCTTCTTCAATCCATTCGCTGAGAAGATTGTACAAACGTTGCTGTTCCAACCCGCGAAAACGATTGCCACGAAGCACAGCATGACGCGGTGCCCATTCAGTTAAGGTGTCGGCAATAGTGGTCTCTAGCTGTTTAGAAAGCTGCTCTGCCGAGAGGCTATTTAAAAAGTTTGAGCTCTTCCAATCAGTCCATAGCCGGTAGAGAATTTCATGGATCAGGGAGCCACGATCCATTGCCGATAATCCGTGCACAGGTTCCTCAAGCGGCTCTGCTTTTAAACGGTGAATAGCAAAGGCATTAAATGGACAGACCGCCTGATTCTGTAATAGCTTGCTGCCGCCTCGGATATTTTCTTTCGCAGGGTTGTAGCGGGGCGCCTTATCTTCAAACAGTTGGCACTGCTCAGGCTGAGATAACCATGGCGGATGCGGTTCTGGCTCTGCCAGTAATTGACAGCTATCCGAGAGTGCTATATCGCGAATTAATGGACTGGGGTCGAGCTGTTCTTCGCCTCTTAATAGGGGATAACTGAGGATTAATTTCTTGCTGTGATTTTTATAACCTGAAAGTAACTCTTGAGCGATTTGCAATTCTCGTTCAGGCAGGCTGTGGGGCATAGCGAATTGTCGCTGAAAGTCTGCTGGCAACAGTGGGTTGATGGCCACTGAGGCGGGGAAGTTTTGGCTGTGCATACCGACAATCCATAGCTGATCAAAGTTCAGACCTGAGCCTTCCAGAAGACCCAGTATCTGCAGTGGTGCATCAGCAGTTTTAGGGTGGAACACTGACTCCTGAGCCAACTGCTGTAGATGTTTAAGGGCAGTTGCCAAGCCCACTTCAATCGCTAGGTTATCAAGGCCGCAGTACTGTTCTAATAAGCTGTTCCACTGCTGACGCTGTTGGTACTCAATGCTGTTTAGGGTACGTGTGCCGGGCCAACCCAGCGCCTCAAGGAAATTAGTAAAGAATCCCGCCCAGGCTGAGAAGTTTTTCTGGGTGCCGGTTTTGATCCGGGAAAATGTTTTTAACTCAATTAAGGGATGCAGCGTTTCTAATATTAATGACCTGTGCTGGTCTATTTTTGATTTAGCTTCTTCTTTAGCTTCTTCGTTAGGAAGGATAGCAGTTAAAAACTGTTCCAATGTAAAGTCAAAACGGCGGGTTTTGCGCAGCGCCAATTCACTGCCGACCAGATATTCCAGTGGCAGTTGATTAAAGGCGGAAAAGGGCGAGTAAAGAATTTTCAGCCAGTCGTTGAGTGGCCGTTTGTATTGCAGTACACCAATCAATTCAAGGGCGCAGTGAACAACAGGCGTATCAGCCAGTGACGTGCCCGCAGAGATATTCACCAGCATCTCGGTCTCTTCAGTCTTTAGCGCCTCGCTAACAACCCGGGCAACCTGCTGCAGACTATTATTGAGATCCGGAACAATAATGCCCAGCCGCTGCTGTGGCTTGGCTTTCAATTGCTGTGCGGCCCAGTTGGCGGCCGTGCGCAGTTCAGATTGAGGGTCTTGGCACTCTAGTCTGTAGACTTTTGGGCTTGGTTCTAAATCAGAATTTGACGAGCTGGTATCAACAGTCTCAATTTGCTGAACCACTCTGCTGGCACTGTTTATAACCAGTGATTGCAGTGGTGGCGTAGATTGAAATCCATAGAGATATATCTCAGTTTCAGCGGGCAGGGCGCCGCAGTTAAAACCACGTTCGACAAGCTGCCAGCTGTTCTGCTGAGTTATTAACTTATTTTTCTGCAAGAGCTGCTGAAAGCTACCCGTCCAGCGTTTAAAGAACTCGACTGCCGGTGTCTCTCCCGGCACTTGATCTACTGTTAAATTCCAGTTCTCCAATGTCTTTAGTGTGTCTGCGGCAATTTTCGCATGGCTATTACTATGTGCTGGATCATCTTTGGCAATTGCCCGCTCCCAGTAATAGCGACTCTGTTGCCCACCAACCACCGAGAGTCCGCTGACCAGCGAATGATTCTGATCCTGCAGTTCGTCCCAACAGTACTTTAGCCAGTGATCTATAGAATGGACTCGCGGAGCACGCCAGACGGTCTCGCCAACCGCAAGGCTCCAGGCGTCATTAATCTTGGCGGCCAGACGATGATTGGGCGTCAATATTAAAACGTCGCGCTCTATAGCGTCGCGAAAAAGGCTTATATCTATAAGTGGTGGCAGCATCCCTGAGTCGACAACTTTTATTATGATTTAAATAGGCCAGTATAATCGCAAAACAGCGGTGCAATTGACAGTAGGCTGATACAATAAAGCTATGCAAATATCTAATGAACTCGATTTTATTTTCTGGGCACTGGGCGGGCTTCTTATCGGCCTCAGTCTGGGTGTCACCATCAGTCAATTATTGACCCGTGGTCAGCGCACCAAAACCGATACTGACCTCGCCGAACTCAGCAGTATTCGCCTTGAGCTTACGACAGCCAATGGTGTTCTCGAACAGCGCCTTGTCGGTCAGCAGAGTCAGTACGAAGCCCAGTTAAAGCTACTTCAAGATGCCAAGAAAACCCTTAGTACGGAATTTGAAAATCTCGCCAACCGTATCTTTGAAGATAAGCAGGCGAAGTTCTCTGTGCAGAATAAAGAGGCTTTAGAGGTCACCCTGAGCCCACTGCGTCGGGATATTGGTGATTTCCGCAAGCAGGTTGAGTCTGCCTACGATAAAGAAAATGCCGATCGCAATAAGCTGGTGGGTCAGCTTAGCGAGTTGCAAAAGCAGACCATGCAGGTATCCGCGGATGCGGTTTCGCTGGCCAATGCACTGCGTGGCGACAATAAAGCCCAGGGTAACTGGGGTGAGTTTATCCTCGAGAAATTACTTGAAGATTCCGGCCTCAGTAAAGGTCGAGAATACGATACTCAGGTAGCGTTAAAAGATGAAGACGGCAAGCGTCGCAACCCCGATGTGATTATCCATCTGCCCGAAGGCCGCGATATTGTGATTGATGCCAAGGTCAGCCTGGTGGATTACGAGCGCTATTTCCACGCGGAAGATGATGAGACCAAAAAGCAGTGCCTGCGTCAGCACCTCAATTCACTGCGTGCCCATATTAAAGGCCTTAGCCATAAAGATTACGAAAAGCTTGAAGGGGTTAACAGCCTCGACTTTGTATTGATCTTTGTTCCTGTTGAGGCGGCCTTTATGTTGGCGTTGGATCAGGATCCAGAAATGATGCGCGATGCCTATGATCGCGGCATTATTCTGGTTAGCCCAAGTACCTTGATGGTGACCCTGAGAACGATTAAAAATCTTTGGCGATATGCCGACCAAAGTCGCAATGCACAGATTATTGCTGATAAGGCCGGTGGTCTATATGACCAGTTCGTACGTTATATAGAGTCTCTGGAAGAAGTTGGCAAGCATATTTCTAAAAGTCAGGAAGCCTGGGATACAGCCCATAAACGCCTTTCTTCAGGCAAAGGTAACCTGATTCGGCGCACCGAAGAGCTTAAAAAGCTCGGTGCCAAGGCGAAGAAAAGCCTGCCACCCAGTGTTGCTTTGGATACTGATGCATTTGATAAGCCAGCAGAGCTGCAAAATGATTCGGACTCTTCCGATAACCAAGATTAAAATAAATAGAAAGACGAGAAATATCCATAATGAATTTGATTAGTGTAGCGCTGGTTGCAGCAATATTGGTACTGGTCGGTCTCGGCGGTTACGCCGCTTTTCTGGCCTACAGACTTCGTCAGCAACGAGTTGAAACAGAGCAGGCTCAGATAGAGCTAGCGAAAGAGTTGAGTAAAAAAGAAATTGAAGCACGACAGTCGGTAAAGATTATTGCCCGGGCACTGGTGCAAAAAGATTTATCTGAGACTGAAGCGGCGATGCGTATCGCTTGGTTGAGCCAGCAGATTCAACTGAGTGTCGATGAAGCTCAGCATGTCAGTGTCTTCACGCAACTTGCCGGCGCCACGGCGCATATCCCTATTCTCGACGACTGGGCTGCTCTGAGTAAAAGCGAAAAGCGTCGTTTGGATGCTGAGCGGGAATCTATTGAGTCTAATTACCGCGAGTTTATTTACGCCAGCGCGGAAGATTTAACCGGTATTCAGCAGACACTAGTTAAATAAGTAGTGAAGTAATCAAAAACCTTCAGTTAACGGCGTTTAAGTAACACACCGCTCTCCAAATGATCTGTCCAGGGGAACTGGTCAAAGATGGCTGTTCTGACTATCTCGTGGGTTTCCGTCAAGCTGTCTAAATTAGCCCGCAGGGTCTCTGGGTTACAGGAAACGTAGAGGATCGTATCAAAGCGTCGTGCAAGTTCCAGTGTGCCGTCATCTAACCCAGCTCTGGGTGGATCGACAAAGATGGTTGAGAAGTTATAGCTCTCAAGGTCTATATCTTTCAGTCGACGAAAAGGTCGTTCGCCGTTTAATGCCTGAGTAAATTCCTCGCTAGACATCCGCACTACGCTGACATTATCGACTTTATTGTGCGCGAAATTAGTTTCTGCGGAACGCACAGAAATTTTCGATATCTCGGTAGCCAGTACCTGCTTGAAATGTTGTGCCAACACCGCAGTAAAATTTCCATTACCACAGTAGAGTTCAAGTAAATCATTGTTCTCAGTACTGTTATTCTCAATTGCGCAGCAACTACTGGCCCAGCTAAGCATCTTCTGGTTGACCTCAGCATTGGGTTGGGTAAACCCAGATTCTACCTGTTGATACAAATATTCACGGCCATCGACAGTGAGCTTTTCGAGTACATAGTCGCGCTCTAAAACGACTTTCTGTTTACGACTGCGGCCGATTATCATAATGTCGAGTTGAGATTGTAACTGCCGCGCGGTTTCCTGCCATTCCTCATCGACAGGGCGGTGATAGATTAAAGTTACCAGTACTTCACCACTGAGAGTGGTAAGAAACTCAGCGCAAAACAACTTACGGCTTAGGATCGGCACAGCATTGATCGCGTCGATTAATGGTGTCATCAGCTTATTGATCAACGGCCCGCCAATTGGAAAGCTGTCGATAATATAGGGGCGTTTTTCACCGGCGCGGTTCATCGCGTAATGGGCGCGGCCATCTTCGTGCCAGATACGAAACTCGGCGCGCATGCGAAACTGACTGGGCGCAGAATCAAAGACCTCGGGCTGTGGAAACTTCAGTCCCTTTAAGGTTTCAATAAAGTTGGCTTGTTTGGTTTCAAGTTGAGCGGGGTACAGCTGTGGGTCAATGGCTTTCAACGTTGTTTTAACACCCTAATTAAAGACAGTTTTTCGGTTTCGGTAAACCGGCGAATTTGGCGACTAGTTTGGCGGGGCTTCCAGGGAATAGCTGGAGCAGATAAATGCTGCGGCCTTTTTCAATCGATAGCTCGGCAGCCACGGTTTTACATAGCGGGCGCATTGAGGGCGAGAAGCCATATTGGTCGAAGAACTGTCGGGCGACGTCGAGAACTTCAAGATGCGCTGCGGAGAGCTGCAGCTTATCTTCAGCTGCAAGTTGACTCGCGGTATCCGCGTTCCAGGCTGGCAGTTTGGCTAAGTAGTTTTTCTCGCTCATAGCAGTTTTCTACAACAAATTTTTAACAGAACTTTATAAAAAGCAATAAAAAAGGCCCGGTTAAGGGCCCTTTAAAGTCACTGATAACCTTAGTCATCGCTGCTCATGCCGAAGAAGCTCAGCAGGGTCAGAAAGAGGTTATAGATCATCACGAATAATGTCACAGTTGCAGAGATATAGTTGCGCTCGCCACCGTGAATAATGGCGCTGGTCTGCCACATAATAATCGCTGTTGAGAGCAGTGCAAAAACCGCGCTGATGGTCAGTGCCAGTGCCGGGATCTGCAAGAACACATTAGCGATAGCTGCAGCAAAGGCTACTATCATGCCGGTCATCAGGAAGCCGGTCATAAAGTTAAGGTTTTTACGCGTGGTCAGCACATAGGCTGATGCGGCAAAGAAGACCAGTGCGGTTGAGCCAAGGGCCATAACAATGGGTTCAGAACCCTGTACCGCGAGATACATATTGAGAATTGGTCCAAGGGTAAATCCTAACCAGCCAGTCAGAGCAAATACCCACAACAAGCCGCTTGAGTTGTTTTTGTTTTTCTCAGTCATCCACAGGCAGATAAAGTAGGGCAGTAATGTCCAAAGTCCAAAGTAGGGGGCATTAAGGGCCATTGCTACACCGGCCATGGCTGCACTAAATGCAATTGTTGCGCCAAGCAGCATATAGGTGTTGCGAAGTACTTTAACGACCGCAGGATCAAGTGCGGTGCTTTGAATGCCGGAGGGCATCTGTTTTGCGTTGTATTTTTCAGTTTCCATGCTGTTGTCCTCAAAAGAATTGCTAATGCATCCAATAATACCCTGTCGGTAGAGTATTACCACTTTGTTGGGGTGGTTTTTGTAGGTTTTTTTGCTTTGAGTACTGGTTTAGATCGGGGCGGCCAGAACCGAGAAGGGCCTTCCGGGACTCACTCAAGCCATCCATGGGCGTTC
>Ga0206126_10004187_pt1 | contig 14067 bp, 9 predicted proteins | sample Helgoland_Spring_5_FD_148621 | JGI IMG/M metagenome (GOLD analysis project Ga0206126, IMG submission 148621) | Pelagic subsurface seawater microbial communities from Kabeltonne, Helgoland, North Sea - Helgoland_Spring_Bloom_20160412_1 | ecosystem: Environmental > Aquatic > Marine > Epipelagic ...
AGTGGTGCCCTCGGCGCGATTCGAACGTGCGACCCTCCCCTTAGGAGGGGGATGCTCTATCCCCTGATAACTACCCTAACCTATTGTTTTAGTTACATTTTAATCAATGGTTAATGTGTCTTTTTAGTTTAGTGAAGGCGATGATTTAAGTCAAGAAATATGCAATTTACTTTTTGTTAATTCTTTTCTTTGCCGAATTATTTGCACTTACAATTTTTTCTAACTTCCCTACTTTTCCTAACAAAAAGGGCGGCATATTCGCATAAATATTTTCATACTGTCCCTTTTTTATTATGTATGTCTCATGCCAAATTCCAACATCGCCGTTTGTTCCAACTTTTTTAAGAAACTTTTGCCATTCAGGTAAGTGAGTTAAATCTTTAGCACGAGCAAAATGTTCTAACTTTTTGAATGATTCCCAATACTGAATGGATATAATATTTCTTCCAAACCAGGTTTCCCCGCCTAAATAACCTAATGATTGATTTTTAATTAATTCACTCACCATTTTTGGGAAGCTGATGAAGATTGGAAACCATTTATGAATTTTCCAAAAATTATTTATTCTCATACCAATTAAAAAAACGACAAAACCTTCATCTTTTCTAGCCGAGACTCTATCGTTTATTACATTCTTCAAATTTATTTACCTAGGATAACTTCTATTTCTTCATCACTATTTTTAATTTCAATAAATGATTCTTCAAACTCTGGAGCACTCATAGAATGTCTTATGTTTTTTGAAACACCCCAATTCTCTGTAGGTGCACCGAAAAAATTTGTATCAAGTTTATTATTTTCATTCAAATCATTAAAAACACTAACTGCATATCTACCACTTGTTAAGTCATTAAATTTGCATACTAAGATGTCTTCATCAGTAACTGCATTGATTAATTTTGCTCCATCAAATTCCATTGGAAAAAAATCTTTTATATCTTCATGAAATAAAGCACATCCTACATTATTAATTTTTGTTGTTGGATGAGTTATCTTAATGGATAAGTCAAATGCATATAGATTGTTTGAGATTAAAAGAATAAATGTAATTAAATAGTTTGATTTCATAGCTTTGCACAATTCTTCTTTTTATGATTAAGATTATCCCCTTAGGAGGGGGATGCTCTATCCCCTGATAACTACCCTAACCTATTGTTTTAGTTACACTTTAATCAATGGTTAATGTGTATGAATCAGTGTATTTTAGCTTGCGGATTTAGTCAAGTGGGACGTTATTATGCCCAATATTTAGAGTAGTTTTTATTATAAAATCATCTACAAACTTGTAGGCTCATTCCCGGCCTAACAAATCTGATCCTTGGATTCATTTCTCGAATTGAATCAAGCTTTAGATTAAACTTCTTTGCTACTTTAATTAAAGTATCGTGTTGTCTTGCTTTGTAAAATTTTTTATTACAGTTAACGCTATTTTTTGTATTTATATTCTTGTAAGTAAATTGAGTATCACTTAGTGAAAAGAATTCTTTAAAAACTTTAGTCGGCACGAGGATGCTTTTATTTGCTTCTATATCACTATTTACATCAAATCCATTGATATGTAGTAAAACATCTGGACTTATATTCGCTAAATTATTCACAACTAGATAATTTCTTAAATCTTTTTGCTTAATAATTTCCAGATAATTTTTGTTAGGAAATTTGTCGAGAATCTGTCTTTTATAATTAGTTTTTATTAGTCTATTTAAGTGATGAAAAGCTAACAAATACCTTCTGGTTTCTTTTGGCAATAAATCGATATTGATTTTTTTGTTTCTAACTAGGCCTTTTTTTAAAGATTTTTTGACATTACCGATTCCCCAATTATAAGCAGCTAAAGCAAGATTCCAATCGTTTAGTTCGTTATGTAAATATTTGAGGTATTTGATTGCAGTTTTTGTAGATTTAATAACATTCCTTCGCTCATCGTTATCAATATTATTTATAAGCCCCCACTCTCTAGCTGTTGGTGGGATAAACTGCCACAAACCTAAAGCATCTTTGGGTGACTTTGCTTGAGGGTTATTTCCACTCTCCATTAATGGGATAACTGCGAGATCTATCGGAATATTTTCTTGATTAAGGATATTAGTATAAAACTTTATTGAAGGCGTTGAGGAGGCAATTAAATCTAAGTTATAAAAACTATTAATATTTTTATTTAAGTTTGAGCTAAGTTTGGTGTGAGAAATCCTCTGATTTTTTGAATAATACTCATATAGAGAATCTGCATGGGATGAAAAAGAGAAAAAAATTAAAAAAAAATAACCTTTGTCATACGGCACTACCCATTAAGAAAATTGGTTGATACATTGCTACAAGGATAAAGCCAATCACAATACCTAAAAAGACAATCATAATTGGCTCAAGCATTGAAGAAAATGCTTCAACTGATGAATCAAATTCCCCCTCATAATACAATGAAACTGTAGTTAGCATATCATTCAGCTTACCCGTTTCTTCGCCTACCTCTATAAAACCACACATTGTTTCTGGAAAGTCTTTCGTTTCTCTCAATGCGACTGAGAAAGGTCTACCAGAAAATATTTCTCTTTTTACTTTTTCAATAGATGCTTTTATTTTTGTATTTGCAATTGAGTTTTTTGTTATCTCTGTCGCCTCAATTAAATTTACCCCACCAGCTATTAGGTTAGCTAAAACCATTGAAAATCTTGCCATAATTGCATCCCTGACTAAATTACCAATAACAGGCAATTGCATTAATTTCTTATCGAAAGCTTGCTGGAGGTTGTTATTTTTTCTAATGATGATTTTAATGACTTTAATTATCGCGTAGCCTGAAAAAATTATAATAGGAGCCATCCAACTTCTTAAGAAATCACTGATGGCCATCACTAACTTTGTAGGTCCTGGTAATTCAATATTTGCATTACCAAAGATTTCAACGAATACAGGTACAACAAAAATCATCATAATGCCGACAACTGATAAAGCAACCGTAAGAAGAATTATTGGATACATCATCGCACTTTTAATTGCCTTTTTAATCTTTATTGTTTTTTCCAAATTGACACAAATTCTCTCTAAAAAAGTGTCTAGATTACCACTAGCCTCCCCTGCTTTGATCAAGTTCACATAGACTATATCAAAGAGATTTGGGTAAGATTCTACTGCTTCGGATAATGTAACGCCTGCATTTATCTTTTGTAATAAATCATCAATAATTGGAGTAAATTTTGGATTCTCTGATTGCTGCTCTAACATTTTAAGAGCGGGCACTATCGCAAGGCCTGCCTTCATCATGGTTGTTAATTTTTTTGTAAAGAGCAACAGCTCTTGATCTTTAATTTTGAGTTTTGATGATGCCTTGATTACTTTATTTGTTTTTTTCTTTTTTATATCCTTGGTATTTGAATCAATTATTTCAATTACGATGACGCCATCTTTTTTTAGTGCAAACATCGCCTCATCTTTGTTTTCTGCTTCAATTTCACCATCAACAAAAGCGTTGAGCTTTAGGCCCTTCCATTTAAATTTCATTGTGCTATTTTTTTTAAATTAATCATCTTGTGGAATTACGCGTAAGTATTCTTCAACTGACAATGTTCCATCCTCAACAAATCTCACCGCTGATTCAGCCAAGCTCATAAATGAATTTTTTTTTGCAATCTCAATGATTTCTTGATCTGATTTGTTTTCAGTAATGGCTACCTCTATTTCAGGAGAAATTGTTAAAACTTCATGAACCCCCATCCTTCCCTTGTAGCCTGTTTGGTTACAAACCTTACAACCTTTACCTTTCATAAGTTTTGCTGTGGCACTTATATTGTAACTTTTGATAAAATCTTTAACTTCAGCGGTATCTTTTTTTATTTCTATCTTACAACTTTCACAATTAACCCTTACTAACCTTTGTGCGATGACCGCAGCTAATGCACTTGATACAAGATAAGCAGGTAGGCCCATATTGACTAATCTACTGATAGCTCCAACAGCGCTGTTTGTATGAAGTGTACTTAACACTAAGTGCCCTGTTAAAGCTGCTTTTGACGCTATATCTGCCGTTTCAGCATCACGAATCTCTCCAACAAGTATTATTTCTGGATCTTGCCTTAAAAAAGACCTTAGCGCACTAGCAAATGTTAAGCCGATATCCTCTTTAATTTGCACTTGCGATATACCAGCCATTGTATATTCAACTGGATCTTCTGCAGTAAGAATATTAACGTCAGGTTGGTTAAGGAAGTTCATCGCTCCATATAACGTTGTTGATTTACCACTACCTGTTGGTCCAGTCACTAAAACCATTCCCTGTGGTGCTGAGACAGCAGAAATAAATTCTTTTTCCTGGTTTTTTGTAAACCCAATAGCACTGATTGTTACCGCAAGTGATGAGGAATTTAATATACGTATAACAACCCTTTCCCCTAAGCTTGTTGGTAGAATTGATATTCGAAAATCAACCTCAGTATCATCATTGGCGATGTATGATATCTTTCCATCTTGTGGAAGTCTTCGCTCGGCAATATCAAGATTAGCAAGAATCTTTATTCTTGCGATCACAGCATTATAATTTTTTTCTATAAAGGATTTATACTGACTTTGGGCAAGTAAAGTACCTCCATTCCTAAATCTAATTTGAGCAAAATCCTTAAATTTCTCTATATGAACATCACTTGTCCCATCAATTACCGCCTCTGACAGCATTTTGTCAACAACAGAGACCACGTCACCCGTTATATCAGCTACTATTTGCTCAGTCTCTTTTTCAATCTCTTTTTTTACTTCGTTAGGTTCTTTTTTCTCAATAACTTTATTTTCTTCATCTGGTAAATTCAATTCAATAATTGGAGGTTCTGTCTCAGGCACTTTAAGTTCGATTTCCTCGTCTTTTTTATACCCTAAATTATCCTCTGCTTCTTCTAACTCAAGTTCTATTTTTTTTGGTTGATCATTATCTGTTGTTTCGATTTTTTCATCTTCAATCAAATCAGATTTTGTAACATTTACTTTAGTATGAATATGTTTTTGCAAAATTGCCTCAAAAATATAATCCGGAGGAATAAATTTTGCCGAATTCTTTTTCCCAATCATAATGCTTAAATTTTTTAACACATTCAATGAATTGGGAATGCATATGCCAAATTCAATCTCTGTCTCTGATTCTCCAATTGGAATAATTGCATTTTGTAAGCAATATTTTAGAGGGAATTTTTTTATTTCTGGCAACATCGGTTCAGGATTTAATTCTGATTTTACTTTATATTTTTTTGCTAACTGGCTTAATAGATCTTCAATTTTAAATGCATTTTTGTTTACCAACACATCATAAATTAGTTTATTTTGGTTTTTGGCATTTTTTAATTGAGTGTCATATACTTTTTTGTCTACTAAATCGAGCTCTTTTATGAGTTCACCAAGCTCTTCCTTTATAAATTGAACTTGATCTTTAGCCACTAGTTATATAACCTCAGGCGCTATAAAGATATATAAAGTATTCTTGTTATTTTTATTTTTATTGGATTTAAAGAGATTTCCTATGAATGGAAGATCTTTTAGGAATGGAACGCCATCCTCAGCATTTGTCTTTTCAGTTTGTGTAATACCACCAATCAATGCCACCCCACCATCTTTAATCAGTAATTTAGTTTTGAGTTGTTTTGTTGAAATTGGAGGTGGGCTGCTTCCTGCTAACGGTGTGTCTTTGTTGACAGAAACATCTAGATATATATTTCCATCATCAATAATTTGCGGCGTCACTTTGAGTGTGAGTGCGGCAGTTTTAAATTCTGTAGTTGGAGTTGAACCTGCTTGCGCAACCGTATTATAGGGAACCTCTGTTCCATCTTCAATTAATGCTTCTTCGTTATCAACAATGAATAACTTTGGATTAGAGACTATCTTAATTAAATTTTCCGTTTGCATTGCTTGCAACTCAACTCTTAAGTCCACAGAGCTTCCAGATAATACGCCTGCAATAGCACCTGTTGGGTTTGCAATCGGATTATTAGAGACGGAACCTCCGGTAGTGGCTGTTGTAATCTCTCCTACCGCGGTTGGTGTTGCTCCCCCTAGCGTTCCTGCAACGGTAGCAGTATCATTACCTATTTTTGAACTGTTAAAAATTCCAACTCTTGTACCGAGCTCTGCAGCAAAATTATCTGTAGCCTCAACTATAAATACTTCTACCTTAACTTGTTTTGTTGGTTTATCAAGGGAGTCGATAGTCTCTTTAATCCATATCATATCGGAGGCGGATGCTTGAACAATTAATGAATTACTTCTTTGATCAACTACAAATGAAGCTGTAGCGCCACTATCTGATTCAGCACCTGCAGCGAGTGACTTTACTACATCATCGAGTTGTTGAGCCAATGTCTCAGGTTGAGCATAGTTAATTTTGTATATGGCCGTCGTTTTTGTCTCAAGCGTAGCAAGTGAATTAATTACTTTGATTTTTGCAGTCAGAGCTGTATCAAATGAGGCACTTTGTTTTTCTACCCACTCATGTGTATGCACTGTGATTACATTTCCAGCAGTATTAACATCATGTATTAAATTTTCCTCTTTTAAAACCATCACCATGACTTCATACCAATCAACATTTCTTAGCTCAATACTAATATCCCCATTGACCTCATCTCCAACAATAATGTTATGTCCTGTTAAATCTGATAGCACTTTAAAAAATGTCCTAATTGGAACGACATTAAGATTAAGTGTAATTGGATAAAACTCCCATGAGGAATCCTCAAATTTCAACCCTCTTTCCTTACCAGCAATTTTTAAAATCTCTCTTGGCTGCAGTGTCTTTTCATTATCGTCCTCAGAACCATAATCTTCCGGAGTAATGGAGGAATCATCCCTCATTTCCATGACATCATCTTTAACCGAATCAGCTGGTTTATTAATATCATCTTTCTCAACAAATTCAGTTAAGCAGCCACTTAAGAATAAAGTAAAAATAATTAAAAGAGATCTCTTATTTAATCTCATCACCCACCTTAATTAAATCGAAGTTTTTGCCTACAAAAATTTGATTGGCTAAAATTTTATTTATAACAATTTTCTTATTATTTTTTGTGATGTAATCACCCTCGACATAGTACCTAGAGTTACCTTCGGGAGATATGATGATACAAAACTGTTTTTTATCAGAAACCAAAGTCCCTGAAAGAAAGAAAGTTTCATCAATTTCATCATAGTTATCGCTACTTTTCTTTAACGCCTTAGGTGTATTATTTGGCTCAGCAAATGGGTCTCGTAAGTCAGAAGATGGGTCTGTTTCAGCATCAATAAAACCAACTTTTTTAAAATTATCTCTACTATGGTTAACTCTTGGAATGTCTGACCAGGTATAGGTGTCGCTTAAAAAAGTTTTATTTTTAAAAATGGTTTCTAATTTAAAGTTTGATGATAGCGGATTGACTGGGGGTGGTGAAAAATTTATATCCACTTTTAATAGTAATAGGTTTGATTGTCTTACTTTTGAGACTTTTACTTCATTAATTTGAGTAGCTGCTAAAAGATTATTTAATTCACTATTAAAGCGAATGATATTTAAGAACTTTCCCTTAACTTCAAAGGTCATTTTAGGGTTGGATGAAACACCACCTTGGTTTGTTTTTAAATCCATATTCTTTATTTCTAGTCCATAATTACCAATCAATTTTGTGATTTTTGAGGATAGCTCTGATTTAGTTTTTGAGGCTTTTGAGAGCTGCTTAATGTATGTTTTGTTTTTACTGTTTAAACTTTCAATTTCTTTTTGTGTATTGTTTGCTTTGTTTGAAGCAATGTTAAATCGTTGCTTTTGTGATTCATATGCATCTTGATTCACGTAAAGCCCGTATATCAAGTAGGACAATATAAAAAAAAGAAAAAATGAAGCGGCTACAGAAATAAACCATTTATTTTTTAAAATAGTTTGAAAATTTATCTTGTTGAAGATATCTTTTACGTCAAGCTGCGATAGGTTTTTTCCTTCTGCCATAACTTATATCATTTTTATCATTGGATGTAATTTTGATTAATTAATTATACATATCAAATATACTTTAAATAACATATTCATCTTATAAAGAAATTGACAGATATTGTATTTAAATCTTTATTGCTCGAAGGTGACTTAATTTCTTTAAGCGTCACATTTTTAAATTCGCTACTGAGCGCCTTTATCACTAGTCCTGATACCGCTGGATCTTTGGCTCTAAAAACAAGCAAAGAAGGTTTATTTCTTTGATGAATAATTTCAGTGACGTAGATAACACTAGGAAAGCTTGCCGTGTAACTTAAATCCAATAGTCGTGAGTTGATTAGCCCTGAGGTTTGTGTCCATTTTTTTAATTCAGCTAGCTGATTTGTTTTTTTAGACAATTTTTGCTCAGCAACCACTGCTTTGTTTTCCATATCAATTGTGTCATTAGTGCTATACATTGAAGTTGCCATGAAAATATATAATGCAAAAGATGGCCATAGCAATAATGACGATATAACCATTAACTTTTTCAACAATCCATTCGTTTCTATCTTTTTCTTCTCCTTCTTCTCTCTTTCTTTTTTATTTGGTAATAAATTAATATTGCTTACCGCTGTAACAAACTTAAAATAACCAAAAATATCAAGTTGCCTTGTTGCTAGGCCTAATACCACAGCAAACGAAGAATTGTTTTTTTCAGACTGTAGTGAATCCTTTAAGGCGCTAGCTACATTAAGATGTGTGAAAGGGTCCATCAATTCAATCTTATATTCAGCTAATTCTGACTTAAGTTGCTTGAATATTGTTTTTACAAAGGGTAACGAACTAGATAGCTGAATATTTTCTATACTAGGAATGCCAGATTGCTTTAAACACGAGTTCATTGCAGTCCTCATTTGTGCAGCGACTCTTTGAAATACTTCATCGGGTACTTTATCACCGCCTTCAACAAGAAAATTAGCATCATCTTCTGTCACATAAATATCGTATATAAAAGGTAAACCATCTTGCATACAAACGGCATAATTTTCTTGCCCACTAATTTCTACGAACACTTTAGTTGAAATATCGGCAACTTCTGGCATCGTTTTAAGTATATTTCGTAGCGCAAAACATCGAACATCTACTACAATAGGATCAAATCCTGCCTTCCTCACCAAGTCACAATTTTTTTCGATTTCTTCAATGCGTGAGGCGACAAATAAAAGTGAAAGTGTATTTTTTTCTTTATCTTTTTTTATTGTTTGCCAAAAAATTGAATACTCAGAAATTTCTCCAGATAAATTAATTGCTGTATCCCAAAGAGAGCCATTCTCTGCTGCCTCATTCAATTCATTATCCTCAAGATATGGTATTTGTACCACTTGAACAATTGCAGAATTTACAGGAAGAGAGATAGCCGCTTCATCAAACTTTATTTTTTGTTCTAACTTTATATTCTTTAATTGGGTAATGATTGCTTCATTTCTTTTGTCTTCATTCTCATATGACTTAGCAAGTACCTTTGAGCTTGCTTTAAGTAATGACCAACCTTTTCTCTTTTTTTCAAGCTGAACAACACGCACAAAAGAATGAGAGATATCGATGCCAACAATGGGTTGTTGAACAGGATCGGTATCTTTGTTTCTTCTTAATAAATTTCTAAACATTCAAATTTCATCAATCATTAAATTCATCTTAGTAAGTGATTTCCTGCCATGCCTTCCAATCGGAACCTTCTAAACTTTCTTCGACATCACCTATTCTCGTTATATTATCTCTACCGTCCCCACCTATCTTGGTTCCGTCAGCCAAATTACTCACCCCAACATATATATTTCCTCGATTATCTATAACGGGTGCTGTGATCAAACCTTTTCCTACATTATATTGTGAAACACCTCCACAGCCATCGCTTATTTCAATTATTTGACTAGTTCCTGTGAGGGGACAGGCAAGATCTTCAGGTCTGTAAATTGAAAAAAAGATACTTTTATTATACAAACCTGCACGTCCAATCACCTTAGTCCAGTCATTAGTTGCTGCGCCTGGGCTAGGGCTGAGTGTACTTTTTGCATAAGTATTGCTGTGCCAATTCTGCGTGATATCGGTGACACAGTCGGGATCATCAATATTCTGGCTGGTTGCTGCATTTTTTGCAGTGCCCGTGAGAGTTAGGCCATTATTTGGAAAATCTATATCTCTGATACCGAATATTCGATTGTTAATTGTGGAATCTCTGCGTTGGATTCGAGATTGATCACCCGTCCCAAAATAATTAATTAAACTACTTGCCCCACTGTCATCCTGAACAATAGTTGTCGCCACTTGATTAAATCCAAACCGATCATTTGCAAGCGTGCCTTCTGCACGATGGGCTAAATTCAGCTCAAATAAATTATCATTATCTTCATCAAGAGTAGCTTTACTCAAATTGTATTTCCAGAGTTGTCCTTGAAGATCTGTAAAGTAGGCAATGCCCCCGTAATAATTAGCCATTGCCGTGCCATCTGATGTTATGACGCTCATGTGTGCTGTGGCTCCATTGGGTATATCGCTTGATGGGTCTGATGGGATAGGAATTGCTGAAATAATTTGACCTCCCGAGGTGTTAGGCGAAAGTGTTGTATCCGGCTCAAAGTCAAGAACAAACACATAAGGTCCAAAACCACTCGAAGCCCCACCTCCATACCCACCACCAAAGACCATCGTCCACCTTTGTTTTATTTTTCCATCAGTTGACTGATAAGGAAGTAACATAATAGAAGGCCTTGACCAAGTATCACCTAACTTTTGATAATCAATATGTTCAGGGGCAGACAGGTAAGGATAGCTTGATTTTGTGCCATCTGCTGCCCAATAATTGACTGTTTTATTGGTATCATTATTAGAAATTGTAAACATATGTTGCGGGTCATCTGGATCTGTAATATCTAATACATAGTAACTTTTGCCGCCATAACCCAGCCCACCAACAAGCACTGTTTTCCACTCCTTTGTGGCGTGAATATAAATATCTTTGACCGCAATTGGTCCATCAACATTAAATACGCTATTAGATTTTCCCCTACCTCTCGTAGATGATACCTCACCCAACATATCTCTTAATTTTGAGGTGACTGATGGAGGCACAAAAGCCCATCGTTCATTCAAATCTTCATCAAATGCATGGAGCATGCCATCATTAGCACCGACATATAATTGTGGCCTTCTAGATTTATTCAGCATTGAAAATTCAGCGTAACCATTAAGATATCTAAAATAAGATTCAGATTTACCAAAACCGATAACATCTGGGCTATAACCTGCTCGGGGCGGACCTACAAATACCATTTCTGAGTGAAATGTATCGCCAAGAACAGAAGGTCTTGGTCCAAAAAACCTTGGTGAAGCCATACCTTCATTATGAATATCTGCGCCTCTGACAAAACGAATAAGCATCATGGCATTTGTCGATGAAGAACCCGTATATTCTTCACAATTAAATAAAAGATTTTCTAATTGATCATGATTAGCCTTTATAAAATTATTATTATTTGATGGTTTAGTTAAAAGGCCACCTGGGCAATTCGGGTCATTTCCTACTGTCCATATAGACCTACCTCCATCTTCATAAGGAGTATCCCTTTCCAAGCGGGCCGAACCAAGTGCTTTAGCTAGCTTCCCATGAGCGGATACCGATCTGCTTACAATAGAGCCATTTGGGTCTAGATTATATTTTATTATATCTCCATACCACTGCTGATCTTTTCTAAATTTAAAAGTAGCTTGGTATAAAGAATTTCCGTAAATGACTGGAGGAGCATAAGTCTGGACAATATCTTTGTCTGTTTCAACACCACCAGGCAAACTTGCTATTTTGGTTGGTAAGCCAGATGTAATGGCAGAGCCGCTCACCCCTTTAAAGCCAAACCCATAAGACACATCACTTTTGTTTCTTCTAGCACCCCAATAAGTTCGATCACTCGACTGACCTATAGAGTATAAAGGCACTCCCTCTGAAGCAAAAGCAGCCTCCATTTCAGTTTTATTTGCTGCTGCGCCATAATAAATCATAAAAGTATGCGCTTGACCGCAAACTAATTCACCAAATCCAAATGAGGCAGTAAATCCATGATCCGCGGGTCCGGCCTCATTATAATCTCTATTAATTTGTCTGTATTTTGGCCACTTTGTATGTGCATATCCAGGATAGAAGGGATTCGGTAACATAAATCCATTGTTGCCAGAATTTAAGACCTTAGGAGTATCAAGTGAGGCTGCAGAGGCTTGAGTACCTTTAATGGTGACCCTTTCATTGAATTCTGTTGGATGGACATCCCAATCCATAGTCCGGTTGTATCTCACATCTCTAAGGGTGTCGCCCGATATATTAGTCATGGTCACCAAAGCTTGAAATAAAGCCCCAGGTACATTTGCCGCTGGCCCGAAACGATGAGTCACTTCCAATACAGGCTTCCCTGAACTATCTTTTATCCAAACAGTTGATGTGATGCTTGTCGCTTCAGTGACAAAGCTTTTGACTTCAATATTAGATACTCTTCCAACCGCTTGATTAGCTCTTCCATAAGTTCGCCTTCCGGTCCGATCAACGAACCCTGCCCCCCAGCCTTCACATAAACAGCCCGGTGTAGTGGCGTCATACCAACCTGATTTGTACCCCTGAGATCTTGAACCATCAAACTTATAAGCAATACCTGTATAACGAGCATTTCTTGCAATATTTGGATTATAAGCACCCATCTGACCTTCTTTACGAATGCCTAGGGCAATTTTCTGCTCACTGGCAACAGTCGAGTTATAAATTATTCCAGACTCTTCAAAACCAAAGACCCCAAAAGGTATTAATAAAAACAGGAGGGTGGAGAGTATTTTTTTAAATCCCATTTTTTCAGTTTAAGTTAATATTTTAAATTTACCTATATTTATGCTCAGAAAATCCTACATGAACTTCGATATCGACAACATTCGAGGTTCTATTCCAATTATCAAGACTTATGGCGGTGCCAGGTGAGTTGAGATGTACCCCGTGCTTAAATTTTAAAAGCATTATTTATAACTGAGGAGCCATAATAAGTTAAGTCATCTATAAAGCCTTAGAGGCCTACCTTTTTTAGAACATTTTTTATACTAAATACTTTAGAGCTATCTATTCTATTTGTCGCCATGACTTCCAATCGCGACCTTCGGAACTTTCTACAGTAGTACCTATGCGTGTAATGTTATCTCTACCATCCCCACCTATGTTACTTTCTTTAGGTAAATTACTTACCCCAAGATATATATTTCCTCTCTTATCGATAACGGGCGCTGTGATCAAACCTTCTCCCACATTGTATTGTGAAACACCTCCACAGCCATCGCTTATTTCAATTATTTGACTAGTCCCTTTGCGAGGACAGGCAAGATCTTCAGGTCTGTAAATTGAAAAGAAGATACTTTTGTTATACAAACCTGCTCGACCAATGATTTTAGTCCAATCTTTAGTTGGATTTCCTGGACTAGGAACGAGTGTGGTTTTTGCATAAGTATTACTGTACCAATTCTGCGTGATATCGGTGACACAGTCGGCAGCATCAATATTCTGGCTGGTAGCGGCATTTTTTGCAGTGCCCGTGAGAGTAAGGCCATAACTTGGAAAATCTATATCTCTGATACCGAATATTCGATTGTTGATTGTGGAATCTCTGCCTTGGATTCGAGATAGGTTGCCCGTTCCAAAATAGTTAATTAAACTACTTGCCCCACTGTCATCCTGAACGATAGTTGTCGCCACTTGGTTATAACCAAATCGATCATTGGCGAGCGTGCCTTGGGCGCGATAGGCTAAATTCAGTTCAAACAAATTATTATTATCTTCACCAAGAGAGGTTTTACTCAAGTTATATTTCCAGAGTTGTCCTTGCTGATCTGTAAAGTAGGCAATACCCCCGTAATAATCTGCCATTGCCGTGCCATCTGATGTTACGACACTCATGTGTGCTGTGGCTCCATTGGGGATGTCACTTGATGGGTCTGATGGGATAGGAATTGCTGAAATAATTTGACCTCCCGAGGTGTTAGGGGATAGTGTTGTATCCGGCTCAAAATCAAGAACAAACACATAAGGACCAAAGCCACTCGAGGCTCCACCTCCATAACCACCTCCAAAG
>Ga0206126_10004190_pt1 | contig 14062 bp, 9 predicted proteins | sample Helgoland_Spring_5_FD_148621 | JGI IMG/M metagenome (GOLD analysis project Ga0206126, IMG submission 148621) | Pelagic subsurface seawater microbial communities from Kabeltonne, Helgoland, North Sea - Helgoland_Spring_Bloom_20160412_1 | ecosystem: Environmental > Aquatic > Marine > Epipelagic ...
GTTGGTCCCCACTTGCAGTCCGGGGTCAACAGTTTTGCTCGTGATTCGCGCGAGCCGTTCCCGGTTTTCTCTCGCCTGCGTCATGGTTTCGGCGCCGTATTCCTGCGCGAAGATGTTGTCTGCTCCGCCGAGTTCGAGTGCTTCAAGATCGACGGTTGCCACTGTTTCCACTTTTTCTTCATCGACCGGTTCCATGTTGCCAGGGTGAACCTTCATCGTTTCACTCTTAGCCTACATAATATTTGCCAAACAACAACATCCCATGGTCCCAAAACACCTGCGCCGTTCGTTGGCCAAAATTGTCGTCAATGTACCGGAAAGCCTCGGCCTTGCCGAGATCCCACAACAGCTTCATCGTTTCCGCCGAGGACTTGGACGGGGGCGACAGGGACTCTGATTTCCAGAGGCTGTCCATCTCTCGAATCGTGGAATACACCCTGCCGGCGTTCGAGGAGCACAGATCCTCCAAGAAATGCTCCGGGGTGTTGAAGCTACCCGCGATGTCGTCCTCGTCGACGTTGTCAAGAAAATCGCTCGCGTGGTATGCCTCGAGGGCGTCCTCCGGGTGATACCCGACGCCACAGGCCCTGAAACTCTCTCCGATGATGCAGGTCTTCAAGACCTCAAACATTTCTTCCGTGTCCATTTATTCGATTGGTTTGTTGTTTGTTGTTTGTTGTTAAAAATGCAATGCGAGAACCTTTGTTATGGAGCCAAACTTTCCGCCACAATTTCGTTCAAGACGGAGATATTTTAATGTTAACACAGAAGGAAACGATGACGAACGTTCACACATCATGCGATCTCCAAGACATCACGCGCGCAGGAATCACCCAAGATATTGGTGTCGTGGCGGTCGTCGACACCGGAGGAATCTTGTTAGCCATATCCAGCGGACACTCTGATCGTACTTGGGTGAAGAGAAAAGTTCGCCTGGAAGAACTCGGAGTAGTATTCACCACTCAAGTCTTCCACAAGGACATCGATGGCGCCATTCAAGAAGGTATCGATTTCTGTGCCCACGAGAAACCACCAAAGACCATGACCTACGCATGCGACATCTTATTCTCTCACAGAACTTATGTCAACATGCGGATGCAATCCGACGGAAAGCTAGTGATCGAGATTGAAGATTTTGACCGACAACTGTTGTTGGGAGTCAACACCATTGTTGACACGGCCAACGTGATCGGCAGGCTGACGGCGAACACCGACCAGGTGGGCACAGCGAACGACTTGTGCAAAGCCGTATTTACACTCTCCTCCTACGACCGAGCCATGACATACAAGTTTCTCGACGATTTGTCGGGAGAAGTCATTTATGAGCTCAAGGACGACGACAACGTCAAGTCCTCTTTTCTGGGCTTGAGGTTTCCGGCCGGAGATATCCCTCTCTCTGCGAGGAGGGCGTACGTGGACAATCCTGTTCGATTCATCGCTGATGTACACAAACCTTCGTGCGATCTGATCCAGAAACCTGGTAGTGACATCTCCCTCTCCCAGAGCTTTTTACGAGGCTGCGTAGCTGCACACAGATCTTACCTGCAAGCCATGAAGGTGAAGGGATCGATTTCCATTGCCGTCACGACCGTGGAAGGGAACCTTTGGGGACTGGTCGTGATGCATTCGTACACACAAACTATCATCCCGACAATCGAAGATCGAGTTACATACGCGATATTGGCCTCAGTCACGTCGACTCAGGTACAAAACATTGAAAACGCCGAGCGCCTGAACATGGAAACGACGATCAAGACCTTGGTTTCACAGATCGACTGCAAGAGCTCTCTCGGGCTGTTCATCGTCCAGAACAAGACTGCGCTGCTTGAAACATTCAGCGCAGATTCTATCACGCTAATCACACAAGACGGGCCACCAACAACGGTGGGGGGAGACGGCGTAACACTACAAGACCTTCCAACTGAGCTCGTGAACGAACCACTGACATGTGGTCGACTAGAAAGTCCCCTTCGATCATTCGCTTGTCTTAGCGTGCTCGGATACAAATTGGTGTTCACGCGCAGGTGCTCGTACAACCCGATCATGTGGGCGGGGAACCCTGACAAATTGAGGGCGTCGGAAGTCTCGCCGGAAATGGCCAGACCAAGACAGTCCTTCGAGAAATACATGGACCACCGTTCGCAGAACCCTCCGCCGTTTACGAAACGAGACAGAGCCGTGCTTACAATGACGGGAGACCTGTTGAAATCCGTCATTCACCAGATGAAACTCGAATACGCGGAGAAAAAAATTGTTTTGGCACAAAGGGCGAGCCACGCTGTCGAGATGAAGTCTGACCAAAACTACGCATTTTTTGCAAACATGTCTCACGAACTTAGGACACCGCTACACGCCATCAGCGGTATCTTCGAGATCGTCAAGAATGCGCACAACTCCAGCATTGTCACCGACGAACGAAGGCGAGAGATTCTCCGGTATTCCTTGATCGGATTGGACACCTGTAACGACATGATGAACACGCTCAACGACATTCTCGCCATCGTGAGAAATACACACGAAAAAGACCACGTGGACGTTTCTCTCGTCATGATCAAAGACATCTTTAACAGCACGTCGAACGGCCTCGGTACGTTTGCGGCGAAGAACGGTGTTCGCCTCAAGATTGCGTTCGATTGTCACACCGACAAGCTCGTGCGCATCGACGTGCAGAAAACCATCCAAATATACAACAACATCGTTGGGAACGCCATCAAGTTCACCTCGGACGAGGCAGATAGCAGGAAAAAGGTTGATGTTCGCATCGATATACTTGATTCATTGCAGAGTGTCAGAGAAAATTGGACGAAGGTGTCCGGAGAGTTTGCAGGCCGTCATGTCGCCGCAGAAGACTGGAACCGGGAAGAGTGCATGGTCTTGTGCAAGTGGATGATCTTCCAAACGCGGGACTATGGGGTTGGAATTCGCGTAGACGACATGGAAAAGGTGTTTGAGAAGTTTACCCAAATTCATGAAGTTTCCACCAAGAAATTCGCATCCACCGGGCTCGGGCTACACGTCACCCTCCTGAACGTCCGAGCCATGCGCGGATTTGTGGCAGTCGCTTCGACACTGGGTATCGGAAGCTTGTTTTTGTGTGCTCTTCCCGTCGAAGACGCGTCCGGTGAGAGACGAAAAAGTAGTGTAGACCCGACCGCGGCTCATCCACAAGAATTCAGAAGCGACCCTGTCAATTTGGTCGTGGTGGATGATTCGAAGATAAATATCATGATTGCCAAGAAGCAGATTGAGAGAGCGTTCGTAAATGCCAAAGTACACACGGCTCTAAACGGGAAACTTGCTGTTGAACAAGTAGAAAGATTAATGAAAGATTGCGTTCATATAGACGGCATCTTCATGGACTATCATATGCCCACGCTGTCTGGAACCGAGGCCTCGCGTGAGATCAGAAAGAGGAACGTACACGTGCCCATTACTATGCTCACGGCGGACATCACTGAAACGTCAAGGCAAAACATGATCGCGTCCGGGGTAGACTTGATTCTTCTGAAGCCGAGCAAACCCCAAGAAGTTGTAGGGATGTGCGAGAAAATGATTCGGATGGCCAGATCTAGAACTTACGACGCGCTCTGAAAACTCTTAACACTCTGAACAACGAAACAAATGTTCAGCAACTGCAGCTCCTCGTCCGCGCCATCGTTTAGGCACCGATCTGTTTCCATCAGCTGGAGGCAGATGACAGCCTTGTCGGCACCCTCAATTTCGCCCGAATGCACGACTCTGTTCTGAATCTCGGGCAACACTTTCCCCACGGGATAACCCTCCCCGACGAAGGTTGAAACAGCATCCGTCACGGCCTCGAAGTGCTCGGAAGACGTCACCGTGACCGCAGACCACAGCTTGTCAAACACGCGTTCGGGCACCTCGCCGGAAACCTCAACAACGGACTCCGGCGTCACGCGATGCTGCTGCTGCGACACCGTCTGCAGCAGGTTGACAGCACTTCGCATGTCGCCCCTGGAGCTCTTGACGATCGCGTCCAACACGCTCCGGCTGCAGTTTTCGAAAATGATGTTTTCGCGCTCGCAGATGTGAAGCAACCTCCCCTTCATCGACTTGGACGCGAGTGTGCTGAATCGAAACTTGGCGCACCGAGAAGCCAGCGGGGCGATGATCTTCGACACGTAGTTGCACACCAGGCAAAAGCGCGTCACAACGGAGTGCGTCTCCATCGTTCGGCGGAGGGCGGACTGCGCGTCGGCCGTCATGGTGTCTGCCTCGTCCAAGATCACGAGCTTGAACGGCGGACAGCCGGGCTGGGACGACGAAATTGACATCTTGGAGAAAGTCTTGATCTTGTGGCGCACCACGTCCAACCCGCGTTCGTCAGAAGCGTTCAGCTCGAGCACGCGTTCTCTCATGTTCTCCTCGCCCAGCAGGGTTCGGGCCAGCGCCAAGATGGTTGACGTCTTGCCGGTTCCCGGAGGACCGTGGAAAAGCAAATGAGGGAGGTCGCCCGTTTTCTCCGCTCCCCTCAAGACCCGTTTCAAGTGGTCGTGGTGCACGACATCCCTGACGCGCCTAGGGCGATACTTCTCGACCCAGGGTTGCATTGTCAAGTCTGTTGTGCCCAACGGTCAAGGCGCGCGGAAGTTTGCACATAAAATATGCAAATATAGTATACTGATGAACATGGCTGATCGGACGTCGGATTGCGACCTCATCGATCTCGCCGCGATCGCAAAAATACAGAGCGAAGGTTTCTTGGTCTGCACCCACTTCCAGAGAGACAGCATGCGCCTGCAAATACGCAACGTGTCGTCGAACATCGGTGAGGCGCCGTTCTCCCTGCCGGCCGCGCGAAAAGACCCGCACCTACTCATCGGAAGATGCGTCCCGGATTGTTTCAATGAGAGCTTCGCCGATCGGATATCGGCACTGTTCCAAAGGTATTTGGGCAACCGGTCGACGCGCTGCTCATACACGTGCGACAGTCCACGCAACACAAAATATCTCGTGACGATCGCGAGGACGAGGGACGGTCTCGTGTTTGAAGTTCTTCCGGATGACGAGTCGCCAATGGGGACGTTTGAAATGGGACACGGTGGTGACCTGTGTGCGCTTACTGTACACACAGATCAGGCCGCGCTCTTTAAGGCGGCGTGTGCGGCAGTGACCAACTTCGTCGGCTACGATCGATCTATGATTTACCAGTTCCAAGACGATCTCTCGGGAAAAGTCGTGTACGAAGCCATCAAACCTTTGCTCGCGGGAACCCTCGAGCCCTACGTGAACACGTTCTTCCCCGAGTCGGACATACCGCTGCCAGCCAGACAAATGTTTCTCATTCACCCCGTGCGCGTGATGTTCGACAACGACCTCTCTCCCGTCAAGATAATCGGTAACGATATAGATACGTCCAAGTGCGTACTGCGCTCCAGCCACCCTGTTCACAGGAGCTACATGCAAAACATGGGGGTGCGTTCCTCTCTTTCCATAGGTATCGTCGTCAACAGCGAGCTGTGGGGCCTGATGTGTTTCCACTCTTATGGCAACTCAGCAGTGCACCCAACCGGACGAGAGATAGGCCACTTTGAGAATCTGAGCACACAGGTCTCCGTGTGTTTGTCAAACATACAGCGCGCCACCAGTGTCAGGCGTCAGACGGCCCTGTCGGCCATCGTGGACAAGGGCCTCTCCACCGACGACATCTTCGCCTTCTTCACGGAAAATGCCCCGGACCTTATTCGCCTGACAGAGTCTGACTGCGTCTCCATCCGGCTCGGCCTCCATCAGATCAAGCACTGGGGAGATGCCGACCTCGTGCTCACAGAACCCGATCTCGATCGCGTATCAAAAAGTGCGTCTGAGAAAAACTGGTGTCTGGAAGAAATTGATCGGCCGTCGCGCGGTGTCCTCGGCATCGTCCACGGTAGCCTCTCGGTAGTTTTCGTGAAGAGGAGCATCACATGCGATAAAGCATGGGCCGGCGACCCGAGTCACGTAAAGATTGTGCGCCCGGATGGCGTCCCGGGACCGAGAGGGTCCTTCGAGAGATACATCCAGTCCGGTGCCGACAAACTTAATAGGTGGAACGCACAGGACCGAGAGATGGCCACGTACCTCTCGTCTCGGATCGAAATCCTCGTCTCTACCACCAAGTTCTTTGCGGATAAAACCAAAGCTCTGGTTCGGGCTAATCACATGGCAGAAGAAGACGACGGGTATGTGAGGTACGATACCGAGAAAAAGCCGGTATCTCTCGACGCCGCGCTCATTTCGCACTTTTCACACGAACTCAAGACACCGCTGCACGGCGTATCGAGCGTTCTCACCTTGCTCTCCGAAGAACATCAGTCAATCGGAAACGCCGATATGCAAACACAACTGGGGTACGGACTCGAGTGCCTCGGGACGATCTCGAAGGTTGTCGAGAGCGTCCTGGCCGCCGCCGCCGGTGGACGCGTTCACCGGAAAATCGAGAGTGTATGTTTGGAACTCTTTGTCGATTCTATCGCGAAAAAGTACGTGGACAGCAACAAATTGACCGTCACCATCACAGTTCCCGAAAGTTACACTCGTGTGATGGTCGACGCCGATCTGCTTCGCAAAACTATCTGTGGCATCATCGACAACTCCATGAGCGCTACATACATGGACAAGCCCACACACCTGTCGCTGTCGTGCTGCTCGACGCACCGCGAGGCCACTATGGCCTGGAAGAGCAGGACAAAAGGGTACGCTCACAGAAACATTCGAAACTCGGAAGACACCTCCAACATCTCGGATTCCGATTGGTGGTATACGTTCAGCGTCCAGGACCCTGGTTGCGGCATCCGCGGCGACACGATCGACAACGTTCTGGCGTTCAACGATAGCTCGAGAACAACGACCACTGTCACCAACTCTCATCAAGGCGTCGGCATCGGTGTCTACAGCTGCATCGCAAACGTTTTTGAATTAAACGGTAGCATTGGCATCGCGTCGACTGTTTCGAAAGGGACGATAGTCTCCGTCATGCTGCCCGCGAAGGTCGTTGACACAGACAAGAGCACCGTGCAAGTTGTGCCGGAAGCCGAAGGCGTCTTTTTTGTAGTGGACGACAACACCGTCAACCGTCGGCTGGCGTCCAGGCTGGTCAAGGTCGCTTTTCGTAAGACGACCGGTGTTACGCCGCAGGTTAAAGACTTTGCCGATGGACGGATGTGTATCGAAGAAATCAAGCGTGTGCGAAAAAGCGGGGAAAATATTTTAGGCGTTCTCATGGACCATCACATGCCGGTGATGAGCGGCAAGGAAGCCACGCAATATATCCGAAACATGGAGGCCCACGAGGGTATTGCAAAAATACCCATCTTCGGGTTCACGGCGGACTCCACCGACTCAACCAAAGAAGAACTGTTGAAGTCTGGCATGGACGACGTGCTACCGAAACCGATGTCGATGAAGGTGTTGGAGCAGACGTGCATCAAGATGATGTCTCGGAGAGAAATTTAAGCGTGACGCTTCTCCTGTACTTGGCAATAATCCAGTCGAAGGTTGACAGTCGTTGCTTCCGTCCACCGGGTTTCTTTGCGGACATTTTGGTGAGAACGGCCGCGTCTTCAGCGATGGTCTGATGCATGATTCGGCGTGCGACCACATCCCCCAAGTCGTGAAGCATGAAGTCGCGCCCCAACGTCCAAAACATGCGAGACGACGTCGATGTCAACGGGAGCACGCTCACGCGGACGCTTTTCATGCTCGAGGAGAATGCGACGTTGGAGTACACGGAGAACGGGCCGTGGAAGCCGTTCACCACGTGCACGACCTCGCTCGTTCTCTTTGCGAGGAGCGGGTTGGAGTTGTAGCTGTACGTGTAGCCGCTCGACATCGGAGAAGTGACAATCTTTCTCATGTCTTTCGGGCGAGGGTCATCCTTGTTTCCGAACCGGTGAACTTCGTGTATGTGCGAACAGTCCATCAGGTTCTCCACGAGGTCGAACGCAGACACAGCCACGTCCGTCGTGCCACGCACAACGCGTTCGTCTGCATAGACTTGGTACGGCAAATCGGGGAAAGGGACCGTGTCGTCCGTCAGCTTGCACCAGAGCACATTGTCCTGATCGACGTTGGTTTCGTACTCGTGCAGCCGCAGAGAGCTTGGCATTTTCAGAAACTCGGTGCACGTCCCCGTCGTCGTGTTGAACGTGGCTCCGTGGTACCCACATTTGACCGTTCCGTCGCGATCGATGCGCTCTCCGCACAAGTTTCCGTGCCGGTGAGGACAACGACCATCGATCGACCTGAACTCTCCCGCCGATGTTCGGAAGACGCCGATATTCCTGTATTCCAGATCGATGCCCTTGACTTGCAGCCGTGGAACGGTGTTTGTGTAACACAGAGGGATCCAGCTGATTTGCGCGATTTGAGAGACGAGAGATGGTGACAGCATCGTGATTATATTTATTTATATATTATATATAATTTCAAACATATGAAACGAATTGAACTCGCTCACGAAGAAATCTTTCACGGCATCACAGCATTTGTTTTTGGAAAACGGTTAGCCCAGACTTAAAAGTCCGACGCTCGCGAGGGTTTTCCGTATCTTGTTCATCAGCTTTCTGCGCAAATACGGGAACCAAATCTGCACCTGTGCGGTCGCAAATGTATTCAGGGTGTATGCGTACAATGTGGTTTACTTCGCCGTAATCTCGTGGCACCACGAGAAGCCCCCCTGTTTTCAGCATCCTGCACATAACACGAAAATCTTCGGATGGTGGTGCACTCTCGTGGCCGGGGCAGCCGATTTCGCAGTGTAGCTCAACCATGGCGTCAAACACGGGCGCGGTGTTTTCCTCGCCCATTGTTCCACCCATCTCTGACAACACAATGCCTGCATTATCGGTGTCCCATGTCACCCAATTAAACGTAACGGCGTCGCTCGTGTCATACACCTCTTTCAGGAAATCTGTGATGGCGTCTTTGACCTCTTGAATAGGTAGACCATTCAACGCTGTTTCATAAATATCTTTCTGGCATAGAAGACAGACGCTCAGCTCTTCCCACTTGCCTTCTCTATCGCCCCTGATCTTCTCAATGTTCCAATGGTCTCTTTCAAGCGAACTGGTCAGCGACGATGAGTTTCCCATTTTCACCCTGTACACACACACAACATTTTTTTTCAAGCTATGCGCTACAGTCCAGACACTCCTTCTCATCTTCTTGGTCGCCATCGACCGATTGTTCAGATTCAGAGGGAACAGTAAACTGAACAGGGTCCGCGACAGGCCTACTCCTGACGTAGTAGCTCCCGGTTTTCAAACCGAGCTCCCACCCATAAAACAGAGCAGACGAAATCTTAGCCATGGTGGGCCTCTCGAAAAATATGTTCATACTTTGCGACTGATCGATATAAGGGCCCCTCGCAGCAGCCTGTTCAATGACGGTCTTCTGCGAAACCTCCCACACGTTTTTGAAAAGCATGCGCGTCTTCTCCGGGATGGACTCGATCCCCTGAACGCTGCCGCCGCCGCGAATGATGGCGTTCTTCATTTCACCATCCCAAAGGCCCAAGGTAATAAGCTCTTTGATCAGATACTTGTTCACGATGGGAAACTCCCCGCTCAAAACACGCCTGTTGTACAAGACGGCCGTGGAACACTCGGCAGCCTCTGTACCACCGGAGCAGAAGGACGCAGAACTCGCCGTCGGCATCAACGCTGTGAGAAGACTGTTGCGCATTCCATGCTTTTGAAGATCGGCCTTGATCTTCGTCCAGTCGTGGCGAGAGTCGTCCACCTCGTGACCCCAGAGATCAAACTGAAGCTTCCCGAACGACGCGGGTGACCCCTGAAAACTCTCGTAAGGTCCGTCGACCTTGGCCAGTTCAATGGACGCCTCGACGCTCCCGTGGTAGATAGTCTCGAAAATCTGTTTGTTGAGCGTCGCTGCCTCCGCTGACTCGAAGGGGTATCCCATCACCATGTAGACGTCGTGCAGTGCCTGAACGCCCAGCCCACAGGGGCGGTGCCTCCTGTTGGACAACCCGCATTCCTCGAGGGGGTAAAAATTGACATCAATCACCTTGTTGAGGTTCTTGATCGCCTGTTTGGCCGTCCGGTGAAGACGCTCAAAGTCGAACGTCTTGTCCGGCTTTACGTGCCTCACGAGGTTGATGCTCGCCAAGTTGCAGACGGCGATCTCCTCCCTGGACGAATACTGAATCACCTCTGCACAGAGATTCGACGAGCGGATGGTACCAAGGTGCTGCTGGTTGCTCTTGGCGTTGCACGCATCTTTGAACAAATAATACGGCCCCCCTGTCTCTATCTGAGACTCCACCACCTTCGCGAAGAGCGTCCGAGCCTTGATTGTCTTGCCGATGCCGTCGGATTCGTATTTCTGGTAGGCTCGGTCGAAGTCGGTGCCATGGAGATCGATTAGGTCCGGTGCGTCGGACGGAGAAAGAAGCGTCCAATCGCCGTCGGCCTTGACGCGGTGCATGAACAAGTCGGAGACCCATAGCCCGTAGAAGAGGTCACGCGCTCTCATGAGCTCATTGCCGTTGTTCTTTTTCAAGTCCAGGAACTCCAGTATGTCGGCGTGCCACATTTCCAAATACATGGCGAACGACCCCTTCCGCCGCCCGGCCTGGTTGATGAACCTGGCGGTGGACTCGAAGCATCGCAGGAGGGGCACTATACCATCGCTGACCCCATTTGTACCTTTGATGTACGAACCCTTCGCTCGTATGTTGGAGACGGAGAGACCGATCCCTCCCGCGAATTTGGAGATCTTCGCCGTCTGCTTGAGCGTGTCGTAAATCCCATCAACGGAGTCGTCTTGCATGGCCAGGAGAAAGCACGAGCTTAGCTGATTGTTGACGGTACCGGCGTTGAAGAGCGTGGGAGTGGCATGTGTCATCCAGCGTTCACTAAGTCCCGTGTACGTCTCGAGCACGCTCTCTATGTCGTCCTTGTGAATGCCGACGGCCACTCGCATCAACATGTGCTGAATCCGTTCCACGATCTTGCCATCGATTTTAAGGAGGTACGACTTCTCCAGCGTTTTGAAAGCAAAGAAATCGTACTCCAGATCTTTGCCGTAGTCGATCGCGCCGTCCAACAAGTGCGCGTTGTCACGAATGGCGGTGTAGACGTCATCGGCGACCATCCCAAAGGCGTGTAGGTCAGCCATGGTTTCGACGAACGACTCGTCCGTTTCTTTGTGAAGCCTTGAGACGGCGATCCTCCCGGCCAGCAGCGAGTAGTCCGGGTGTGAAATCGCCATGTACGCCGCCGTCTCCGCAGCCAGCGTGTCCAGTTCTGTCGTTGTCACCCCGGCGTAGACGCCCGAAATAACTTTCTGGGCGATGGCCACGTGATCGACGTATTTGGAGTCCAGACCATAACAGAGCTTCTTGATGCGCGCCGAGATTTTGTCGAACAGAACGTTTTCTTTGCGCCCGTCCCGCTTGGTGATGTACATGGATTCCATGCCGCCTGATGATAGTTGATATTTAATTTGAGTATTTATTTGTGAAGCTTCAAACGCTTGTGGTGCTACAAAGTTAAATGTACAAATTGCACCCCCCCCTCCTCGCACACGGTACGCGCAGTCAGTCACTGGTTGGCCATGGCGTTCCGCAAGCTCTGCAAGTTTCCAATCACGCAATACGAAGGCGAATATCGGCCGACATGGACCCGTCGGTGGACACGGATTGGGGGAAGAAATGGCTCGTGGCAATTCTTCAGCGACGCCCGTGACACGAGACCTGATGATGGCGAACCGTACCCGTGGGAGGGCGAGTTTGGATGGTACAACCTGATACGTCCAATGCTGGCCGGGCCGAACAACGACTGGGGGGCGTTTGACTTGGTGGGACTCTTGCAAATGGAACAGAGCTGCGAACTCATCAAGGCTTGTGGCTGCATCTCTCTGCAGCTAAACGATCTGAGGTTTTTCGTCCGTGCCGCAATAACGGTCAGCGCATATCGCATTGATCACAGGATCGACAACTTATGTACGACGCCGCCTGTGTTTTGCATCCCCGGAACGGGTGGGAAGTTCGACCTGACGCTGGTGACCGTAAACAAGACCATCGGCAAGACCCTCGTCGAGGTCTACTTCCTGAGCGGACGCGAGACGGCCGAAATTCGGAGCCGACTCCCTGGGATGCGCAAGTTTTACCGGAAGGCGGGCTTGAAAAAATGTTTTGCCAATATTGCAAACCTTCTTGGTGGCGCGTGCGGAGATTAGCCGATTTTAGACTTCTCTATCGACTGATGTAGTTGCTCTAGAGAAAAGGGCTTTGTAACTACGCACGTCATACCCGCATCTTTGCACAGTTGATGAATGTTGTCCGCGATGCTTGCGGTAACCGCGACGACGGGGACTCTCAGTATTTCTTTCTTGTCGCAAACAGAATGGATTTCTTTTGTCGCTTCAAACCCGTCCATGATTGGCATGAGGCAGTCCATAAGGACGATATCAAACCGATCGTGCGATTTCTCAAACACTCGGACAGCATCCTTGCCGTCGCACGCCTCGACGACCTCGGTCACCCTGTAACCCATGGTGTCCTCCATGCTTTGTAGCTTGCGGTTGAGGTACTTGCGATTCGTAGCAATGTCGTCCACAACCAACACTCTCAGAGTCTTGGTGGTTAGCGACTGTTCCTGTGCGCTCGGGGACAGAACTTCTGCCTTGACACAAAACCTCATCGTCGTCCCCTCACCTACTTCGGAACAAACCACCTCTATTTTCCCACCCAAGAATTTGCACAAGACGGTAACAATGTGGAGGCCGATACCGATTCCTCTCATGGACGAAGTCCCTTGGAAGAACTCGTCAAATATTTTGTCTTGTTCGTTGGGTGGAATGCCGACACCCGTGTCTTCTACGGTCACGCTCAGCATGGAACTATCGCAATCGAAGCCGCAGTCAATCGACACGCTCCCCCTGTTGGTGTATTTCAAGGCATTGGATAAGACGTTGTCCAGGATCTGATTGAATTTTGCCCTGTCCAGCGAGATCAGGGGTGGCATGTCGTCCATCGACGAAGACAGCCACAGTCCTTTCTTCTTGAACTCCCCTCGGTGTCGTTTGATAGAGCTAGTGATGACCTCCTCGGGGTCACATGGTTCGGCGTCTAGCACCATCGCATTCGACTTCAGCTTGTCTAGACTTAAGACATCGTTCGCGATGTACAGTATTTGCGTACAGGAGTCTTTGATGACGGACAGGTCGTGCTTGTTTTCAAGCAAGTCGCACTCGTTCAGAACCGCGCAGAGTGGTGAACGAATCTCGTGAGACATGCGCGACACAAACTGTTCCCTAGCGAGCAGGGAATCTTTCATCACAATGTCGGTCACGTCCGTGTGCGTGCCTATGATTCTCCAGGGGCTTCCATCTGGGAGCCACTCCTCCACGGATCCTCTGCAGACAATGTGTACAACGTGTCCATCTCTGTGTCTGTACTTGACCGTCAGGTAGAACGGAACTGCGCCCTTGCTCCCCGAGTGCTCTGCAAAATTCTCCATTGCTCGCTGGGCGTCTTCGGCGTCAATCTTTCCCACCCACGCATCCGGACTCTCGGGCATGTCTTTCTGTCTGTACCCAAGGATTGACCAAAACCGCTCGCTCATGTACTCATAGTTCATCGCCGGGTACCATTCCCAGAAGCCGTCTGTTGCGAGGTCAGCCAGGGTGGTGAAATCCGTCGCATGCATCATGGTTTTGCTCTGCGCGAGAAACACCTCGACAATGACGACACCCGCGTTCGGTTCGCTGATTGTCATCAATCGTATCGGTATTTCTTTCCAGGACCCGAAAAAGGCGTCATCTCCCGTGGTGAGAACATTTACGCGTATGTCTTCGGTACCCAATACACTTTTGAGCGCTTTGTTGATCGGCTTGAGGGTGGCCGTGGCTTGATCGTACGTTGCAATGTACGACTGCGTGACCATCTCGAAGTGTTTGTCTGGCCAGGATACCGACATTCTTCACGGCACTCTCTATCTACTCTACGTGCTGCAAATATTTTATTTGTTTATTATTATTTGGTGTTTTCCAAAAGTTTACGAGGCCGTCGATGACGATCCGTGCGTGTCAACCAAAC
>Ga0206126_10004203_pt1 | contig 14024 bp, 7 predicted proteins | sample Helgoland_Spring_5_FD_148621 | JGI IMG/M metagenome (GOLD analysis project Ga0206126, IMG submission 148621) | Pelagic subsurface seawater microbial communities from Kabeltonne, Helgoland, North Sea - Helgoland_Spring_Bloom_20160412_1 | ecosystem: Environmental > Aquatic > Marine > Epipelagic ...
TGTCATAACCAAAGTAACCGACTAGGCCGCCGGTAAAACGCGGCAGATCCGGAAGGTTGGGCATGCTAAATAGCTGGCGGAATTTTTCGACTTCACCCAGGGGGTCAGTAGTAGCGCGATTGACCATGGGTTTGCCGTCGCGAACAATTTCCAGTCGCGAGCCAAAAACCTTGAGCACGGTGGATGTCTGCAGACCAATCAGCGAGTAACGCCCCCACTTCTCTCCGCCCTGAACAGATTCGAACATATAGGAGTTGGGGCCCTGAGCAAGTTTTAGATAGACGCTCAATGGGGTTTCAAGATCGGCGAGGACTTCGCGAGTAACCGGGATACGGTTAAAGTCTTGGCGGGCTAAATCAGCAAATATTTCGGGGGTCATAATCGGTGTTCCTGGTTCTCTAACAGAGTGGTTTTGTTTTGGCGATAAAACGCCTCGTCTGGCACTAGATGCGCCAACGCCACTCGCGACAATCACTGTCAAACTGTTTGGAACTCAAGTATTTCACGACCCATCTCCAGTAGGGGATTCGCTATTGTAATCAATTGCGCAGATTCAACAAACTGTCTGCGCAAAAAGATTGGTAATTGTAATTTTAAGCCTGCGCAAGCTCAGCGCGCATTTTGCCGATAACCTCTGGGTAGTCCGAGGCGCCAAAGATTGCCGATCCGGCAACAAAGGTATCTGCACCCGCGGCGGCAATCTCGCGGATATTTTGTACGGTAACGCCACCATCGATCTCAAGGCGAATATCATGGCCGCTGCTATCGATCAGCTTTCTCGCTTCAGCCAGCTTGTCGAGCGTTGACGGAATAAATTTCTGGCCACCAAATCCGGGGTTAACTGACATCAGCAATAACATATCCATTCGATCCATTACCCAGCGTACCGAGTCCAGACCTGTGGCCGGATTGAGTACCAGCCCCGCCTTGCAACCGAGATCGCGAACCAACTGCAGTGAGCGATCCACATGATTGGAGGCTTCCGGATGAAAGGTAATATAGGTTGCGCCGGCATCGGCAAACATACGGATAAGATCATCGACTGGCTGTACCATCAAATGAACATCAATAGGCGCGGTGACGCCATGATCACGCAGGGCTTTACAGACCATCGGACCAATGGTGAGATTCGGCACATAGTGATTATCCATCACATCAAAATGAACAACATCGGCTCCGGCTTCAAGCACCGCGTCAACCTCTTCTCCAAGACGGGCAAAATTGGCGGACAAAATGGATGGGGCAATCAAAAAATCAGTCATAAAACACCAGCGGTCAATTAAGGCGTAACTATGCGCGACTTCGTTATTGGGTGCAAATAATTTGCCCTAAAATAAGCCATAAAAAGCGGCGTAAAAATAAACGGCGGCGACCAAGCCTCTATATCAAGAGTATTGGTAATCTTTAAACTGATCGCGAAGATCTTTTTTGCTAGTTTTGCCGGTGGCCGTATGGGGAATTTCGTCGATAAAAACACAGTCTTGCGGTATCCACCACTTGGCTACCTTGCCTTCGAGGGAGGCGAGAATACTCTGCTTATCCGGGCTGACGCCGTCGACGGGCACAACAATTAACAATGGTCTCTCGGTCCACTTTGGATCAGGCACGCCAATTACTGCGGCCTCTTGAACGTCTTCATGAGACATAGCGGCATTCTCTACATCGATCGAGCTAATCCATTCACCACCGGATTTAATAACGTCTTTAACGCGATCGGTAATCACCACATAACCGTACTCATCAATCGCCGCCATATCACCGGTATCAAACCAGCCCTGATCATCCAGTGCAGGCTTATCATCCAGCTTGTAATAGCCGCTGCAAACCCAGGGGCCTTTGACTTTCAGCACCCCGGAAGCAATTCCATCCCAGGGCAATTCATTGTTGTCGGCATCGACAATTTTCATTTCAACACCATAGACGACCCGGCCGGCACGAATGCGATAGGCATCAATCTCTCCCTGCGAGCAACCTTTCATCCACTCCATGGGTCTGTTGTAACTGCCCAGCGGACTCATTTCTGTCATGCCCCAGCCGGCGTGCATCCACACGCCATGTTTTTCCATCGCTTTCATCAGCGATAGCGGGCAGGCGGAGCCGCCAACAACAACTTCCTTGAGAGAGTCTACGGTCTGCCCCGAGGCATTAAGGTAATTTGCAAGAGCCAGCCAGACCGTTGGCACGCCCAGGGAGTAGTTGATTTTTTCGCTATTAATTAATCTTGTCAGGGTCTCGCCATCGGCCATTTTCGGGCCGGGAAAAACCAGCTTTGCACCAACCATGGGTGCGTTGTAGGCGGTACCCCAAGCGTTAACATGAAACATTGGAACAATCGGCATAATCACATCTTCACCGGAGAGATTCATAATATCCGGCAGTGATCCCATCATTGAATGCAGCAGCGTACTGCGATGACTGTAGACAACCCCTTTGGGATTGCCTGTTGTGCCCGAGGTGTAACACATTGAGCTGGCGGTATTCTCATCGAACTCCGGCCATTCAAAAGTATCGCTCTGGGAACCGATAAAGGTCTCATAGCAGTGCGCGTTGCGCAGGCTGGTCTCTGGCATATTGGCGTTGTCGGTAAGTACGACAAATCCTTCTACGGTTGGCAGCCTGTCTTGTAACTGCTCAAGCAGTGGTACAAACAGCACATCGGTAAATACCCATTTATCTTCTGCGTGGTTAATGATGTATTCGATCTGCTCAGGAAATAACCTTGGATTGATGGTGTGGCATATTTGTCCGGAACAGGAGATGCCGTAATAGAGTTCGAAGTGGCGATAGTCATTCCATGCCAGCGTGGCAATCCGATCACCCATTTCAAAACCGATATTTTGCATGGCATTGCCGAGCTGTCGAACCCGCCGGAAGGCATCTTTGTAGGTATAGCGGTGACAGGGGTTATCCATGGTCACAGAGACAATTTCGCGGGAACCATGAATGCGATCAGCATGTTTCATTATTGTTGTTATGGTTAGCTGGGAGTCCATCATTAAGCCGTGCATTATTATTTCCTCACCGTATTTTCAAGACGCTAGAGACTAAGACTAACACTCAGGCAATCTATGTAAAACAACTTATAGGTGAACCGCAGGTCACAATGCAGGCACTCTGGTTTTACTCTGCTATTCCTGGGGTTTTTCGGGGATTTCTTGCAGGTGATTTTCGATTTTCTGGAAATCCGGCAGCTGTAAATGTTCTCCCTCACAGTCGAGATTGATATTAATACAGGCGGCCAGCTCGGCTCCGTCATGAGGCTCCAAAACTGAGTCCTGCTCAATCCGCAGGGTATGGGGAAACCCCTGAGAAACAATCGCGTAATAACGATGCTCATGCCCTTCAAGCAGACTGTTAAGAACCAGTATTCTGGTACGGTCGGCAAAATCTTCAGCGGGCTGATTGGCTTGCAGGGCAGCAAAATCGATTAATGGGATATCCAGATTACGCCAGTTAATCCAACCAAACATCCATGCTGGCGACTTTTTATCAACGGTGATTTTCTGATTGAGGATAATTTCTGCCACTGCAGACATCGGCACCAGAATATTGGGCTTGTCTGTATGAGCAGAACCTATATTGACCGACAGGCAGTCTATCTTGGCGACTGGCCCCTGTTGATCGAGAAAAAACAAACTCATTAGCTGCACGTCTCCATTTGATTTACATCTTCACTTATTCTGCTGGCAAGCTGGTCTACACTGCCGATAAAGTCAGTTTCACAGCGCTGGATTACCGCCTGCGGCATGGCCGGCACTGTGCATTCCTGTGGATCTTGAACCCAGACCTGGCCGGCGTACTCTTTAATTGCACAACAACCCCTAGCGCCATCGTCGCCCATTCCGGTAAAAATGATTGCGCCGCAGTCCTGGCGGTAGAGCTGCGCCAGACGATTGGCCAACTGATCAATTGAGGGTGCGTAATGCCCCTGCCAGGATGAGCCAAAACGCAGAATCCAACCCTGCCGGCTAACTCTTGTTTCAAATTGTGGCGATATCAGGGTCACCGTTCCGGGACGAATAAATTGCCCCGTCGACGGCTCTCGGGCCGGCCATCCGGCTTGAGTTTCAATCATTCTCAAGACTGTTGCCATCTGCTGCCCGCCAATATGCTGAGCATAGACAAACGCCAAATCACTGGTGACCGGCACATTAGACAAAAATTGCCTGACGGCCTGTAGCCCACCCGTGGAAGCTCCGAGCAGCCAAATCCTTTTTGCTTTTAGGGGCTGCATATTTTGTAATCAATTCTCTACGGTTAACAGTTGATTGAGGGTCTCCAGCAAATGTTCTTCCTGATAGGGCTTGCCCATATAATGGTCGACGCCCAGTTCCATGGCTCGCTGACGGTGCTTATCTCCGGTTCTTGAGGTAATCATTATTATCGGAATCTGCTTTAAATTCTGACTGGCTCTAACCCGTGTTGCCACTTCAAAGCCGTCCATCCGCGGCATTTCAATATCCAATAAAATCACTGCGGGTATTTCATCCTGCATACTTTTAAGCGCTTCAATACCGTCTTTGGCGGTCAGCACTCGGTATCCCTGGCGACGTAGAATACGACTGGTCACCTTCCTCACTGTTACCGAGTCATCGACGACCAATACGCAGGGAGCAATATCTATGGAAACTGCTGAATTGGAGGACGGGTTCAGCTCACTGGCTGCCTTATCTCCCTGAGTGACACGGGGTAAGTCAACAATCGCAACTCTGGCCAACTCATTGAGATCGATAATCACCACCACCTGACCATCGCTGAGAATCGTCGCACCCCCGAGTCCCGGAACGCCGGAGAACTGCGGGCCAAGGGTTTTCACAACAATTTCTTTGGTGCCAACAATTTCATCAACCTGAACCGCAAAGCGGCGATTGTCGGAGTGGAATAAAACCAGTGCCGTATCCACATCCAGATTATCCGAACGCCGGGTAACTTCTGGATTGAGCAGCGTACCCAGATAACAGAGCTCGTACTGACTGCCGGCATAGCTAATAGTGCCGCCATTTTCCAGCGCGGTATCTATGGCGCTGGAGGACATAAAATGCACGCCATCAATTGAGTTCAGAGACAGTGCGTAGTGATCACCGGTAACATTGATCATCAGGGCGCGGTTAACCGACAGGGTAAAGGGCAAGACAATCGTGAACTGAGTTCCCTGTCCGGCAGAGGTCTCAATTTCCACACTGCCCCCGCACTGGCGCACTTCACTGTTAACCACATCCATGCCGACACCACGTCCGGATATCTGGCTAACCGAGTCGGATGTCGAGAATCCCGGATGGAAAATAAACTGTGCAATTTCATGTTCCGACAGCGCAGCATCTGCGCTGATCAACTCTTTCTCTAGGGCTATTTGACGGATACGCTCCACATCTAGGCCGCGGCCGTCGTCGGCCAGATGGATAACGATATCGCCACCCTGCCTATAGGTGGTTATAGCAATACTGCCGGTGGCCGGTTTGCCCGCTTCTTTGCGCTGCTCTTCGGATTCAATACCATGATCAACGGCATTGCGAATCATATGCTCGAGGGGCGCCACCATACGATCGAGAACGGACCTGTCCATTTCGCCGTGGATACTGTCCATGCGCAGTTCAACTTTTTTACCCAACTCAAGCCCGACCTGCCGAACTATTCTTCGCAGGCGGGGAACAATTCGTGCAAATGGCACCATCCGAGTTTTCATCAACCCCTCTTGCAGATCGGTGTTAATTCGCGATTGATGCAAAAGCAGGGTTTCGGTGCCGACCAGCCTTTCATTAAGGGTTTCTTTAAGATCGTGTAAATCTGAGGCGGACTCCATCAGCGAGCCGGTCAATTGTTGCAGATGGGAATAGCGATCCATTTCCAGCGGATCAAAACTGTCCGCTTCTCCCGAGGCTTCAATCTGCTCACGGCGATAATCGATCTGCGCTTCGGTCTCTGTGCCTAAACGTCTGACCTGCTCTTGCAGTCGCACTACTGTGGCATCCATTTCATCGAGGAACTGATTAAACTCACTGACCTGCTCTTCGATACGACCACGGAAAATTATATTTTCACCGGATAGATTGACTAAAGTATCCAGAACCTCAGCACCGATTCGAACAACTTCCTTAATCTCGCCCTTAACCGAAAATTGTTGTCCGGCGGGCTCTCGAGTTTGATCTTGCTGTGGCTTTATTAAGGAAGTATCTTCCGGAACTGGAGTTGGAGATTCGATCGAGCCTGAAGAAGGCTCCTGCTCTTTAGCGTCCGGCGGTATAACTTCTGTTTCAAGGGCTTCCATCTTCTGACGAAGGGCATTGATATCACCCCCATGAGCGATTTGACGAACAATATCGTAAGCACTTACTAGCCTTTCCTGATGCGATATCATTGCTTTAAAGAATTTTTTATTGTGCTTTTTGGTCTCGTCGATCAGGGATTCTATGGCATGAGCTAGCTCACCGAGGGCATTGAACCCAGCCATTCGCGCACCCCCTTTTAAGGTGTGCAGGTCACGCTTTATGCGGTCGGCAAGCTCCACTTGCGCGGGATTAGATTGCCAGGCCAGCACTGATTCCTCAATACTACTAACAATATCATCGGCCTCTTCAACAAAGACGCCGACAATCTCTTGGTCCAGCTCAGCATCAATTATCGACGCTGAACGTTCCTCGGCAGGCTTCTGATCTGGCTCTTGTTGCGACTCTTTTTCCAAGCCTTCTTCTAGCTCTTTATCGACTAAGTCAGCCTCAGATATTTCAGCTTGCTCTTCATTAATAACAGGCTCATCAGAATCCTTTTCAGTCAGATCAGATTCTGGCGGCTGATCTTCGCTCGACTGCTCTTCAATAATGAGTTGCTGTTTGTCCGCTGCCTCTTGATCCTTTCTGATCTGCTCCTCAGCTACGCGCTCCCTCTCAAGCTCTTTATCACGCTCAAGCTGTTCAAGATCGAGTTTCTGCTTTTCTGCCAACTGTTCAGAGAGCTGTTCTTTGACCGCCAATAAGTCGGCCTTTTGCGCTTCTTCAAGACCATTTAGTTCCTGATCCGCGGCGAGCATATCAAATAGATTTAGCAGTGTTTCATGGTTGGCCTGCATTACCTCAGTAACTTGCTGAGCAGGTGCCTGACCTATACTTTGAAGTAACTCATAGATCTCGGCCATTATTTCCGACAGCTCGAGAATCGGCTCTATATCAGCATCTTTTAACTTGCTGCCAATCTCGTTGAGGTCACTGAGCAGTTCGTAAAAAACTACTCGTGGGGGTGCGGTTTGATGCTGTAGATGAGCATAGAATTGCGGGTAGTTCTGCAGTGATAACAGGCCCTCGGCCATAAGCTTTTTGACTGCAGAGAAATCTTTACTACTGCTTTCACTGTCGCCTCGATTAAGCAGGTGGCCCACGGCTTTTTCACGCAATTCTGCAAGGCGAGCACGAAACATCGGCAAGCCCTCTTGGGGAACGGCATCGCCGCCGGTCATCATAGTTAATGTGCTACGGAAAAACGCGGCTGCATCTTCGACAAGATGAACAATATCTTCGTCGAGACAAATCTGGTGATGATGGAGCTCTTTGATAAATTCTTCTAGGGGCGCGACCAGCTGGCCGAGCTCGGAGAAGTCCGCCATCTCTGCGGTGCCCTTTAAGGTGTGCAGCGCTCTCTGCAGGGATAGTGGCGGCGCTTTATAAAGTGGCGCCATGCTTCGCGTTGTCGTAACAAAGTCATCAATGGTTTTTAAATGCCCCTGAGCTTCGTTCACAAAAATTTCTAACAGGATTGCCTCGTGTTCCTGCTCTTCAGACACCCCATCATCAACCTCTTCTATTTCTGGCTCGGCGATTTCCAGGCTCTCAGCGGGGCTCTCTATCTCTTTAACTTCAGTTTCCGCCTCTGGCTCTCGCTCCCCAGCCTCTTCTTCGGGGGACGTTGTGGCAGCTTCTAACTCAGGAGCGCCTAATTCAAGAGACTCTAGTTCAGGAGCTTCTACTTCAGAACTCTCTACTTCAGAACTTTCTGCCTCTGCTATCTCTACTGACTCTGGATCAGTCTCTAGTGGTTCAATCTCGTCAGGTAGCTGCTGCTTCTGGGGCTGCTCATCCAAGGCCTCACCTTTAGCCAGACGCTCTGCGCTTTCAATAATGGTGCGGCTAATTTCCGGCGTTGGGGTTGGAAGCCTTTCAGCAAAGGCGGCAATTAATAATGGCATTCGCTGAATCGTCTGCTCCGCCAGCTCGACCATTGGCGTGGTGCAGTTGATGCGCCCATCGAGAACTCGGTTGAGCATATCCTCAATCGACCATGCTAGCTCACCAATATCCTCGGCGCCGACCATACGTCCGCTGCCCTTGAGGGTGTGGAAGGCACGGCGAACGACGGCGAGCTGATCTTTTGATTGGGGTTGGTCTTTCCATTCAGGCAATAGAGTATTGAGACCTTCTAAAACTTCTTCGGCCTCTTCGATAAAGATTTCAATAATTTCATCATCAAAGTCCTGTTCTTCTTCGCTTGTTGCTGCAGGGTCCTGCCGTTGTTCAGCCTGTTCAGGGCTGTTAATTAGCTCAGGGCTTTCTACTTGCTCAGGGCTGTCTACCTGCTCAAGGCTGTCTATCGGCTCAAGGCTGTCCTCCGTACTTACCAAACTTATAGAAAGATTATTTTTATCAGCGTCCTGATCGTCTTGCAGCGCGGAAAGCTCTTCGAGAATTTCTTCCGGTTCAACATAGAGATCTTTATCGCCGAGCGTTACTGGTTGAGCTGGACGGCTTTCCAGCAGTGCGAGAATACTCTCCTCTGCTGCGGCTAAAACACCATCCTGTTTGTCCGCGGCATCGCTATTAAATTGTTCAAGATAGTATTCAACAATGGTGATCGCATCAGCAAAGGTATCTAATGCATGCCACTCTACGGCGCGACCCTGATTGATCAGCACCTCTTGTACATACTTCGAACAACCCTCAATGACCGACGCAGCTCGGGTCAGCCCAATAATATCTAGCGCGCCCTGCAGCTCTTGAAACATTGCCGGCACATTGGACAGCAGCTGCAGATCCCACTGTGAGTTTATAAACTCAACAACCGCTTCTTTTATGCGTTCAATACCGGTTCTAGATTCAGCTAAAAGCGCCTGGCTAGCACTGTTAAATTCGAATTGATTCTGCTGACTATCTAGGTCGACACTTCCGGAAAATTTATCGGGTCGCGCCGCCCAGGCATTTAATGCCAGCTCAACTTCTGTAAGGCTCTGGACTGTATTAATAACATCTGCATCATTAATTCCGGAACCATCTGCAGTAAAAATCTGACGTAACTTCTGCTCTATCTGACTGATCGCATCACGTAATTTACCCTGACCTACCAGAGCCAGAGAATCCGCCATACTGAGCAATACTGGCAGGCTGTCGCGCACATCGTCCGCCGAGAGACCGCCCTCGATGGAGAAGCGTTCCAGTGCTGATCGTACATTGGCAAGCTCCCCTTGGATCGCGCTAACCAGTGCACGCACAACCTGAGGGTCGTACTGCGGCATCAATCGCCCACCCTCTGGATTGACTACACCGGAAGGAAAAGCGCCGGCAAGATTGAAGTCAGTCCAGATTGCCTTAAGCTCTTCGGTATTGGGTTCGGCTGTGGTCAGATAATAGAGCATATTTTTTAACAGCCCCAGATCTGCCCCACTGGTTTCTACAGAGCCAGATTCTTCGGAGATTGCTTCTTTTGCCTGTATTTTTAGCTGGCTATCCAAGGCACGAAAAAGTTTTTTCAGGGCGATACTAAAGTTGATCTCGCGAGATGAAACCAAGCCTAAAATCTGTCGGGCAATACGCCACAAATTTTCACGCCAACTGCCTTTTGATAACTCCTGCATACGCTGCAGAACTTTTATTAAGTTGGCACAATTTTTATTTTTTTCCTCGCCTTTAATCAGTTTGATCAATGACAGCTGATAAACCTGACGCAGGCGCTTTATCAAATCAGCGGTGGCGGCTGGATTAGCGTTGCGGCTCTGTTGAGATTGATTTTCAAAAGAACTTATATCCGGTGAAAATAAAACACCTTCCGAGACCAGTGCTCGACCCTGAGCGGCTCTTAAATCGTTGAGCAATATAATTAGCGCTTCAGGATGATCCTCTCTGCTGGAGAGTATTTGCCTGAGGTAGATGGGTAGTTTGATAATCGCCTGAACAAGAATTTCACAGGCTTCATTGATATTAGAAATCTTCTTATCGAGAATACTTTGCGTGAGTGCTTCCATCTCCTCGATAAGCAGTGTGCAGCCTTCGCACTGAAGAATTTTAAACGATCCGGCAATCTGGTGAAGATGCCCCAGACAGAAACGTATTTTAGTTTCGTCGCTGTTGTTTTGGGTAAAGGCTTCCAGTTCATTGAAGGCCGACTGCAGACTATTCTCAATTTCGCCAACCAGCCATTCAAGTCCGGTAAAAGTTTTTACACTTTTTACCTGTACGCCTTTTTCCTCCACGCCTTCCTCCTGGATTCCCTGTTCCTGAAACTGGCTCATCGAGTTTCTCCCTGTTCAGCTCTTTGCTCATCTATCAGTTCGACTCTCTGCTCAGCTCTTTCATCCTTGATATAGGCCTGAATATTGCGCTGTGTAACTCGAGTCAATCCGCACGGCAGCCAGTTACTCAGCTCGCCTAACCCGAGCATCAGACAACCCCGATCATCTAAGTGATTGGTCAGCTGGCCAATAATTTCGCGACGCTTCCAGCGACGAAAATAGACCAACATATTCTGACAGTAGATCAAATGCATCTTACGCCTTATCAGGGGCGATTTATCCGTGAGTATATTGCTGGTTAAAAAACAGACTCGACGGCGTAAATCCGCTTTTACACGCCACAACCCTTTTCCAACCGGATCGAAATAGGCGCGGTTAACCGACTGATCAACAGAAGCCATTTTGCTCTCACGATAGATACCCCGGCGCGCCTGAAAAATCGCCTCGCGGCTGATATCTGTGCCAATAATTCCATAGCGCGGCTCAAGCCCTTCGGCTTGCATTGCCTGCTCAACGGTTATCGCCAGCGAATAGGCCTCTTCACCCGTCGAGCATCCGAGACTCCATACCCACAGGGGCTCATTGCAAGATTTATCTCTGACTGCACTCTTCACCCAAGCGCGCACATAATCCATCGATGGGCGGTGGCGAAAAAAGCTGGTTTCTTTAACCAGCAAACTGTCGATAAGACCACTCCACTCCTGCGCGCCTTTGGCTACGTCCAGAGCATCGCTCATATATTGATCTATATCCTCAGAATCCAGTTCCTTCATTCTGCGGTCGAGTAGCAGTGCCAGCGCCCTTTCACGATCCGGCGTAATCTGCACACCGGTGCGCTCTTCGATCGTCGCTTTCCAGACATCGAAATAACCGAAATCACTTTTCTGGCTGATTGCGTTCTCCATTCTGTTAGCCACAGATCAATCCTATGCTCGTCGGTTATCTAATTGCGCTTGTCGTCACCCTCGGCCAGCATGGCTTCAATCTCTGCCTCAAATTCTTCCAGATCTTCGAGGTTTTCTTCCTCATCCACTTCCAGCTCTTCATCCACTTCTGGCTCTGCATCAGCGGGGGACACAAAACCTATATCGAGCATCTCTTCACTATCTTCGACCATAAATTCATCGGTTGCAGGCGAGTCATCCGCTTCACTGGCATCCTTAGTTTCTGGCGTGTTTGGCATCTCGGATGTTTCTGCCACAGCAAATAACGCGCCCAGTGAACCATCATCCAATTCATCTATAGCAACGGGCTCGTCGCTATCGGAGAACTCTTCATCGAGCTCTCCATTTAATTCTTCATCGGTATTTTTGCCGGGCAGAATAAAACCACTCACCGAGTCTCTCATCTCAACAGCCATGCCCGCCAACTCACCAATCGAGTTCGCTGTGTCATTGGTTCCTGAAAGTGTTTGTGAGGTAATTTCCTGAATAACATTCATCGTGTTAGAAATATGTGCTGAGGTGGTGGCCTGATGTTTTGCCGCCTCAGAAATATCCTGAATCAACTCTGCCAGGTTGGTCGATACACTTTCAATTTCTTCCAGGGCCGTACCGGCACTGTTGGCCAGCTCAGCACCTTTAACCACCTCTGCGGTTGTCTGCTCCATCGAACTTACCGCTTCATTGGTATCCGTTTGAATAGTTTTTACCAGGCCGGCAATCTGTTTAGTCGCTGTGGCCGAGCGTTCCGCAAGTCGCTGAACCTCATCCGCTACAACCGCGAAACCCCGTCCGGCTTCACCGGCCATCGCTGCCTGAATGGCCGCGTTAAGTGCGAGAATATTGGTCTGGTCGGCAATCTCATTAATCAACGAAACTATATCGCCAATTTCCTGCGAGCTCTCACCAAGACGTTTAATTCGCTTTGCTGTGTCCTGAATCTGCTCGCGAATAGTGTCCATGCCCTCAATGGTATTGCGCACTAGCTGCGCACCATTTTTTGCAATGGATACCGAGCGCTCTGCTACCGCCGCCGACTCTGAGGAGTTGGAAGAAACCTGGTCAATAGTTATAGCCATTTCATTAATAGCCGCTGATGCTCCGGCAATTTCCTGAGCCTGATGCTCGGCACTCTCGGCGAGCTGCAATGATGTTGCCCGCGTCGCGTCGGCAGAACTAGTTACCTTACCCGATGAACTGGCGACGTTTTCTACCAGACTTCTCAGCTCGGCAATCGCAAAGTTAATCGAGTCGGCAATGGTTCCGGTAAAGTCTTCTGTCACTGTTGCCTCGACGGTCAAATCACCATCAGCGAGATCAGAAATATCATCCAGCAGGCGCAAGATAGCCTGCTGGTTTTTATCTTTGATCTGCTCTGATTCTATAAGGTTGCGTCTTGTCGCCCGGAAGTTAATCAATCCCAACATCACCAATGCGGCAAAAAATCCAGCCACCGCCATCAGAGTTGTGAAGTTATTAAATATTCGTTTTCCAGCGGTATTAAGATCTACTACTGTGTTATCCAACTTATCAAACTTGGTCAGCAGCGCCGGTACATCGCCAAATAGTGAAGCGGCGGACATCCGTGCAACAGAGAGATCATCTGCGGAGTTATAGATACGATCAATATCATTGGCAACCACATCGAAAGAGGCCTGAATCTGATCAATACTGGCGATCGCCTCTTTATCAGTAACCTTGGTAATACCGAGAATAAAGTTGCCGTTTTTCATCGAATCCAGAGTGTCACGAAATACATTCGAGTCACTTTTAAACTGGTCAGCAGCCACATTGGCATCACCGCTACCGGAGATCATCTTGTCAATATTTCGACCGATACGCTCAATCAGCCAAAGCTGTTCCTGTGCAATCGCAATCTGTCCGGCGGGGGCCGACTGCGTAATCAGCGCATCAACCACCTGGCCGGAGTTATCCTGCACCAGAGGTAATTTTGCGTTGAGCTCGCTGGCAACCTGAGAGACAAATAATACCGTTTCGCGGTTATCGGCCAAGAGCTTTAGTCGATCACTTACCGTACTCCAGCTATCGGCTACCGATTGAACCTGTGGCCGCGAGATTTCACCCTGATCGTAGAGGCGCTTTTGTAGCCGCTGCCAAGCTTTGGTCATTTGACTGTTGAGTCTGCTGAGATCGTCGAAGGCGCTGTCATTAGCGGCACTGGCATCTTCCGCCAACTGGGTAATTCGCAATGCATTAACGCGCAGATTGGCAATACTCTGAATATTGCTCTGGTCATTTTTAACCTGACTGCTAACCTCTATTGCACTGTAGGTGCCAACCATAATGCAGGCTATACCTAAGACAATAATTAATGTGCGAAACGCTGATCCTTTCCCGGTGTTTCCTTTCATATAATCCTCCAGATTGATTCTGTACTGCTTTATTTATTGAGCGTTTCGGCAATCAATCCCTCTAGACCGAAACACTCATAAACTGACTGTCCTCAATCAGCTTATGTGCGCAAAAAAGTGGTGTGGCTTGATTTTCTTCGGTAAAACTACCGTCGATAAAATGAACCAGAGGGCCGTTATTGCGGGACTCTCTATAACTGTCTACCGCCAGAGATTTAATCCCCT
>Ga0206126_10004209_pt1 | contig 13995 bp, 13 predicted proteins | sample Helgoland_Spring_5_FD_148621 | JGI IMG/M metagenome (GOLD analysis project Ga0206126, IMG submission 148621) | Pelagic subsurface seawater microbial communities from Kabeltonne, Helgoland, North Sea - Helgoland_Spring_Bloom_20160412_1 | ecosystem: Environmental > Aquatic > Marine > Epipelagic ...
ATGATTGATTCTTCTTTTTCGGTTCGGAAATTACCTTCTTTCTTTCTTTCCTACTTATTTCAATTTTTTTTTCATACCACCCATTCACCTACTTCTCATTTTACGCTTTTTATATCTAAAACTCAATAAAAATATAAATGTATAATTTATTAATTACTAACTTAATTAGAGTCATTATATTAGAAAATAAAAAAGGAGTATAGAGGAAAGGGGGCAATGGGCAGGGTATAGGGCAATGGACAGGGTATATCGGGGGTTGTTTTTGTGTGTTATTTAGTTTTCATCTTCGTCAGTCTCTTCGTCAACACAAGGCCTAATTGTATCAGTACTGACATCATAAGAGCCGATTGGCTCATGCGTAGTGGCATCGTAAACAGCGCATCCATCAGTCATCTTCAAGTATGTTTTACCTCCATGAATCCAAACTTGAACATTTGTTGACTCATCGTCGGTTTCAGCATCGTAATCATAATCTTCGACCATGAGCTCAGATGGAACAACCGGTTTCTTTTGTGGAACCGGTTCAGAAACGCGTGTAAGTTCACTTGTATCATTTGATGCGGTGATGCCTTCTTCAACCACCTTGTTAACAATCGCTGAGAGTGGAGAAACCTTCTTTGGTTGTTTTGTTGGCCTTCCCTTCTTCTTGTCTTCCACAACAAATTCATCATCTGGGATTGTAAGACCAAACTTGGTTGCTTCGGCGATTGCTTCCTCCCTCGTAATCTTCTGTTTCTTCATCACAGTCGCAAACTTCACTGGCGATTTTCCTTCATACTTGTAGGGCTTTTCTTTCTGGTCAGCTTCAATCCTCATCTCGACTGTTCCCCGATCAGGATGTCCTTTCTTGTTGATACTCTTCTGACAGGTGTCACAGAAACCGCCCTTTTTGGGCTTCATTGTACACTGAGACATGAGGCCTCCATGATGACGCAAACCCTGACACCATTCGGACACAGCCTTCCCAGTCCAAGGAAGTTTGAACTTTGGAGCAGTGTACTTGACACTGGCGGGGACCGCTTCTGGAACCGCTTCTGGAACCGCTTCTGGAACCGCTTCTGGAACCGCTTCTGGAACCGCTTCTGGCACCGCTTCTGGCACCGCTTCTGGCTTGTCGTCGACCATGCGCTCAGCGTACAGTTCGGAGAGTTGAGCAATACCTTCTTCCGGTGAGATTCCATTGCCACGACAGATGCAATCAAACATTGCTGTGAAAAGCTGTGTGTTTTCAGTCATTATGAGTCGAGTTCACGTGAATCGGGTTGAGTTGGGTGATATGCTGTCTACATTAGGTGAAAAAGTATTTCAATTTTTTTTTCGACCTACCCATTTCTTGGTTTGTAATTTATGATAAATTTATCATATTTTTATATTTAATGGATATACAAATGAATTTCAACACCTCACAATTTAGAACGGGTGATATTTTACTCTTTCATCATGAACAAGATTATGATGGTTATTTCAACTGCGTATTTTCATGTTTGACAGAAATATTAGACATTTTCACACAAACTAGATATTCACATGCCGCTATTATTATCCGCGATCCTGATTTTACAGATTCTTCATTAAAAGGGTTGTACATATTGGAATTTAGTATAGAATTATTACCAGACGCAGAAAAAGACAAATATAAGCTTAACGTAGAATTAAAAGAATTTGACAAAGTTATGTCAAAAACAAAAGAAGACGAATCAATATATTGGCGTAAATTAAATTGTGTACGCGATGATAATTTCTACACAATTTTAAAAGACACATATAACATAGTTAATAACAAACCATATGATTTGTTTCCACCTGATTGGTTCAACGCACTGATTCATAATAAAAACGCAGAGGATGGACAAATAATAACTAAATTCTGGTCTTCATCTCTTGTCACATACATGTATGTAATGTGGGGGTTCTTACCAGACACGACTCAATGGATCTATACAACCCCAAGAATGCTAGGTTCAGAAAAAACAGATAAAAATAAACTAAAATATTTGAATTGTTTTTTAGAGAAAGAACGCAGAATTTTGTAGCTGGAACGATTTTCTATTTTAGAATTTAAAAATAATACCCTCCCCCTCTCCCGCAACTTTTACTACTTTCCATGAGGAATAAAAAAAGTATTTACCATGTCAAAACAATAAAAAGTAGTATATATTCGTTATTGTAAGAAGTAAGAGTTACTACTTTTACTTAAAAGTATTAAAAAGTAGTAGAAAAGTACTACACTGCTATTTTAGGTATTTTGTAGTATTTGTTATGTATTTTCATAATAAATACCCGATTAAATAATTGTATAACGACACTATATAAAATATTAAAATACTCAGGAATTACTCAGGAATTACTCAAGGAAATGGCAAAAATACTCAGGAATTACTCAAGGATTTTAGTACTTTTTATTGTCCTTAAAAAGTACTAAAAAGTACTAAAAAGTACTAAAAAGTAGTATAAAAGTATTTTCTGTCCTTATATAAATGAACGAGTATGAATGTTTAGTGTGTGAATACAACACGAAGAACAAGTCAAATTATGATAAACATTTGAAAACAATTAAGCACGCAAGAAAATTACAAATACTCAAGAAAAACTCAAGGAAAACTCAAGAATATAAATGTAAATATTGTTCGAAGCCATTTAAACATATGCAATCGATGTATCACCATATAAAATATACGTGTAAGAATAGTCAGGATGAGGATTTGAAAGAATTGGTACGGCTTATGAATTTACAGTTAAATCAACAACGGAGTCAATTAATGAAAAAGGATGAACAGATAGAGAAACTTTCGAATCAAATAAATAAGTTGATGGATAAATTGGAGGTGCCTAATGTGACGAATAATATAATTCAAAATAACAATATAAATTTACTCTCTTACAAGGATACAGACATATCACATTTGACTGATAAAGATTATATTAATTCATTGAAACAAGTGACATTTTGTGTGAAACATATGATTGAACAGATACACTTCAACCCGACCAAACCGGAAAATATGAATATTTATATTTCAAATATGAAGGATAAATATTTGATGGTTTATGAGGATGGAAACTGGAATCTTAAAAATAAAACAAACGAATTAGATACGTTATATGAAGTTAAAGAGATGATGATAGAGGAATGGTTAGATGATTGTCAACACAAATATCCAGAAATGAGAGATAAGTTTTTCAAATATCTTAACAATAAAGATAAGGACGAAACTATGAATATGATAAAAGACGAAATTAAATTAATGATGTACAATAAGAAAAAAGCGATTGAAGGCAGTAAATAAATGAAATAACCATAACAGCAATATTATAGTTATTTATGATAAGATAAGTTCAATGCCGGATTCGAACCGACGATCTTCTGCGTGTAAGGCAGACGTGATAACCAACTACACCAATCGAACATAATGTTAATGTTAATGATAACATTGATGATAACATTGATAATTTAAAGTTCGATACCGGATTTGAACCGGTGACCTTCTGCGTGTTAGGCAGACGTGATAACCAACTACACCAATCGAACATAATTAAATTAAATGGGGGATGTGGAGCTTAGGGCATTGATCCCCGTACCTCGCGCTCTACCATTTGAACTAAAACCCCCTTTTTGACATATAAATAGTCAATAGCCTCAGGCAGGAATCGAACCTGCGATCTTTGGTTTACAAGACCAACGCCTTACCACTTGGCCACTAAGGCAAAAATGATATTTTTTAAAAAATATTTGACCTTTTATAAATTAACTATACTAATAGAATATAATATATTTAAGTTATTTTCTCTCTTAATTATAAAATATAAAGTATGACTAACGTACCTATTAAGTATTTACCAAAAAAACTGACAAGAAAAGATGCTAAAAAATATTCACAAGAGTTGAAGAAGTCTCGGAAAGGATACAAAACGGGCAAGTATCATACGCGCAAACGAGTGAAATCCTTTAAAAGTAAAGAGTCGCCACATGTAACAAGGGCTAAAAAAATATACGGCGTAGACGATATTACAGCTTCACCTGAGTTAGCAAAGAAAACAGGTTGTTCGGTGGATGCTCTTAAAAAAATTGTGAAAAAGGGTCAAGGAGCGTATTATTCATCCGGATCGCGTCCAAACCAAACAGGTCATTCATGGGGCCGTGCTCGTTTGGCAAGTGCGATTACATCGGGAAAAGCCGCTGCTGTTGATTACAAGATATTAAAAGAAGGGTGTAAAAAAACTAGCAAGGCATTAAAATTAGCAAATAAGGCACGTAAGAAGCATGGATATGGTACACGTCGTGTTCCAAAAACGAAACTCAAATGCGGATATGGATATTTAAGACGGGGAATGGGAATGGGAAGAAGTCATTTTTTAGATAATAAATGCCGCAATGTCCGCGATGGTATATCTGGTTGTCGTGATTGTTGCCAAGGATGTCAATTATGTATCGATGTTTGTATGTCTAAGTAATAAATAAATTAAATATCTTTATAATGTAAACAAATGTATTTTAAAGATATAAGCAATTTCAAAAACACTTCTGATTATTTAGCGATTTTGAATGGTTCCCTTATTGCGGATGTAATAATTATCCTAATGGTATTCTTCGGGTTTTTTAAATCGAAGTTTCTTAAAAACTGGTATTTAAAACTGAACTTTTTCGCAGTGGTGGCAGATGTATTAATTTTAGTGATTGGTGCTATATTAACGCGTTATTTCTATCCAATGATTTTCAAAGATTGGTCCATCGTCAAATTCACCGGATTATTCGTAGTTATCCAAGTCATCCATGACGTACTTTTTTACATATTCTTTGATAAAATAGTGCCACGTGGATCAAACGTAGTCTTTGATATGTTCAAAGATTACGCGAAAGAAGTAAGTGGTGGTGCGATATTAGGTGATTCTTTTATGGTAGTTATGACAGCCTTATTATCAAGTTTGTTAGCTTCACAATCGCTCAATACAAATATTATAATTCTTATTTTGGCAAGTTACATATTACCATACATAATGTATTTTTAAAAGAAATACAATAATATGGCAGTAGTAGTAGCATATAAAATGCCACCCCATACAGAATCAATGATTGATAAATCCAACTGATATTTATCAATTAATGCTAAATTAGTGAAGTCGTAGACGGAGTAGATAAAGAATCCAAGTAGAGCGGCGCGCCCGATATTTTCCCAATAAGAACGTCCTTTTCTCTCGCGATAAATAAAGACGTACCAAGCACCAATAAGAGAGAAATACACAACAGCTGCTGGTAAAAGTTTCATTTCCATTTTCTTTCCTTGAATGTTAGAAATCATTTTGCCATAAGGACCGGCAATATTAGTTAAATAGAGAGAATCAACAAGAACAAATAGAACGGCATAAATAAGAACAGGAAGCATTTATATTAAGATAAGATATATTTCATTTTTTTAAGATAATTATCAAGGGTTTTATTGCCATTCTTAGCATTAAATTCGTCGTCCATTAAGTGAATGATCTCATTTGTAGGATGATATATGGGTTCATTCATCATTTTCTCTCTATCCTCATCCGTTAAGCTTAGAATATAATCGACACAAGCTTCGGGTGAAGTAAAATCATTGACATAAATAAATGCCTTTACATTAAATAATTCCTTTACATAGTTATTACCCCAATAAATAGGGATGGCTCCTGAATGGAAAGCATTCATAATTTTTTCAGTAACATATCCGGGTGCATTTTTATTTTCCATGGCAAATACGAATTTGTATTTCTTATATGTATCAACAAGACCATGTGATTCCCAAGTACCTTCTACTTTACGTTGTGTTTCTGGATGACTACCAAAATTTCTTCCTAATGAATGACATTGATCATCATCGGACTTTTCAACAAAGGTATCAAATAATTTTTCGCGAAACGGTACTTTATTGGAGCTACAATAGGCGACTAAATGTGGTCTGTTTGATTCAAGTGAGAGTTTAGGCTTATACATATAGGGTGAATATAATACATAAGGTGTATAACACATGAGTGGTGTATTGATGAATGTTGTAATAACATAGAGAAACTTGCTAGAATTCTTTGGAATAATTGGATTATAAGCTTCACCAGACCATAGAAGGTATGGTTTTTTATTCATAATAGGATTCCAACATGGTTCTTGTCGTTGAAAATGTGATCTAACTATTAAAGAACAGTTGGGTGAATTTTGCCAAACAACATTAACGTTAGGTATAAGTTTTTTAACCATGTATTCAATAACAGTTTTACCATGTACACCACCCATGCCTTCACTACCAATTATTAAAGATGGCATTTTAGTTATTTAATATTATGAAATATTAATTTTAAATTTTAATATATATATATAATTTATATTGAATGAAAATAGATCAAGTTTTTATCAGGACTGATGTAAAGTCACGAGAAACAAGAAAGGATAATATTAATAGTATATTAAATTTTGCTGTTCAACAGATGAAAGCGAGAATTAGTATAGGAGGAGTCCATCCAACAGAAATATGTAGTACTACTAAAATAAATGAAATGATAAAAGGTGGTATAATTAATACTCCTACACATAATCCAGAAAAGTTAGAGGAAGTAGTAAAATATAAGATCGCCAATAAAGAAAAATTTCTTCCTGCGGAAGAATTAGCAAATTTTATATCGCATATGAAATTCTGGAAGACTATAATAGAAAAAAAGATTAGATATTCAATGGTAGTACATGACGATATTATTTTTGACGAAGAAGAAACCATAAAAACGATTGATAATGTTATATTCGGTAAAAACAAGCCAGATAAATTCTGGCTAATTTCATTGATTGATGATTATAAACATACTATTATAAATACAAAGCGATATAATGAGGATTTTAATCATATAGTTTCAATAACACCAAATACGCCAAAATGTTATATCATTACGTATGAAGGAGCTAAAATGATATTAAATACCGTATTTCCAATAAGCGGTCCATTAGATTTTAGTATTAATAAGCAGTTAATGATATCAAAAACAGGTTATTTTTTAAAGAAAAGTATAGCACATATAGACCCTTTTATTGATTTAAGCATACCTTTGAAACCTATAAAAAAAATACCTAAAATAGATGGTTTTTATTTAATAAGTATTGAACGAAGTAGAGAAAAACGTGGTGAAAATATAGAGTCTATTAGAAAATATGTAAGGGATATGTACGACAAAGAACTTAATGTATGTGGAGTAGATGGTGGAAAATTAATACAAGAAGATATTACGAATTTGGTATTCGAGAATGTTATAGAACCAACTGATAAATCGGATATAACTCTAACAGATGCTGGCAAGCTAGTTCATATGACTATATTTCCAAATAGAGATCCATACATGAATTCTGGTGAGATTGGATGTTTCCTCTCACATTATAATATTTGGAAGGAAATAATAGATAACGAACAACAATACGCAGTTGTTATGGAGGACGATGCTAAAATAAATACCAAACTGTTTGACGAACATTTGAAAAAAATTATGAAAAACGCGCCGGAAAATTTCGATATCATATCAATATACAAACATGAGAATCAGTTAACTAGATCTTTTATTCCATATAACAAAATGTTTGATCTGATAGAAAGTAAAGTATGGGGAACAACTGCGTACATTATTAATTTGGATGGAGTTAAAAACTTACTGAAAAATATAGTTCCAATAAGGTATCCTGTCGATTTTGCCATTCATAATTATGTAGAAGGGGAAAAGAGTGGATATTTATACAAAGAACGCATTATACAACCATATGATGATATAAGTGTTATTAAACATTAAATTTAATGTTGCGTTGATTAAACAAACGCATCATTAAATTTATATCCCCTGCTTTATCATTGGTGCCTGACCTACCAAAACCACCAAAGGGTTGTCGTCCAACAACTGAACCAGTACATTTATCATTGATGTAATAATTCCCACAAGAATTTTCAAATTTCTCACTTGCTATTGTGATAAAGTTGCGACATTCTCCAAAAATAGCACCAGTAAGCTTATAATCAGATAAATTGGCGCATTCATGAATGGCCATATTTAAGAATTGGGGATTATATGTTTTAATCAATAAAATAGGGGCGAATAATTCTCTACGCAAGAGTTCATTATCTCGATTCACTTTGTAAACTGTGGGTTCGATATAATAACTTGATTTATCGGAATAAGAGCCACCCATTACTAGTTCTAAATTATCATTATTTTTCGCACAATCAATAACCCTTTTTGTTCTATTGTACGATTGGTGGTCAATGACACAATACCTAGTCTTTTCATCTGATTCTGTATGTATATCATTATGTATAGAATTAATGTTTGTAATGAATTCATCAACTATTGAATCAGGTAAATAAACAACGGAGCAAGCCGAACACTTTTGACCAGAATATCCGAACGCAGCCTGATAGGTTTTTTCGGCAACAGTATCAACATTGGCGCTTTCGTGAACAAAATGAAAATTTTTGCCACCAGTTTCTCCAATAATTCTAGGAAATTGTTTTTTATAATTCACTTGACCTAAAATTTTAGTAAATGCGTTGGTTGATCCAGTGAATAAAATTGCGCCTGTGTTTTTACGAACCACCTCCTTAACATATGTTTCTGGTTCCATTAAAACGAAATGTAAAATATCGGGAGGTAACCCTGCTTCCATACAAATGTTATAAAATAAATAATTGGATAGAAGACTTTTTTCACTGGGTTTCCAAAAGACCATATTTCCAAAATAGAGAGGGGCCGTGCTTAGATTTGCGGCAATAGCTGTAAAATTAAAAGGAGTTATGGCAGCCACTCGTCCTTGAAGAGGTAAATATTGCGAGTAATTTTCTTTACCCAATGGTTGTTTTTCGTAAATCTGTTTGGCATAACCAATGTTAAAACGCAGAAAATCTACTGTTTCAGCAATAGAGTCTAGTTCAGCTTCATACTGATTTTTCCCCTGTCCAACCATAGTAGCTGCCATCATTTTATAAAAATATTTGCCTTCCACTAAACTAGCAATATTTTCAAATACCTGAAATTTAGTCTCAATAGGCACTCTACTCCAATAGTATTTAGGTGTTTCAGACATTTGAAGTAACTCGTGATCAGATTTTGGCAAATAACCGTAGGTATAAATAGGAGTTTTATCATATCCAGGCGAAAGTCGTTCAAACTGCGTAGTAGAATTCATTGTTTTTCCATTAATAATGCTAGGAATATGAATAGGATTTTGTAAAATGTTTTGTATTTCATTTCGTAATGTCTTTTGACAAATTTGTGAAGGTGTTCTTGGAGAATAATTCGTAGCAATAAAATTTTTGAATCGTCCCAAATTATGTCTTCTAAACAGCTGCATATATGTGATTGTATACTAATATTATTTATAGTAATATACAATCTTTATTATAATTACCTAATTGTATTATTACAATGTAGATTCTTGTTTTATAGTGGAGACATCAAAATAATTATATTCATCATATATTGTTTTTACAGGTGATGATGATGGTTCAATATCAAGATAACGTTGCGGTGAATGAGACGATGACAGTGTATTGGTTAATCCAACATCACAAACTGGATTATCATAGGTTGTATGATATATTTCATTACGTAAACCTGGTATATATCTTTCTGGTTGTTGTGCCGATTTATATTTTTTACAGCAATAAATAGTTAATAATATTATAAAAATTATTACTACAACCATTAATGCCGCAAAAAGACCTAACGCAGTTGTACTCATAAAAGATCGTTGTTTCTGTATTGTGGCACTTGTAGTGACTGTGCTTGTGGCACTTGTAGTGACTGTGCTTGTGGCACTTGTAGTGACTGTGCTTGTGGCACTTGTAGTGACTGTGCTAAATCGCAAATCTTCAATAGGATTATCACCCAACTTTTTGCGTTTAACGATAAAATAACTTTCAATTAAATCTTTGTAAAGTTCATTATCGTAAAGATAACCCGTAGAATGATTGAATAGAGATACCGCATCACAATCGGGTTGACGGGTACATAATGCGAGAATATCCTTAATACATCCATTACTATCTAAACCAGTAAGATCATAATCATCGCATTGAATCATACTTGTTATTCGGGAAGAACGACCAGATGCGTTAAGTTTAACACTGTAATCAGGAAACACATTATAATTAATCTCATAGAGACACCCCTCTTCGCAATCATTTTTTTGGTAATCTTCTCCATAAAAAGGTATGCCTCGGTTTATTGCCCCTACACAATCACAAGTACCAGTTTGTTCCCATAGATCACAGCCAACCATGCAAGAATCTACTGTATCAAATGTAGTCCGTGTATAAAGACAATATGTATAGCAGGTGTACGTGTAGTTACAGTCTTTTACAAAGAGTGTATTAAAATCTTGTGGCACAGTCACGAATGCGGAATAAGCGGGCGCAAAATATTTGTCAAGAGATAGACCCTGAATGGAAACAATATTGCGAAATTTATCATCACATCCCTCAGTTTCGTCTCCACAGAAAAATTCCAACTTAATATATGATACGTGGTCAATACCTTGGCTTGCTAAATCAAACTTGAAATGGGTATTATTGAGTGTACCAATAGCGTAATAATCAATATTATTGCTACTAACATATAGAAGGGCATTAACGGAAGAATTCAAAAATACATTGATTACTAGGTCGTACCCAGAAGAATCAACAATAACATCATCTAAAAATTCATAAATAACTCCATGATTAGGTGGGAAAGAAATAAACGTAGATGGTGAATCACCTAATGAGAGAGAAAGAGGTGCTGGACTGAATGATGTGTAATCACCCAAAAGTTGATTTGTAATAACACCTCCATTAACATCAATGCTATCCGGATGACCATTATGGAAGTATTGAACTACGCTATCGACATAACCATCACCAAAACGAATATCAGCATTGTTATATCCCCAAGCACCAGGCCACAATTGTACGCAATTATCATTAGGAATTTCACGAATCAAATAATTACCAAGTGGTATATTTGTAAATTCGAATACATTGCTAGATGTTGTAGTCATATTTAGGGGTTCATCTGCCTCGTGAAAACCATTACGATTTAGATCCAAATAGAATGTGTGTATCTTTTGATCATCATCGGGATAACTATTCCATACCTCACCATAAATGGTGTGGTTATCTCTGTGTTCATACGTTGTTTTTTTTGTAAAACTGAGTGCGTATTCATCAGATACGATAGGGACGCCTAAATCATCCAACAAAACACAATCGTTTTTTTGTTCAAATTCGACAAATCCTAAACATTCAGTATTATTTGCGCAATGACTTTGACATTCATATAATGATGAATGGCGCATAATGATATTATCAGCTTCAAACGCGGTTGAAAAAATCTGAGATGATGATATATTATTTCCAGTAGCAATATAGGTTAACGAATAATCTACATTGGAACTAATACCTGAACTGATAGACAAAGTAGATATGAAGGATAAAAAATTGGTTAACCACATAACTTTATCGATTATACCTTACTGCGCCATCTTTTTAATGAGAAAATAACGCTTATACAATTTTTTGCCCGATTTATCATATCCATTTGCTTTGCGAATAGGTTCCATTTGATAGAATTTAGCGCGAAGCAATTGACGAACAAAATTGACGAGAGGAAATTTCTGTTTGGATTCTGCGTTGACTTGAAGGGATGTAAGTAATGATGAACTGAAATATTGTTTGAGATCATTTACATTAGTGGAGACGCGTTTGTAGACTTCATCATTCATTAAAGAATCGCGTTCAATAAGAAAACCATCAAGTTGTTCAAAATTTTGAATACCGAATTCTTTAAACACATCTAAATATATTTGATCCATATTTAGATGTTAGTAAAACAAAAAAAGGAGAGAGAAAACGCAAAAAATTATTGAGTTATGAAATTTCTAATAATAATAATAATTATGATACGAAATGATTATTATTTTGATTCAGTAGCATTATTGTTTAAAAATAATAAAATAATTGGTTGGGTGCCAACTCATAATGAGGCGGATGAAATTTGTAAGCATTATACAGATATAGAGTGGGATGAATATAAGGAGCACAAAGATTACGTTGATTTAAGAAAGATAGATAAAATGAGCTATTTATTAACAACAAAGACACTTAGCAAAGTGTTTAATGAAAACGCCGACTAATGCCCCGACACCAAAACATATTAATCCGATTAAAACAGTTGTCATAATATGTATATCTGTAAAGAAAAATTATTTTTTCCAAATAAATTCTGGCACCCAGTCCCAATTAATCCAATAAAAATTTCCTAATTCATCAGTTGATTTGTTATGGAGAAGATGGTACATACTTTCTGACCATTGTTTTGGGTCGGGTTTGGCAAAACAATATTCCCATACAAAAACTCCTCCAAATTTATCACCGTATTTGGTTACAGTTTTTGATATTTCATCGAAATTAAACTCACCATCGATAGCACCCATGACAACCATCTCTGAGTTATATCCATTATTTACAACACGCTCATATGCTGCGCAAGAATAATCACTGTAAAATTGGCCATTAAAGTAGTCAATGAATTTGCCCTCTGGTGAGTTGAGAAGGTCTTTATAAATAAATCCACCCATTCCAGATTGGTCTTGTTCAAGTGATGATTGAACTGGTGCCATAGAAATAGTTAATTCGTCGCCGAAATCTTCTTTAAGTTGTTTTATAAGTATTTGAACATTATTAAGAGAAACGCCTTCCTCAATATCAAGATCAACGCCGGAAATTTGCGGTTTATTATGTAAAAGTTCTTTTAAAAATCCGTAATAGAGGTTGAAGTCGGAGAAAAGTGTGGAATAGCCGCCACCTGCCCCACCTATCATAAGTTTAACTTCTATTCCTAAACGCACGGCTTGTGTAAGTTGTTCCCAAACGGTGGCAAATGATTCGTCATAAGGAGATTTATTATTGAGATGAATGTACGGCTCGTTTGTTTGAGGATCCGCACCGAAATGTATAGATGCCAAATGAATATGAGTTATCATTGGATTAGGTGTTAAAATAGCATCCAATCCATTAAGCGTTTGATAATAGACAATAATGCGCCGCATAAATTATTTAATAATATATTATGTTATATTATATTTCAAATGAGAATCGAGATAGATGATGTAATTTTCATATTACAAAATATAGCTATTGTATTAATTTCAGCTATATTATTTAAATACGCAAGATATATTTTGAAGTTTTTGACACCACTTCAAGAATTTGTAATTATAACTTTTTTATATGCCTTCTTATATTTAACGAGACATTCAACATTCAACTTTTTAAGAACTCATAGCGTTTAATTTTTACACCTTTTAACAATAAAGGTGTAAAAAATATATAATCTGTTCATCATCATGGTCATTTTGCCTTTTTATAAAAAAGCTGGTCACCATAAACGTCATTGACGCGGGATATTGAAGGCCAAAATTTGCGAGTTTTTAATTCTTGTAATGGAAAAAAAGCTTCTCTCATTGTGTAGGGAAAGTCCCAATTACTATTTGCGGCGAGTGAAATAGGATGTGGTGCGTTTTTAAGTAATTCGGGCATGGTGTTAATTTCATCACGAATACAAATCATGGCACGTATAAATCGATCCATTTCTTCTTTGGGCTCTGATTCTGTGGGTTCAATCATTAGTGTTCCTTTTTGTGGCCAAGACATAGTAGGTGGATGAAAACTATAATCGATAAGGCGTTTAGCAATATCAACTTCTGTTATTCCAATCGATTTAAATTCATTTAATTCTAAAATAAACTCATGCGCAACAGCATCATCGGAAGTTTTATAATATCCATTTAGTTTGTCTTTCATATAATTAGCATTTTTAATAGCTTGATTGGTTGCCTGTTTAATTCCATAGTCTTCTAATTCACGGAAATATAGAAAAGGAATAGTTAATAATGATGCGCTTGACCACAAAGATGATGTTATAGTACCAATACTTTTTTGGGTTAATCCGCTGCCCTGATAACGATGCCGTGGC
>Ga0206126_10004224_pt1 | contig 13951 bp, 11 predicted proteins | sample Helgoland_Spring_5_FD_148621 | JGI IMG/M metagenome (GOLD analysis project Ga0206126, IMG submission 148621) | Pelagic subsurface seawater microbial communities from Kabeltonne, Helgoland, North Sea - Helgoland_Spring_Bloom_20160412_1 | ecosystem: Environmental > Aquatic > Marine > Epipelagic ...
CTGGAGATGCTGTGTATCCATTAATCATTAAGCATGAAGATATGATTGATATTGATAGCAAGTCAGATTTCGATAAGGCAGAAAAATTAAATGCGAACAGATAAACAATTAACTCTTGGAACAGCAAAATTAGGAATGCCAGCTTACGGCTTCTCAGATGGGTATACTTTAACAGATCCTGTGAATTTTATATTGAGGTCGTTAAATCAGGGAATAAGGTTTATTGATACGTCCCCAAGATATGGCGACAGCGAAGAATTAATCGGAGAAGCAATAAGGCTAAGCAAAAAAAAACCATCCGTTAGCACCAAAATTGATAATTTAGTCCCACAGTCATGCGATACACCGAATTTAATGATTAAGTCAGTTAATGAGTCAATTAGCAAACTGAATGCTCCCATAGATATTTGCTACCTACATCAGAATGACATTGAAATTATTTCTGATAAGTTTGTTCATGAAGGGATAAAAATTTTAAAAAATAGTAATTTGATTAAAGAAATTGGAACATCGGTCTATTCTCAAGAGGAATTAATATATTCATTAGACTGTGGTATATATGACTGGGTGCAGATACCAATAAATATCCTAGATACTTCTTTTTATCATATAGCCAATAATCATGTTTCTGAGATTAAAATTGCAGCGCGGTCGGTATTTCTGCAAGGAGTTATATTTAATAATCATAGAGTTCGTATAAATATCAAACATCATCATGAGTTGCTAGACACATTAGATCAGCTGCAAAAATTATGCACTGATTCCGGACTAAACATTCAGCAGCTTTCTATTGCATACCTATCATCGCTAGACAAAATCAATCAAATAATCGTTGGAACAATTTCTGATGGCAAACTGATTGAAAATATGGCTTCAATAAAAATGCTATTAAATAAGTCATTAATAGCTTCGATCGAAAAAATTTCAGCTAAATCAAAACCTTGGAGCGATCCTAGGAGTTGGAAATTATGAATAGCTTTAACAAAATATTACTGAATATTTTCCCCAGAACACTCAAAAAAAACGAAATTTAAAGACGTTCATAAAGGTGAAAGCTGTTATATATCCAGTAATGGCTCTTCATAAAAATATTATAGTTTGAAATTATTCAATGAAAAAGCATCTATAGTCTGTGGTGCTTTGTTTATGCACAAGGACTTTAGACATTTAAATCTTAAATATTATTATGTTGTCCATTCTTTAATTTTCTATAAATTTTGAAAAATTCTTATAGTAAACGTTATGAGAAAAATAAAGTTGGAGCTTTTTACAGGAAAAAATGGCGGGTGGTCTGCTTGGTAAAATTCTCTATCTATAAATATCATTTTCTAAATGGTCATTAATGAATAAAGAAAGTCCTGTAGCAATACTGCCAAAGCAGCAGATTATATTCCAATGCATTTGTTTCGTTTAGGCAAATTTATGATCTCTCTAATGCAATGCTCTGGCTCAGAGATGGTGATCAAATAGGAAATAGTAAATAAAAGTTTCTGGACTCTAGAAACAACTGGAATGTCTGACACTGTATGTATAGCAATGAAAAAAAATAAAAAATTTTGAATTCTATAATGAATAAATATTTTCTTGTAACTACCGCAATTGAAAAAACTTGGCCTAAGAACGAATCTGTTTTATTTCTTGGCGAGTGGTGTAAAAGGTACTCACGTAAGGAGCATTGGAGAAAAATTGATTCTAAAGTGCTCTCTTACCATTGGGATGATCGCGCCAAACTTCATGCTGATTACCTTTACTTACAAGATTTTTATGAAAAATTATTGCATGAATTAACTGACAATCTGAATCATATTCACGATACAGAATACAGTGTTCGATATTGGAGAATTGTTATTGGACCATGGCTAGGCTACTTTATTCAGATAGTTTTTGAAAGATGGTCTTCTATCCAAGATGCACTCAATAGCTTTAAAATATCTGGCACTAATATTCTAGACTATGACGAAGATTTATTTGTACCTAATGATATGAAAGATTTTATGCAATTTATGATCAGAGCTGATTGGAATCATTATATCTATACTAATATCATTAAGCAGTGCACAAATATTCAATATACAACTCTTTCAAATGATCAAGTATTTGAAAACCCATATACTGCTTATAATTCTAGCTTCGGTAAAAAAATCAAACAAAGACTTTTTAATTTATATAACAAGATTTCAAGTCCACTAGTAAAAGACACAGATGCTTTTTTTCTAAACACCTATTTATCTAGTATTAATGACATTATCTTGCATCTTAGCATGAATCAAATACCAAGGTTCATAAATGAAACGCCAACAATTAATGCTTCGGTAGATGAAAGTAAAAGAAAATGGAGATTATTTAACGAAGAAAATCAAACTGAATTTGAGAAGTGCGTAAGAAATTTAATACCCAAGCAAATTCCAACTTTATATGTGGAGGGCTTTGTTAATTTAAGAGAGCAGATCAATAGCCAAGGGTGGCCAAGTAAGCCAAAAGTTATTTTTACTAGCAGCAGTTACAGTACTGATGATTTTTTTAAAGTTTATGCAGCCGAGAAAACTGAGCAAGGGGTACCTCTAGTGATTGGTCAGCATGGTGGTGGGGTGGGAACTCAACTATGGGCTTTTTATGAAGAACATCAGCTAGCTATTTGCGATTCTTTTTTGAGTTGGGGTTGGACAGAAATTTCTGAGCCAAAAGTAAAACCAATAGGCCAGTTAAAAACGAAACATCCATTAGGCATTCAACATTCAAAAAAAAATGGAATTATGTTGGTAACTTGCAAATTACCAATTCAGAGTTATCATTTATTTAGTTCACCTATTGCTGGCCAATGGTTAGACTATTTTAATGACCAGTGTAGTTTTGTAGACACGTTAACAGACAAAATCCGCGATGTATTAACTGTGAGATTAAAGAGTGATCTTTATGGTTGGGAGCCTATTTATCGATGGAAAGATCGCTTTCCTGATATAGCAATAGATGAAGGGCACTCTAATATTAATAACCTGATTAAAAAAAATCGTATTTATGTCTCAACATATAATGCCACCACTTTTTTAGAGTCTTTTACAATGAATATTCCAACGATAATGTTTTGGAATCCTAATCACTGGGAGTTGAGAGATTCTGCTATTCCCTTCTTTGATAGGCTTAAGGAAGTTGGCATACTCCATGATACACCGGAGTCTGCTGCTGAGCATGTAAATACTATTTGGGAAGATGTAAATTCTTGGTGGGAAGGAGACATTTTGCAGGAGACTCTTAAATCTTTCAAGAAACGTTATAGCCATCTCCCTAAAGAAGGTATAGTGAATCAAGTTAGTTACGCATTGAAAGAAGCAACTTTAATTTCTAAAAATTTTAAAAAATGATAAAAACATCTATTCGTGGCCGTTTTATTTTTAGTGTTGGAACAAACTTCTTTCGAAGTTTGCTGAGCTTTATTACTGGAATTCTATTAGCTCGTCTTCTTGGGCCAGAATCTTATGGAAACATGGCATTTTTGCTGGGCTCATTTATGGGAGTCTTAAGCTTATTGAACATGGGAAGTTCATCAGCATTTTTTACTTTTATGTCACAAAAAACAAGATCTAGAAAATTTGTTTTGTTGTTTTTTTTATGGATTGGGATTCAGCTAATGGCGACTCTTATTGTCATTGGATTATTTTTCCCAGTTCATTGGATCGAAAATATTTGGCTAGGTCAAGAATTAGGCTTAGTTTTATTGGCATTTCTAGCAATATTCATGCAAGGAACGGTATGGACAGTATCTCAACAGGTAGCCGAGTCTCAAAAAAGAACTTATTGGGCTCAAACCATAGCCTTGGGTGTTACTTTTATTCATATATTATCGGTAATTTTGCTATGGCTTAATGGTTGGTTAGGTTTGTACGCAATTTTTATTGCAATTATAATAGAATATTTTGTAGCTGCAATTATTGTACATAAAAAACATACATATACAGAAGACGACAATGCTGAAACAATTAATAAAACTGAAAAAAATATATTTAAAAAATACCTGAACTATTGTCTGCCGCTTTTGCCTTATTCTTGGGTGGCTTTTCTATATATCTTTGCTGATCGTTGGTTGTTACAATATTTCAGCGGTAGTGTCGAGCAAGCTTATTATTCCGTTGCAGCTCAGTTTGCAGCTATTGCGCTTATTTTTACGACTTCTATCATGCGGATTTTTTGGAAGGAAATTTCTGAGGCACAAGAGCAAGGTAATAATGAGCGCGTTAGACGATTATATAAAAAAGTATCGCGGGTACTATTTTTTATTAGTGCTTTTATTGCAGGTTTTTTGATTCCATGGTCTGAAGTTATTGTAAATAATATACTCGGAGAAAACTATAATGGAGCAGTTCTAACTTTAGCAATAATGTTTGTTTACCCAGTTTATCAATCAATGGGTCAAATTGGTGGAACAATGCTTTATGCAACCGAACGTGTCTCAATACAGTCAATTATTGGTATAGTTTTTATGATTGCCAGTATGATTGGAACCTATTTGGTTCTCGCTCCAAGTAGTGCTTTTGTAGCGGGTTTGGGTTTAGCTTCTGAAGGCTTAGCATTAAAGATGGTTGTGATGCAATTTATACAGGTCAATGTTACTGCCTATGTCATTGCACGGATTTGGAATTGGCCATTTGATTGGGTATATCAACCTTTTGGCTTGTTAGGATGCTTAGGGTTAGGCTGGGTTGTTAATGTGGGTGCAACAAGCCTTATTGGGGGAATGTTGCCATGGTTTATTATTTTGTTTGTATCCTCGCTTTTATACTTACTTTTGGTTGTAGTTCTAGTCTATATTATGCCATGGTTAATAGATACGACTAGAAGAGAAATTGATCTTTCTTTAAATTTAAGCCTGAAAAAACTACAAAGTATAATAGTTCATGGATAAAAAAATCCCCAAATTAATAGATTGCACGCTCAGAGATGGCGGTTATTACAACGCTTGGGATTTTAGTGTAGACCTTATTAATGATTATCTTGAGGCTATGTCCGCTATATCAGTGGATTATGTGGAGTTGGGATTTAGATCTTTAGAGGCAAATAGCTTTAAAGGGAGCTGCGCATACACAACTGATAATTTCATTCGACAATTGAAACTACCCAGCAACCTTAAATTAGGAGTGATGGTTAATGCGAGTGGAATAGTAAATCACAAAAAAGGCTTGGTATATGCACTCTCTCAATTATTTAAACCAAGCATTAAATCTCCATTAACACTTGTTAGAATTGCTTGTCATATGCATGAGTTTGAGAGCGCATTGCCAGCATGTTTATGGCTGAAAGAAATGGGGTATGAAGTTGGAATTAACCTTATGCAGATTGCTGAACGAAGCAAAGGTGAAATAGAGAAAGTTGCATATCTTGCTAGTCAATATCCGATAGATGTTCTTTATTTTGCCGATAGCATGGGAAGTATGGGTCCAGATCATACGTCAGATATTATTTCAACTTTGCGCCTTGGTTGGGAGGGCCCTTTAGGGATTCATACTCATGACAATATGGGGCGAGCAATGGCTAATTCACTGCGCGCAGTGTCAAATGGTGTGACCTGGATTGATAGTACAGTTACTGGAATGGGCAGAGGTCCAGGGAATGCGCAAACAGAATACTTGGCAATAGAGATGGCTGAATTTAAAAAAATTCCTTTGAATTTAGCACCACTTCTTTCAGTTATTGGTAAACACTTTAAACCTTTGCAAAGTAAGTATTGCTGGGGAATGAATCCTTATTATTATCTTTCAGGGAAATATTGTATTCATCCATCATTTATTCAGGAAATGCTCTCAGACTCGCGTTATGATAATGAAGATCTTTTTACAGTTATTGATAATCTTCGCGAAATTGGAGGGAAAAAATTTAGCATAAAAACTCTTGAAAGTGGGCGCAATTTTTACAAAGGTGAGCCCAGTGGTAGCTGGTCGCCACATAGCCTAATACATGAAAAAGAGGTGCTAATAATTGGGGCTGGCCCTAGCGCTAATCGACATAGAAAAGCATTAGAAGATTACATAATTAATTTTCAACCAATAGTAATTGCACTGAATACGCAAGTAACCGTCAGAGAAGATTTAATTGATATTCGCGCCGCTAGTCATCCAGTAAGATTGTTGGCAGACTGCAGTTCCCATATTACACTTCCTCAGCCACTGGTAATACCAGAATCAATGTTGCCTGCGTCAATACTTTCTGCTCTAGAAGGTAAAAGGTTATTAGATTTTGGAATTGCTATTGAATCCGATACTTTTTCTTTTTGTGATACTCACTGCATTCTTCCATCACCACTAGTTATTGCATACGCTCTGGCAATTGCTGCTAGTGGTAAAGCATCACGTATCTTACTAGCAGGTGTTGATGGGTATAGCGCAGACGATCCGCGAACATCTGAAATGGATAAATTACTTAGTGATTTCCAAAAGAATAAAGACGCGCCAGCCCTTGTTGCAATTACCAATACTTCTTATAAACTACAATCAACTTCTGTTTATTCAATGTTATGAAAGATGAAGATTACATAATATTAATTTTGCGATTTAAATTGTGGTAGACGAATAAATTTTTTTAGAAACTTTATGGAGAATAACGATATGACTTTTAATATTCCAAATATTTTTCGAGATAATAAAGATGAAGTTATTTCCAAGTTTTGGAATGCAAAACCATTTCCTTATATATGTATTGATAATTTTTTAGAGTCAGATACTTTTCAAGCTCTTGCCAAAGATGTGGATAAAGCCTCTATAAAGCCAACTTTGAAATTTGAAACTGAGATTGAAAAAGGGAAGGCTATTTTTTCAAATGAAAACTGTCCATCTTCAATTCAAGATACAGTAGGTATACTATCTCATCCTGAATTTTTAATGCAACTGAAAGAACTTATTGGAATTAATAGTTTAAGGCCTTTAACTGAATTTAATTCTGAACATATGCCTTTTAATTATTTTCATCTTATGTCTGATGGTGGCTTTTTGGGAAGCCATGTTGATCATTCATCTGTCGGTTATGATAATGTTCATGTTTTAAATTGTATTTTTTATATATCTGAACAATGGGACAAATCATGGGGCGGGCATACAGTTTTTTTTAATAAACTAGGTGTTAAAGAAAAATCGAAAGTAACGTACAAGCCTAATCGATTGGTTATATTTTTGCATTCCTCCCAATCTTTCCATGGAGTATCAAAATTAAAGGGTAATACTCGTGAGAGGGGTTCAATTTATATGGACTACCTTACAAACAAAAGTAATTTAAAGCATTTAAACATTCAATCTCAAACGTATGGGTCTAGATTTATTGCCAAATATTGGAGGCATCAGACCACTTTTGTGCCTATTAATACTACGAATTTTAGGTACTTTTATATTTATTCTAAATACCTTGCAAAGCGTTTTTTACGTCGATTTTAAATCATTTAGTTTGTAATTTATCTTAATGAAAAAAATGAATTATGTAGTTATTATTCCCGCGCGATATGGTTCAACCCGTCTTGAAGGAAAACCGCTGATAAGACTATGCGGTATTCCAATGGTAGTTAGAACTTATCAGCAATGTATTAAAGTATGTCCGCCAGAAAAAGTTTTTGTGGCTTGTGATGATGAAAGAATTAAAGTCGTTTGTGAGCAATATAATATACAGGTCTTAATGACATCTAGTGATTGTTTGACAGGTACTGATCGAGTTGCTGAATGTGCACAACAATTGGATGCGGATGTCTATATCAATATCCAAGGTGATGAACCGGTATTCGATCCTAAAGATTTAGAAACCTTTATCAAAGCTGTACAGCAATTTCCTTCAGAAGTTCTTAATGGGGTATGTGAAATTAAGGATGAGGAATTATTTAAATGTGGTACTATACCTAAAGCTGTAATGAGGGCTGATAGTCGATTGTTGTATATGTCTCGTGCAGGTATTCCAATATCTAAAAATCATGAGTTTATTAAGTCTTGGAGACAAGTATGTATCTATGCATTCCCCAAAAAAGCATTAGAAATTTTTAAAAAACAAAAAGCCAAAACTCCACTAGAACAAATTGAAGATATTGAAATTTTAAGGTTTCTTGAGCTAGGCTGGGAAGTTCGGATGATACCGCTTTCTATGCAATCGGTTGCCGTAGATACACCTGAAGATATTCCACGAGTAGAAAAAGTAATTCAGGAACGTGGGCTTTAAGCATGGATATCAACGAATTTGCTACATTAATTTTCGATTGTGATGGAGTTATTCTTGATTCAAATAAAATTAAGACTAATGCATTTTATAATACAGCGCTTCCCTATGGTGAGGATGCCGCAGAAGCTTTAGTTAATTTTCATGAACGAAATGGTGGGATTTCAAGGTACGTAAAATTTGAATATTTTCTAGAAAAAATTTTAGGATTAAAAGTTGAGCCAAAAAAAATTAATAAATTATTAAATAGTTTTGTAAGTGAGATTAAAGAGGAATTAATTTTGTGCCAAATTAGCCCAGGGCTTGAAGAACTTCGAAAAAATTCTGATAGTAATTGGCTAATTGTTTCAGGCGGTGATCAAAAAGAGTTAAGATATATTTTTTCAGAAAGAAATTTAACAAAGAATTTCAATTGTGGTATTTTTGGCAGTCCAGAAACTAAGGAGGTTATTCTTTCTCGAGAAATACATAATGGAAACATTAAATTTCCAGCATTATTTATTGGAGATAGTAAATATGATCACCGGGCAGCTAAAGCGACAAATATTGATTTTATTTTTGCTTATGAATGGACTGAAGTAAAGGATTGGCGTGAATATTGTGATGAAAATAATATAGAGGTGATAAGAAATCTAGCTCAATTACAAGATAGTTCTATTAAAACTGATTGATTAATAATTATTGAAAATATTTTTTAATTATAAGGCTGAGTCAATATGACAAAAGATAAAAAAATCAAGGTAAATAAAATCCCTAAAGTTTCTATTGGGCTTCCTGTTTATAATGGCTCCAAGTATTTAAAAAGAACATTGGATTGCTTGCTTGGTCAAACATTTTTAGACTTCGAATTGATTATTTCTGATGATGGATCGACAGATGCGACAGAAGAGATTTGCAGAGAATATGAAGAGAGTGATCCTCGTGTCCGTTATTATCGTCAACCTAAGAATTTTGGTATGCCAGTGAAAAACTTTCAATTCACTTTAACTCAAGCAATTGGTGAGTATTTTATGTTTGCATCACATGATGATTATTGGAGTAAAGATTTCGTTGAAAAAATGGTTATGATGTTGAATGCTGATAAAGATTGCTCTCTAGCTTTTTCGGATTATAAAATTTCTAACTTACAAGGGGAGGGTGAAATTTTAATAAGTGTTAGCTCTTCTAATTCAATGTCACCATATCTTAGGTATTTATCTAGAATTATTGACATACAACCTGTTTTAATATTCGGGATGTTTAGAAGGAATTTGATCGAAAATCAGGATTTAAAATTTTTTGACTTCTTTGAAGTCAACTTTGGTATATTAATGGCTCTTCGAGGAAAAATTAGAATTTCCAATGAGTATCTTATGGAGTGGGGTATTGATGGAGAAAGGAAATCTTATTCAATAACTGGTAAAAGAATGAATTATTTCCCGTTCTATTTTTCCCAGGTACGTTTAATATATAAAAATTTTACAATATTTAAATGCATCATATCTATTTTTCTTTTGACTACAATAATGCTTAATCGGTGGTTAAAAAGGGTTTTTAGCCCTCAAAAAGTTAACTTAAGTTTTAAAAATTGATGTTTTTGATTTCTAGTTGTTTTTCATATGACTTATAATATTGATACTTTGTGTGTTTGGGACTCTCAATTAGACCCAGAAAATTCTGCGAATACTTCTATCTATCAATGGGATGGATATATTGAAAATGATTCAATTTACTCAATCCCTCTTTATATAGAATTAAACTCTAAGCATCTTCGTCAAAGGTATCTTGCGTTTGTGCATGACTTAGGCGAAAGCAAAATCAACAATAAAAGCCTTATTGAGCATTTAGTAATAAACGGTGATTTCAGTTATTGGTGGATGACGTTATTTGTTGAAAAGAGCGTCTACAAATCACCCATTACAGAAGTGATGCGAATATTGGCATTAGAGGAAATTATTAATAAAAAAAAGCCCAATAAGATAAAGTTAGTTAGTGGAAATAAAACTTTAAATAAGACCCTGAGTGAATTTTGTAAAAATTTAGAAATAAGTTATGAATGGAAAAAAATATCAAATAAAAAATTACTAAGTTTTAATTTTAATAGTTTTCGTACTCTAATTCCTCCTGGTGTATTTACATTCATAAGTTTAATTCGATATGTATTTTTTCGTTGGCCACTTAGAAGAGAAGAAAAAGCTTGGCCAAAGACAGGAAATTCAGTTTTCTTTTGCTCTCAATTTTCAAATATTAACCCATCTTCGTTTTCTAGTGGAAAATTTACATCAGATCTATGGGGAGGGTTGCCTAATTTATTAAATTCCAAAAATATCCACTTGAATTGGCTCCATTTTCTTGTTTCGCCTAGTTCTGGTCCAAGGGCTAAAGAGGCGGCTAGCTTCTTAGAGATCTTTAATAAAAATGGTAAAGGAAGTGAAGTTCATTCATTTCTTGAAGCAAACATCTCTATAAGAATAGTTTTGCGAGTATTGAAGCGTTGGATAGGGCTTTATATTATTAGCTGGAAGTTACGTGGCGTAGAAAATCAATTTTACCCTAAATTATCTAAACTTTCGTTATGGCCAATTCTTAAAAAAGACTGGAAGTCTTCAATATATGGTCAAGTTGCTATTAACAATTTATTGTGGTTCGAGCTTTTTGATACTCTTATGAGTAAAGTGCAAACGCAATCAGTCGGCTTCTACCTATGTGAGAATCAAGCCTGGGAAAGATCTTTTATTCATCTATGGCGAAAACATGGGCATGGGCAGCTAATCGCAGTTCCTCACTCTACAGTAAGGTTTTGGGATTTGCGACATTATTCAGATATACGAACTCTTGAGCAAGTTGGAGCATATAAGATGCCAAAAGCTGACTTGATAGCTCTTAATGGGAATGCAGCTATTGATGGGTATACTAGTGCAGGGTTTCCAGAAGAGCTGATTGTTGGAACTGAAGCGCTGCGTTTTGAATATCTTTATAAAATAAAGCTCAAAAATTCAATACAAGAAGAGAAGAAAAGTCCAATTAGAATTTTGGTATTAGGCGATTATATGGAGTCTGCGACTATTGAAATGCTACAGTTACTTGAAAAAGCAACTCAATATATATCAGTTGATACAATTTTCACTATAAAATCACACCCTAATTTTGTAGTAAAAAAAGAGGATTTTCCATTATTACGACTTGAAGTTACCATGGATCCATTAGAAGAAATTTTGCACAAATATGATGTTTCTTTTGCTAGCAATATGACATCCGCAGCTGTGGATGCATTTTTTTTCGGACTCCCATCAATTGTGTTTTTAGATAGTATGGGGTTAAATTTAAGCCCTCTTAGAGGGCAATCTAATGTTAATTTTGTTAGTACTCCAGAGAAATTAGCTGAATTAATTCAGTCAGTTAATAATGGCATTTATAATACTTCACTTTCTAATGATTTCTTTTTTTTGAACCCATCATTACCCAGATGGCAAAAATTGTTAGATACAAGTATAAAAAATTTGTGATAATAAATAAGGATTAAACTTTTAATGAAAAAGATAGTTAGTAATAAAATTCCTGAAAAAAATCTTGTTAAGATTGAGGATAAGGAACATTATAACGAAGAATTCTATCAAGGGATGTCGATAGATTCGCTTGAATCTGCTAGGGTTTATTTAACACATTTGTGGAATTTTATTGAGCCGAATTCAGTACTTGATGTTGGTTGTGGCAGAGGGGCTTGGCTGAAAGCTTGTCATGAACTTGGAAGTAATAATTTATATGGTTATGATGGAAATTGGAATAGTCAATTACAGATGATTGATGAAAGTATAGAGTTTACTAGTATCGATTTAAACGAGCCATTTTCTTCGAATAAAGAAGTAGATTTATTGATTACTTTGGAGGTTGCTGAACATCTTACCCCATCTTGTTCTGCTCAGTTTGTCAAATCTATAACCAGCGCAAGTAATTCGGTTTTATTTAGTGCTGCTTATACTGAACAGGGTGGCACAAATCACATAAATGAACAGGCTCATTCATACTGGGCAAGCTTATTTATTAAAAACGGGTATGTTCCCTTTGATTTGTTTCGTCCATTTTTTTGGGGCGATAAAAGAGTAGGGTTTTGGTATCAACAAAATACTTTTTTATATCTTAAGAAGGGTAGTGATGTGTATAATAAAATTATAGATGCAGGTTTTTCGGAGATAGAGAATATTAATTTTATGGACTGTGTACATCCCAGTCTTTATGATTTGAAATGTGGCAAAGGTTTAGGTTTAAAAGCGCTTCTGAAAGAATTAATACCTTGTGCACTAAGGGCGATAAAGCGAAGAATATCTTAAGTATGTTTTATACTTATTACTGAAGAGTTAGCATAAATTTAACAGGAGACTTTATGGAAGTTGTAATACTTGCAGGTGGCTTGGGAACAAGATTGAGTGAAGAAACTGATATTAAGCCTAAGCCCATGGTTGAAGTTGGCGGAAAGCCAATTCTTTGGCATATTATGAAAATTTATGAGAATTATGGGTTTAATAATTTTTCTCTTGCCTTGGGCTATAAAGGTGAAGTGATAAAGGATTATTTTATTAATTATCATGCATATTCTAGCGACTTAGCGATTAACTTAAAAAATGGAGAGGTAAGTTTTTCAAATCAAATTTCTGAAGATTGGAATGTATCCTTAATTAATACCGGTATTAGTTCGATGACTGGCGGTCGTCTGCTTCGATTAAGGAACAAACTAAAAGCAACTTTTATGCTGACATATGGTGATGGGGTTTGTGATGTTAACCTTCAAGAATTATTAAAATTTCATAAATCACATGGCAAGATTGCAACAGTTACTGCAGTAATACCATCAGCTAGATTTGGGGGTATGCACGTTGATGGTGGAAAGGTTTTAAACTTCAAAGAAAAGCCTCAATCTGGGAGTGGCTGGATTAATGGTGGTTTTTTTATATTCGAACCAAGTATTTTTGATTATCTTGATGATGATACAACTGTTCTTGAGCATGAACCCATGGAAAAGCTAGTTAATGATGGAGAGTTAATGGCATATCAACACCATGGGTATTGGCAGTGCATGGACACAATACGGGATCGTGAATCGCTTCAAGAAATTTGGGATAGTGGCAATGCTTCATGGCTAGGTAAAAAATAATATGTTTTCTAATATATATACAGGTAAGAAAGTACTGATTACTGGGCATACAGGCTTCAAAGGGACCTGGCTTTGTGTTTGGTTGTTAAAGCTTGGTGCAGAAGTAGTAGGTGTTTCTAAAGATATACCTACACAGCCATCTATGTTCGAAGAATTAAATATTTCCAAAAAAATAAAGAATATAGAAGCTGATATTCGTGATTTATCTTCTATGTGTAAAATAATTCGATCTGAGCAACCTGATTATTTATTTCACCTGGCTGCCCAAGCTATTGTTTCAACATCTTATTCAGAACCGGTTGATACAATATCAACCAATGTTATGGGAACTTTAAACATTTTAGAAGCTTTGCGCTCATTTGAGCAAAATTGTATAGCTGTGATGATTACTAGCGATAAATGTTATGACAATGTTGAATCGATCTGGGGATATAGGGAGACCGACCATCTTGGTGGTAAAGATGTTTATAGTGGTTCAAAAGGAGCAGCTGAGCTTTTAATTAAATCTTATGTAAATTCTTTTTTTCATATAGATCACCCAGTGAAATTGGCTATTGGGCGTGCTGGAAATGTTATTGGTGGAGGTGACTGGGCAACTAACAGAATAATTGTTGACTGTATGCGTGCATGGAGCAAGGGAGATATTGT
>Ga0206126_10004226_pt1 | contig 13948 bp, 11 predicted proteins | sample Helgoland_Spring_5_FD_148621 | JGI IMG/M metagenome (GOLD analysis project Ga0206126, IMG submission 148621) | Pelagic subsurface seawater microbial communities from Kabeltonne, Helgoland, North Sea - Helgoland_Spring_Bloom_20160412_1 | ecosystem: Environmental > Aquatic > Marine > Epipelagic ...
AGACGGAATTAAAAATGCTTTAGCATCAGCAGAGGATGCTAAAAAAGAAATGCAAAACTTAAATGCTAGCAACGAGCAATTATTAAAAGATGCTAGAGCAGAGAGAGATGCATTAATGAAAGATGCACGAGAGATTAAAGATAAAATGATTTCTGATGCAAAAGAAGAGGCAAAAGAAGTAACCTCTAAGCTCATTGAAAACGCACAAGCATCTATAGAACAAGAGAAACAAGCGGCATTAGCAGAATTAAAAAAGCAAGTTGCTGAATTGTCTATAGGTATAGCAGAAACAGTGATTAAAAAAGAATTAACTTCCAAAGAAGATCAACTAAAATTAGTTGAAGGGATTTTAAAAGAAGTTACTTTAAAGTAAAAGAATGAAAGACGCAAGACCCGCATTACGTTACGCAAAAGCCATTTTGAATTTAGCCAAAGAGAAATCGGCTGAGACAGAAGTACATGCAGATATGCAGTTAATTGCATCCACTATTTCTGAAAATCTTGATTTGGGAATTATGCTAAAAAGCCCAGTAATCAAGTCTTCTGACAAGAAAAATGCTCTAATCAAAATATTTTCTAATAAAATACATGCTATTTCTTTAGGGATTTTTGATTTGTTACAAGAAAATAAACGAATGAATATGTTGCTATCTATAGCCAAACAATATTCAATCATATATGACTATTCAAAGAGTATCCAGGTAGCAAAAGTTACTACAGCAATTCCATTAACAACAGAATTAGAAACTAAGGTAATGGAAAAAATTGTTGAACTAACTAACAATAAAGCTAGCTTAGAAAATATTGTAAATCCATCTATTTTAGGAGGGTTTATTTTACGGGTTGGAGATGTGCAATATGACGCAAGTATCTCTAATCACTTAAATGAATTAAGAAAGGAATTTGACAATAGTCATTATATTCCAAAAATTTAAATCTACATCAAAATCTAAAAGATGGCAGCAATTAAACCAGCTGAAGTTTCAGCAATTTTAAAACAACAATTAACAAATTTTGACGCAAATGCATCATTGGCAGAGGTAGGAAGTGTTCTACAGGTTGGAGATGGTATTGCTCGTGTTTACGGGTTATCTAATGTTCAATATGGTGAATTAGTTGAGTTTGAAAACGGATTAGAAGGAATTGTATTAAACCTTGAAGAAGACAATGTTGGAGTTGTTTTACTAGGAGCTTCAACTTCTATTAAAGAAGGATCAACAGTAAAGCGTACTGAAAGAATTGCTTCTTTAAGAGCAGGTGAAGGAATTGTTGGAAGAGTTGTTGATACTTTAGGAAATCCAATTGATGGTAAAGGCCCTATCGAAGGTAAGACATACGAAATGCCATTAGAGCGAAGAGCTCCAGGGGTTATTTATCGTGAGCCAGTAACAGAGCCATTACAAACAGGAATTAAATCTATCGATGCTATGATTCCGGTTGGAAGAGGTCAGCGTGAGTTAATCATTGGAGACCGTCAAACAGGGAAATCTACTGTAGCTTTAGACACCATCTTAAACCAAAAAGAATTTTATGATGCAGGACAACCAGTATACTGTATCTATGTGGCTATTGGTCAAAAAGCATCTACTGTTGCAGGAATTGCAAATATGTTAGAAGAAAGAGGCGCTTTAGCTTACACAACAATAGTTGCCGCAAACGCTTCAGATCCTGCAGCAATGCAAGTATATGCACCATTTGCAGGAGCAGCAATTGGAGAATATTTTAGAGATACTGGTAGACCAGCGCTAATCATTTATGATGATCTATCTAAGCAAGCAGTTGCGTATCGTGAAATTTCTTTATTATTAAGAAGACCTCCAGGACGTGAAGCATATCCAGGAGACGTTTTTTACCTTCACTCTAGATTATTAGAAAGAGCGGCAAAAGTGATCAATGATGATAAGATTGCTAGCGAAATGAACGATTTACCAGACACCTTAAAGTCAATTGTAAAAGGTGGGGGTTCTTTAACAGCATTACCTATCATTGAAACTCAAGCAGGAGATGTATCAGCTTATATTCCAACCAATGTAATTTCTATTACAGATGGCCAAATCTTCTTAGATGGAGATTTATTTAACTCAGGTGTTCGTCCAGCAATTAATGTAGGTATTTCTGTATCTCGTGTTGGTGGAAATGCTCAGATTAAATCAATGAAAAAAGTATCTGGAACATTAAAATTAGATCAAGCACAGTTTCGTGAATTAGAAGCTTTCGCAAAGTTTGGATCAGATTTAGATGCTGCAACAATGAGTGTAATTTCTAAAGGACAACGTAATGTTGAAATTTTGAAGCAAGCACAGAATGATCCTTATACAGTAGAAGATCAAGTAGCTATTATTTATGCAGGTTCTAAGAACTTGTTAAAGGATGTTCCTGTTAAGAAAGTGAAAGAATTTGAAAGAGATTACATAGATTATTTAAACGCAAAGCATAGAGATGCTTTAGATGTTTTAAAATCAGGAAAGTTAACAGACGAAGTAATTGCAACACTAGAAAGTGCTGCAAAAGAAATCACAGCAAAATTTGCTTAAATACTAAACGCTTAAAGATTTAGAAATGGCAAACTTAAAAGAAATACGTAATAGAATATCGTCCATCGGATCTACGATGCAGATTACTAGTGCCATGAAAATGGTTTCTGCTGCAAAGTTAAAAAAGGCACAAGATGCCATCACAGCGATGCGCCCTTATTCTTCAAAACTAACAGAGCTATTACAAAATTTGAGTGCAACATTAGATAGTGATGCTGGTGGTGCGTATTCCAAGCAAAGAGAAGTTTCTAAAGTATTATTGGTTGTTGTAACTTCAAATAGAGGATTGTGTGGTGGATTTAATTCTTCTGTAATTAAAGAGACTACTCAAAACATTGCAGCCAATTACCAAGACGTTGATGTAGATTTATTGACTATTGGAAAAAAAGGAAATGATATTTTATCAAAATCATATCCAGTCATTGATGCTAGAAATGACATCTTTGATAACTTAACGTTTGATTATGTTGCAGAAGTTGCTGAAAAAATTATGAAGTTGTACTCAGATGGAACCTATGATAAAATAGAAATCATCTACAATAGATTTAAAAATGCAGCGACTCAAATTCCACAGGTAGAGCAATTCTTGCCTATCAAACCTGTAGAAGGAGATACCAACGCGTCTGCTGATTATATTTTTGAACCGTCTAAAGAAAAGATTGTTTTAGAATTAATACCGAAGTCTTTAAAGACACAGTTATATAAGGCTGTTAGAGATAGTTTTGCTGCTGAACATGGAGCTCGAATGACAGCAATGCACAAAGCAACAGATAACGCTACAGAATTACGTGATGAGTTACTATTAACTTATAACAAAGCAAGACAAGCTGCAATTACTAATGAAATTTTAGAGATTGTTGGTGGAGCAGAAGCATTAAAAAATTAAGATAAGAATTTTTTAAAAAAAAGAGTGCGTCATAGACGCGCTCTTTTTTTTTGGCACGCAATTTGAAATGAAGTTTTTATAACCAAAAATTGAACCTTATGAAAACAGTCAAAATATTTTTAGTGATGCTTTTTGCTGGAGCTTTATTCAGCTCTTGTTATGAAATAACAGATGATAGAATTGATAATGCTATTTCATTGGAAGAATTAATGTCTAGTTATGATTTGTGGTATGTAGATATTCACAGATCAACAGGAAATGGAGACGTACCTTTTGTGTCAATAGCATTTACCTTATCATTTTATAATGGAGTTATGTATGCTAATAATAACATCGTTGATGTTGGTTATACAGGTAACGGTTTTGGAATCTCAGTTGGTAGGTACGACACTTTCGGCCCATATTTAGAAACATTTCACGATATAGATGGTAGACATGATTTTGAAGTTGTTCAGCTGTCTTTAAACGAAATAAGAATTTATGATACATTTCAAAACATAAGTTATGTTTTGGTCGGTTATCAAAGAGATGAATTTGATTATGATATGTTATTTTATGACAATATAGAATACTTTTTACAAGAGTATACTGCATGGGAAAGATCAGCCATAAGTGTAACTGGAATAGCTAATCCATTTGATTACGAGCATTATTTGCAGTTTACACCAGAAAATAACACGACATTTTATTCATCTCAGGATTTGTTTGGCACAAATATTGATAACTTATTTTGGAATTTCACAGGGAATTACGAGGTTTTTGATGTAGTAGGGTTTGATAATTTAAAAATTCTTACACTCAGGTACAATGTTGGAGATTTTGAAGAATTTGAGTTAACTGTTGCTAATGACCAAGTAATAGAGTTGTTTCATATTAATTCTGGAACAACTTACGAGTTTGCCGGTAGAGGATTTATTCAGCTTTTAAGAGCTGGAAAAAAATCTAAATCTACTCTAAATAGTGATGTGAGAAAGCGAACTAAGATTATAAGAAAAAAGAAAAAGAATTTTAACGCATAATAACGTTTTGGTTAGTTGATTCTTAGTTGGTTATGCCTTATAATCAACAAGAAGAAAGCCGCTCTAGAGGTAGAGCGGTTTTTTCATGTTTAAAAATAACAGACCGTTTCACATATCATGAAAATCAAGTATCTTTAAAAAAAAGAAAATCATGAGTTTAACGGTCTTTATAACTGGAGCTACTTCAGGAATAGGAAAAGCCACTGCAGAATTTTTGGCACAACATAACTATAGATTAATTCTTTGTGGAAGAAATAAGGATCAATTACAAAATTTAGAAAAATCGTTAGGGAAACAAACAGATGTTATTACGCTTCAATTTGATGTTAGAAATAAGAGTGATGTCTTTAATTCCATAGAGACTCTACCCGAAAGTTTTAGAAATATTGATGTATTAATAAATAATGCCGGAAATGCGCATGGCCTAAGTTTTATTCAAGATGGTGATACAAATGATTGGGATGCAATGTTAGACATAAATGTGAAGGGGCTATTGTATGTCTCAAGAGCGATCTTGCCAAGAATGATTGAGAGAAATAGTGGGTTTATCGTAAATATTGGCTCAACTGCAGGAAAAGAGGTGTATCCAAACGGAAATGTATATTGTGCATCTAAGTCTGCGGTAGAGGCCATTAATAAGGGAATGAGAATGGACTTAAATAAATATAACATTCGTGTTAGTGCCATACACCCTGGGCTTGTAGAAACCGCATTTTCAGACGTGCGTTTTAAAGGAGATACAGAAAGAGCAAAAAAAGTATATCAGGGATATAAAGCTTTACAGCCAGAGGATATCGCGGAAATTATACATTTTGTTATCACCAGACCTTATCATATAAATATTGAAGACTTGGTCGTATATCCTTCTGCTCAAGTAAGTGCAACAATGATAAATAAAAAATAAATGAGTAGGTATTCAAAAATTATAGCCGGCTGTATGTCTTGGGGAGCATGGGGAAGACAATTTTCTACACAAGAAATGATTTCTCAAATAAAAATAACTCTAGAGTCCGGAATTACCACTTTTGATCATGCAGATATCTATGGAGAGTACACAACCGAACAAGAGTTTGGCAAAGCTTTATCAACTAGTGGTGTTGAGAGAGATAAGATTCAACTGATTTCTAAATGTGGAATACAACATGATGGTGGCACAAGAGACAATAAAATAAAACACTATAATTATTCAAAAGAATATATTATTTGGAGCGTAGAAAAGTCATTAAAAGACTTACAAACCGATTATTTAGATTTATTATTACTGCATCGTCCTAGCCCACTAATGCATCCAGCTGAGATTGGAGACGCAGTTTCAATTTTAAAAGAAACAGGTAAAATTATTGATTTTGGAGTTTCTAATTTTACGCCTTCTCAATTTAATTTAATAGATCATACCGCTTCTATTTCTGTAAATCAAATAGAATTCTCTTTAACACAACATTCGGCAATGCATAACGGAACCTTAGATCAGTTATTGCAAAAAGATGTAATACCGATGTCATGGAGTCCTTTGGGATCTTATTTTAAAGAATCAAATGCAGCAAACAAACGAATAAAAAAAGTATTGGATGTGTTAACAAAAAAATACAATGCATCTGAAGATCAATTATTATTAGCCTGGATTTTACAGCATCCCTCAGGAGTTTTACCTGTGGTTGGAACAACTTCAAAAGTAAGACTAGAAAATGCAACAAAAGCCTTAAACATTAATCTAGAGCTTGAAGATTGGTTTACCTTACTGGTAGAGTGTCAAGGTCATAAAGTTCCCTAATAATGATTAATAAACGTCTTTTAATCAAGAATTTACTCAGTCATAATGATGAGAATAGTTTTTATGATAAAAAGATGAGGTTATCCTTTACAAGTAAAGAAGGTAAAGGTAAATTCTTAAAGCACATTTGTGCCCTTTCAAATTCAAATCCAGCTAATAATTCTTATATCATAATTGGAATAGAAGATGAAGAAAATAAGATTGTTGGTGTAGATTTTTTTGATGATAGCAAGATACAGAACCTTGTAAATGCGTACTTAAAAAACCCACCTAAAATAACCTATGAGAACGTTCCTTTTCCTAGCTTGCCAAGACATAAAGTAATTGGTTTAGTAACTATTCACTGCAATAGCAATATTACATCATTATTAAAAAACGCATGGAAATATAGAAAAGACACTATTTTTTATAGAAGAGGAAGTAATTCTATGCCTGCGTCTAAAAATTTCGAATTAAGAGATACTAATAAAATAACCGTAGACTCAATAGAAAAAAATGCAAATAACAATATAGAGTTAACCTTAGATGGGGTTTTTGATTTTTTTAATAACCATAAGCCAGAATATAATCCCCAATACAAAGTTTTTAATGAGCAATTTGTTTTGTGTTGGGCAGGAGAGAAAAAACTTTTAGATGGAAAAGAGTTTTTCACACGTGTAGACATTGAATTAATAAACGAACAAGTTCGATTATTTTTTTCATCGCTAGATGAGGTTCAAATTAGTTATAATAAAAATTCATTTATCATTACAGAATATATTTCTCTTGGATTAGACAAGGAGGAAAAATATTATCCTTTAGAAAAAACGATTATTAATTTTAAGGAAAATGGGAAACATGACATTGTTACCGAGTTCTTATTTAAGTCTCCGTCGTTTGATGATATTATGATTCAGCATATCTATCATAATAATAATGTAATTATTTCTAAAATTGAATCAGGAACACCGCTTTCAGTATTAGAACACGAAGATGTGCTAAGGTTACCAAAAAACTATTTACTTTGTTTTTTATACGGATACTTAGATTCAGTTCAGCAATTAAAAAAAGCAAAAGAATATATTAAAAGTATAGAAGATAAAACCACTTACATAAAATATAAAGAAGCACTTCGTGTTTTTAGAAAAGTAAAATATAGTTAGACTCCTAGTTTATTCAATCCATAATTTACCAATAGAGTAGGTTCTTGCTTGACCACTTATAATAACCCTGTCGTTTTTTTCTACGCAATTTAGTATACCTTTTCTTTTGGAAAGTTGCATTGCAGAGAGTTCTTTTTTATGAAGCTTCTTTGCCCAAAAAGGAATTAGAGAACAATGAGCAGAACCGGTAACAGGGTCTTCTAGAATAGATGCTTGTGGAGTAAAAAACCGTGAAACAAAATCACAGTTACTCCCTTTAGAGGTAAAAATTACCCCACCTGTATCTAGATTTATTTGGTCAAAAATTTGCCTGTTTATTTTAATGTTTTTTATGTCTTGTTCAGTATCATATACTAAGACATAATCTCTAGACTTATATACCTCTCTTGGAGGAATGTTTAAAGATTTTTCTATGATTTCAGGAAGCGCTGCAGGAACAGGCATTCTTGATGGAAAATTTAAAAAATAAAAATCATCTTTTACAGTAACCGTTAGGTCTCCACTTGCAGTTTCAAAAACAAAACTGTTTGAAGGATATTTTAAAATTGTTTTTAAACAGTGAGCGGTTGCCAAAGTTGCATGTCCGCATAAATCCATTTCAATTTCTGGCGTAAACCATCGTAGATGAAATTTATCTCCTTTTGGAACAAAAAAAGCGGTTTCTGCAACGGCATTTTCTTGCGTAATTTTTAACAAGGTCTTATTAGGAAGCCATGAGGATAAAGGAACAACACAGGCTGGGTTTCCTTCAAAAACAGTATTTGTAAATGCATCTATTTGATAAAGGTCTAACATTACTTTTTAGTTAATAGTGAGTCCCAAAATAATCTTGTTTGTTCTATATAATTGGCATTGTTTTTATTTTTTGCCCAGTTATTTGCTTCTTCTATAACGACCAAAGCTTCTTTATAGTTGTTCATTTTAGCAAGGATTTTTGCCTTAAGCAATCCGTACCTAAAATTTTCTGGAATTTTATTAAGAGCACTATCAATAAAGTTTAGTGCATCCTTTAAATCTTTACCATTATTGCTGTAGTATTGGGCAGCTTCAAAGTAGGTTCTGTGAGGTATCTTCTCAGGAGTTTTCATAAAATTAAGCATTTGAGACTCAATTTTATTATCAACCTCAACTTCAATTGGAATAGAAATTAGAGTGTTTTCCCATGCGATATCAAGCATTACAGAATTTGTTTTAACCTCTGAAAATTGACAGGTAAACGTTTCAACATAGTTATTTTTTTTAGAAGAGACCTCAAATCTGAAGACATCATTTGACGGTTTGTAAGCACCCCCTGCAATGCTTCTTAATGAAGTATTTGCATGAATAATTATAGTCCAACGACCTTCACGAGGTATGGTATAAATGGCATATTCTCCTGGCTGTATTGTTTTTCCTCCAATTTTTGCAATCTCCTTAAATGTAATTCTTGTAGCCGCATTTGCTCCAGTTCTCCAAACTTTATTATAAGGGACTAGTTCTCCAAAAACAATTCTTCCTTTGGCTGAGGGTCTGGAGTATTGAAGAGCCAGCTCTGTAAGACCAACTTGTTGTGAAATTTTACTATAAGGACTCAGTGTAGGTGTCTTTAATCGTTGCCCGTGACAAAGATTAAAACCTAATAAAAAACAGATAACAAAAATTGATTGTTTCATGTAGGTGAAATTTTATGGATTGAAAATTATTCTAGTAACCCTCTAAATTTAGGAATTAATTTTAAATACTTCGAATTTTCTTGACCACTCTAGGGATTTTCCGGGGATTAAAGAAATTTTAAAAAACAATTCTGGGCTAATCACATGTTTCCAACCCCAGAGATTTATTTTATCTGTTTTAAAGTTCCCAATTTCTTTTATGCCAACATTGGCTTTTAGATTAGTTAATGTCCATTCAGCCTCTAGCTCTTTTCCTCCCGTTAGATTACTGAAGAAGAATTGTTGTTCTGGAGTTTTATTAAAGGTAATATTATCAAGACCAATTTCAACTGCATTCTCGTTATTTACAGTTTCGTCAAAAAGTGATGGATTTATTGGGAAAGGAAATTTCAGCGTATAGTCTTCACCTATTAGGGCGTTATTAATTGCCATAAAATTATGAACATATTCATCTGTAATAATTTTTTTTTCACCCGTATTATGTAGAGAATAATCAATAGTAAAGCTATTTTCAGAAACCCTAATTTCTTTTTTTAGTATATATGAATAGCCATTTACAAGTTCTGATTTACAGATAATTTTAATCTTATCATTTTCATAGTTAATATCAAAGCTAGTAGGTTTTATGATATGATTTCTATGAAAAAGGTAGTTTTTGTGTTCTTTCTTGAGAAGGCCAATACCTATTTTATGAAACCATCCGCCCATAGGGGTTTCTTCGAAACCTATTGGACTCGTAATTCCAAATTCGTTGTAAAGCCCTTTTCCTAAAAAATTGACATCTTTAGATTCTGTATCTTCAATAGTAGTTAGAGGAAGGCTCTTAAATTTGACAGAAGAAATTTTTCCAGTCCAATCAAACCTTGAACCTTCATAGTTTTCTGATGGTAAATCAATGGCAACCTCTAGCGTATCATTCTTTATAATATGAGTCATAATTAAAGTATCAGAAAGATATTAAAAAGAGTTTTTCCAACCATTGAATACAGCTCACAGTTATTTAATTTTTCAAGGCTTAGTCCCAAAAACAGGATCAATTACGTTTAAAAAAATTTCTAAAAAATTTAACTGCCACCAGCACAGGGAAAACACATCCCAAAAGTAAGGAGGGTAACATGGTTAATTCATGATAAACCCCAATTAATGTGTGCTCAATTTTAAAAAAGTTTAACGTATATAGCATTAAAACATTTATCCAAGGGATAATTGAAAATGTGATTAACTCCTTATAATTCATCATTAAAACAATTAATTATGTAAAACAGATATTAGCTCACTGTTTGGTTTTTCTTTAAGTCTTCATAAAATTTTGCATTGCTAACTTGTATGTAGGGGCTTAGCCATAAAAAACCAATTCCGAAGGTCAGTATACAAAGTAAGGCCCAACCGATGAAACGTAATCCTAGACAGAAATATTTCCATTTATAACCATTCATCATTTCTTTGCTTTTTCGCAAAGCGTCCATTGAGCCAATGGTATCATCTTCTGCTAAAATATAAAAGGTTTGCGAGTAAGCAAAAGCTGCAATTATACCAGGAATTATTAATAACAAGGCCCAAAGGAAAATAAAGATAGCCATTAAAAGATAGGCGCCTAAGACGGTACTATAATTTTTAAATCCCTCAAAAATTTGTTCCAATCTTGCATTTTCATTTCTCGAGAGGCTCAAGGTAAACATACAAATACCAACTGCCATGGGTCCAGCAATAAAAAGTCCTATTACACTTCCAACTACAGGAATTACTTGAAGTGTTCCAACAATTATTATGTATACCAAAAAGGTACCCACTGCGAGCCCCCAGTTTCCAGAAAGTGATGCTCTAGCTTCTGCCATTAATTCCCTATTTTCTTTTACCATTTTGCGTTTTTTTAGTTTGTTATAATTAAAATAATATTATGATTGAGCCAAGATAGTAAATAAATATCAAGCTAATTAAACAATAGATATTTTCTAAAACTCTATTTTTTTTCATCTAGAATAAGCGCAGGAATGGCTAAGGTTTTGAAAAGATCGTTATAAGCTTTCATTTCAGTATTCATGATGTCATTTCTTTCATTTACATAGACTTTCCAATCGTTCATTAAATCTCCAAATCGTTCTTTAGCTCCATTAGTAACTTTTGGGTTCGCTTGATCAATATAACTTTTTAATTGAATTAATTGTGCGTTTAACTTGTTGTTAAAATTAATAACATCTTGAAATGTTTTTTGCTTTGCCTGTATCAAGTTTTCTTCCCAGCTATTGATTCTCTTTGATAACTCTTTACCTTTTTCAATTATGGCGTTTGCACTATTATTGTTTTTTAAAAGCTTAGCATAGGTTGTAAGTTGGGTTTTTGCAGATCGCATTTGATTCACAGATTCATGCATTTCCTTGACAGTATTTTCAATAGAAACTAGCATCTTTTGTTGCGCTATAAAATCTTCAGGGCTTGAAACAACTTTTGGATTTGGAAGAATAGTTGCCTCAGTTTCAGAAATAACATCCCCTAACGTCATTCTTAACGTATACTTTCCGGGGGCCACACTAGATCCCGATAGTCCTCCAAAAATGAATACCTTATGTATAGACGGCAATGGGTCTCTTCTGAAATCCCAAGTAAAACGATTAACACCTTTTTTTGACCCTAAAACTTGAGGTTTAGAGGGGCCACCTGGCCATGATTTAAAACTAGGATCTTTCTTATTTGTATAAGTTCTTATAACTTCAGAATTCTGCAGAACTTCCAACCTTAGTTCTAAAGAATCAACATTCTTATTTAAATAATAATCAAAAGTAACACCACTTTTAGGGTTTTGTCCTTGCCCAACAGCTTTCGAGTTGCCTCCGAAGATGCGATAGGTATCTTTAGGGGTTATAATTTCAATAGCTTTATTAAGCCTACCTTTATTTTGGAGCGCCCCTAAATCATCTAAAATCCAAAAACCTCTTCCCGATGTTGCAGCCACTAAATCATTATCTTGGATAATTAAATCATTGATAGCTACTACGGGTAAATTTAACTTTAATCGTTGCCAATATGCACCATCATCGTTTGATACATACAGTCCAGTTTCTGTTCCAGCATACAACAACCCTTGTTGTTTTTTATCGGCCCTAACTACTCTTGCAAAACCATTAGGATCATTTAAACCAGTTACAATTTTAGTCCAGGTTTGTCCGTAATCATTGGTTTTAAAGACGTAAGAGTTTAAGTCCATAGATTTGTATCTCATAATCACTATATAAGCAGTGGCAGGGTTGTGTTGGGAAATGTCTATACTATTTATGATACCATCTTTAATTCCAGGAGGTGTAATATTGGTCCAGCTATCTCCACCATTCTTTGTAATCTGTAAAAGTCCGTCATCGCTACCTGCATATAAAACGCCTTGTTCGTGCTGAGATTCTACCAAAGCTGTAAGTGTGTTATAGTTTTCTCCACCGGCAGCTTCGTTTGTATACGGAGCTCCTCCTGGGCCATGTTTCTCCACCTCATTTTTGGTAAGATCTGGGCTTATTACGGTCCAATTCATTCCTTGGTTTGTAGTTTTAAAAACAACGTTTCCGGCGTGATAAACTGTAGCTCTATCATGTGGAGATGTGATTATTGGAGCATTCCAATTGTATCGATATTTTGAATCTTTTGGGGCTATACTTAAGCCTAATTCTGGATACTCTTTAATTGATTTTTGTTCTCTTGAAGTTCTTGACCAAGTACTAATGTTCCCTTGATAGGTGCCACCATATACCAACTCTGGGGCATCAGGATTAAAAGCAATAAAAGCACTTTCTCCTCCAGCTACAGAATACCAATCTTTCCAATCAATACCCTTATCATTTGTTCTGCTAGCAATGCCAATTGCAGAATTATCTTGCTGCCCGCCATACACGTTATAAGGCACTAGATTGTCTGTAATTACTCTATAAAATTGAGAGGTTGCTTGGTTTTGTTGCGTACTCCAGCTTTTTCCTCCGTTGAAGGATATATTAGCTCCACCATCATTAGAATTGATGAGATTTGTGTTGTCTGTTGGATTTATCCATAAATGATGATTGTCTCCATGTGGAACAGGAATATTTGAAAAACTTTTTCCTCCATCTATAGATTTCATAACGGGTGCATTTAAAACATACACTGTATTTTCATTTTGTGGATCAGCAAATATCTCCATATAATACCAAGACCTAGCAATATTAACTCGATTACTATTTACTTGTTTCCATGTTTTTCCTGCATTATCCGACCGGTATACACCACCTTTTTTACCAGCGGCTTCAATGACAGCAAAAACTCGATTGGGATTTGCTCTAGAAACAGAAATTCCTGATTTTCCAAAATCTTTTGGTAGACCTAATTTCATCTTTGTCCATGTATTTCCTGCATCTATAGATTTGAATAATCCAGAATTTTCACCACCAGATTCCATCACCCAAGGATATCTTCGGTGCTGCCACATAGAGGCATATAAAATACGAGGGTTTGTCATGTCCATAGATAAAGAAGAAGCTCCAGTGTTATTGTTCACAGAAAGAATATTTTTCCAGGTTTTTCCTCCGTCTGTAGTTTTGTAAATCCCTCTCTCCTTCGATGGAGCGTATTGTGCTCCTTGTGCAGTAATATATATGATATTTGGATTTGTTGGATGGATAACAACGTCTGAGATATGACGCGTTTTATCTAGCCCTAAATGAGACCATGTTTTTCCTGCATCCATAGATTTGTATACGCCATCTCCCATTGAAGTCATAACTCCTCTAGCAGCATGTTCTCCCATTCCTACAACTATAATATTAGAATCACTTTCAGAGACAGCGATGGAACCTACAGAACCGGTTTTAAAAAATCCATCAGAGATATTTTTCCAAGTAATTCCATCATCAGTAGTTTTAAAAACACCCCCTCCTGTAGAGCCCATATAGTAGGTGTGAGGTTTGCCAATAACTCCAGTTGAAGTAACAC
>Ga0206126_10004228_pt1 | contig 13946 bp, 8 predicted proteins | sample Helgoland_Spring_5_FD_148621 | JGI IMG/M metagenome (GOLD analysis project Ga0206126, IMG submission 148621) | Pelagic subsurface seawater microbial communities from Kabeltonne, Helgoland, North Sea - Helgoland_Spring_Bloom_20160412_1 | ecosystem: Environmental > Aquatic > Marine > Epipelagic ...
GAGAGAGTAAGGCTCGAAAATTTGGGAAGCCTTTCTTAGATTTGATTAATCAATACTTAAGTGATAATGACATCATGACGGCTTCGGATGTTTTGATAAAATCTTCAGGGTCTAAGTCAAGAAATAAGATCAATATCATCAATCAAATTGATAAAAAATATGATTTAGAAGATATCGCATCCAGCTTGGGGATTACCTATGAATCACTTATTACGGAAATTGAGAATATTTGTGAATCAGGGACCAGATTGAATCTTAACTATTATCTAGATCAAGTTTTGGACGATGAGCGTCAAGATGACATTATTGATTATTTTTTGGTTTCAGAGTCTGGAGAGCTGAGTGAAGCCATTATTGATTTAGAGGAGGAGTATTCTGAAGATGAGGTACGTTTGATGCGTATAAAATTCATGTCTGAATATGCGCATTGATTGAAGATTTAAGCATCATAAAAGATTACAAATAAAGTTAGCATGAAAATACTGATATTAGGCTCAGGGGGTAGAGAGCACGCCTTGGCATGGAAAATAAGTCAAAGCGACTTATGTGAGGCACTTTTTGTGGCACCGGGCAATGGAGGAACTGCGGAAATAGCAACGAACTTATCATTACATTTAAACGATAAATCAGAGATTTTAGATACGGTCGTATGTTTGGGCATAGACCTATTGGTGATTGGCCCAGAAGACCCTTTGGTAAATGGTGTGGTAGACTTTTTAAAAAAGGAGTCTAAATTAAAAGATTTGTTAATTGTTGGACCGAGTGCTCGAGGGGCTTTACTTGAGGGGAGTAAAGATTTTGCTAAACAGTTTATGTTGAAGTACGGGATTCCTACTGCAGCAGCAGAAATATTCACCAAGGCTGATCTAGAGGCTGGTAAGCGTTTCTTAGCAGGGCTAACTCCCCCTTATGTACTTAAAGCAGATGGTTTGGCAGGGGGAAAGGGTGTTGTCATCACCAAGAATTTAAAGGAAGCTGAAGAAAGTTTAGAAAAACTGTTAGCAGGTCAGTTTGGAGCGGCCAGTGAAAATGTTTTGATAGAAGAATTTTTGCATGGTATTGAGTTGTCTGTCTTTGTTTTAACGGATGGAGAGGCTTATGTCATCCTACCTGAGGCAAAGGATTATAAAAGAATCGGAGAAGCGGATTCAGGCCCGAATACAGGAGGTATGGGGGCCGTATCACCGGTTTCTTTTGCAGATGCCCATTTCATGAAAAAAGTTGAAGATAAAATCATTGTGCCGACCATCAAAGGAATTAAATCTGAAGGATTTGATTACCATGGTTTTATGTTTTTTGGTTTAATCAAGGTGGGAGAAGAACCCTTGGTCATCGAATATAATGTCAGGATGGGTGATCCCGAAACTGAAGTAGTTATGCCAAGGATTAAATCAGATATTGTACCGTTATTGGTGGCAACTGCTAGGGGGGAGCTATCTGATGTTACTGTGACCTTTGAGAAAAATGTAGCCGCTACGGTTGTATTGGTCTCAGCAGGTTATCCAGGGTCCTATGAAACGGGTGAAAAGATTAAAATGGCTTTTATTAATGATGAAAATATCATACCATTTCACGCAGGGACTGTTCAAGATGACTATGGTTTACTCACTCAAGGGGGACGTGTATTGGCCATTACTGGATTGGGAAACCAATTAACGGAAGCCTTAGCGAAGAGTTACAAGGGTGTTGAGTCTATAAATTGGAAGGGTATGAATTATCGAAAAGACATAGGGTTTGATTTAGCCCAGTAAAACAAAATAGAATAAGGTTTATCTTTGATTTAAGAAAATAATTTTTAAATGGACTAAATACTGAACAGTCATTTAAAACATCTTTGGAGAATTTGAAAAAAATAAAATAGATGAGAGTTTTTTGTTTAGGTATCTTATTTTTCTTGCTGGGGTGTGATCAGAATCGCATTTTTGAAAAACATATTAATTTAAAGGGATTTTGGCCTCAGAAATCGACTCAGTTATTTGAGTTTGATATTATAGATTTGGGAACGCCGTATCAGATCACAGGAATGGTACGAAATAAAAATACCTACGCCTTTAATAATTTGTATATTAAGTATGAGTTATTTCATGAGGACAGTCTTATCAAAACAGATTTGGCTGAGGTTATTTTGTTTGAATCCAAAACAGGAAAGCCTTTGGGGACAGGGATGGGGAGTACTTTTGATCGTAATTTCGATCTCATCAAATCTTATTATTTTAACACTTCTGGGCATTATAAAATGAGGCTGACCCAATTCATGCGAATAGATACGCTTCAAGACATTGATCAAATTGGGTTACGAGTCGCAACCATTATTCAGCCATAATTCGAGAGATAAATTGCTTGATTTTTTCTTGAATATCTGCCGGAGATTTCCAAAACTCACGGCTATGAAATGAGATATTGGGCCAATTTCTCTGGTTCAATAATTGGATATTGTAAATGAAGGATTCTTTGGATGATTTAGAATTAAAATATCGCTCGTCATCGGTATTAATGATCCCTATGGCATGTTCCTTATTCTTCAATATTAAATCGGAAAATGGATAATTATGAGCCACGCCGACATCAAATTTTAACTTATTGATACAGGTAGCTAATTGATTTTTTAAATACCAATTTTGGGTAAAAATTAATGGTTTTTCCTCAGCAGGGCTCCATTTTTTTGTACTGACATCTAAGGCGAATTTCAGATAAGATTGAAGTAATTTTGGACCTTTATTTTTAGATTTTGAGGTATTCAACTGATCCGGATGGATACTTGTCACTAAAATTATTTTCTCCTTGGCCCTTGTAATGGCAACGTTCAAGCGATTTTCACCTCCTAAGCCATTTAAAGATCCAAATTTCATTTGCAGTAAACCTGCTTGATCGGGAGCATAGGCTACGCTAAATATGATAATATCTCTTTCATCCCCTTGAATATTCTCTATATTTTTTATGAAAACATCCCGATAAGATAGATCACCCATTCGGCTTTCAAGTAGCTCTTGTATGAGTTCTTTTTGTGAGCTGTTGAAGGTAATGATTCCAATATTTTTTTCGGGCTCATTGCGTCTCAATTGTGTAGTCATCTCAACCACTTTTTCCGCTTCGATCAAATTTGTATTTTTATCCCAGATACCTTTTACTTGAAGATAGGTGATGGGTGCTTTGATTGAATTAATGGAAGAAATATCCGGTAACATTTGCAATTTATTGTTATAAAAATGAATGTTTGAGAATTCAATTAATTCTAGGTGCCGACTTCTGTAATGTCCTTGTAAATAATATTTAGGAAGATATCGTTGAGCTAGATCAAGGAGTGCATCGACTTCCAGGTCAGGATGATCCGTCTCTTTATCAGACCATTTGGCCTTATATAAATCCAAGGGTTTTAATTGCTGTGAATCACCAGCGATTACAATTTGTTTGGCGCGATAAATAGTCGGAATACCTCTTTCAGCAAAACACTGTGAGGCTTCATCAAAAATAACCAAATCAAAGCATTGTGTCATGGGAAAGATGGCTGAAGCAGATTCTGGAGAAGTCATCCAACAAGGAATTAATTTAAAAACTTCTTCTTGGTATTCTGAAATAATTTTTCGTAGAGGCCAAATCTGTTTCCTCTTTTTTACCTCATGCTTAAGATCTCTGTAAGAAACCAGATTCTTTAACCTATTAAATTCTAAATCTTGATAGGTACGCTCTCTGGATTTCAAGAGAGTCATTTCTTGGCTGAGGTTATTTTTGCTTTCAATTGATGCGGTCAATAATTTCAAATTTTCTTGAAATTTCATCGAGGAGACAGTTCTTAAAATTGGATATTTGGTTTCTATTTTTTCGATCCAAGCAATGGCAAGACTGTTTTTGAAACAGGATATCATTTTTTCTAATCCACCTTGAATATCTATTAATTGAAGGGCAATTTCTTGCTGTTTAGGGTTAAAATGGGCAAAAGTTGAATGATAGTCTACCAGATTTTCGAATTCACGATCGAGCTCATCTAAAATTTCCTTTTTGGTTACGTTTTTAGATAAAAACTCATTGAGTTGCTTAGAAGAAAGGTATTTTTTCCAACCTCTCATTTGTTCAGGAATTTCCGTGAGGAAAGTCACCAATTTTTTGAGCATCAAAACATGCATGCTACGATCATTTTTTTTAAAGTTGATCAAAGTATCCAAGCCTCGAAGTTCTTTATGCTGTAGGTAGGTGTTTAAGGCATTTCGCTGATAGAAAAACCAATTTTGAACGGCAATTTTATCAATTTTATCAGGATAATTGATGAGCCATTTTTTTTGATTTAATTGAGACAAATTATGCTCATAGTTAAGTCGATTATCAATTTTTTTAAGTAATTGCTCAAAGCCCATTTTATTATGAGTGAGTCCATTGGCGTTCAATATGCGAGTGATCAATACTTTGTCATGAGAAAACAACCTCCATTTAATCATTTCTATAAAGTTATTTCTCGAATCGATCGCATGTTGAAGGGCTTCTTGAAAGCGACCCAAGTCTTCGGATTTTAAGGTCATTTCTAGGCCTATGCCCGCAAAGCAGGCGAGGATTTTTTTTTCTATATTTGCTAACCAGTCATGAGTTTCATCGGGTATTTGATGAAGAATTTTTCTGAAATATTGGTGGGTAGTGGCATGGTCAATATTTGAAATGAATTTTTTCAGAACGGGTATTTTATCGAGATAAAAAACCATTGAGTCGTAATCAGGAGCGTTTAAAAAAACAGTTTGACATTTTTCAGTGAAATTGTCAAATGTCAACTGAGCCCCGGTGACGACATTTTGAATTTTTTTTAAATCTGAAATATTCAAATTGGAAAACGAAGTCCCCCAGATCCAAAAATAATTTTGTTGTTTGTATTTAAGGAAATATGTCAGATAGCGCTTAATTTTATGCTCAAATTCATCTACTTCTGGCCATTTAAAATGGCTTAATGAAGTTTGTATGGGAAGGAATAAATGTTGTGGATTACTGCTTAAATACAGTTCTTTGATCGATTTACCACATTCACGGTCATCGAATAGAGCCATTTTAAACTCATTGAGCTCTTCTGTAATTTGATGGATTTGACGACTGGCTTGTTGGAAATTTCTCTCTAAAAGAATACTGTCTAATCCGTTGTTTTTGTGTTGATATTCATCTAGACGATTCATTTGGTTTTGTAACTTATAGAAGATGTCCTTGCGGTCGCTTTTAAAGTCATGAACAAGCCCGCAAAAATCATGTAGATCTTTGTTACTCAATCGTTCGTAGACCACATCTAGGGCTACTTTTTTTTGACAAACAAGCAAGACATTTTTCCCTCTGGCCACGTAATCGCAGATGAGATTTGAGATTAATTGAGATTTCCCAGATCCTGGTGGTCCCTGGAGGCAAATGGAATTACCTTTTTTGATATGGTTTAGAGCTTCTTCTTGATAGGCATCCAATTCAAAAGGCATAAAGCTGTTTTCTTCTCGTGCCCTATCTGTGATTTTAGCATGGGTTTCATCTTCGGGATTTTCTTTGATTTTCTTATTGAAGTATACTTCTAAATCATCAATAGTTTGGTTTTTCAATAGGGACTGGTAATCGGGGACTAGAAATGAGCCTGATTGTGGAAAAATACCAATGACTGCCTCTGGATAGAGTTGTAGGATACCTGTTTTTTCATTTTTTCTTAATATTTCCTTGGTGCTATTTTTGAAATGATTGAGCTTATTTATATAATTATCACTGTTGAAAATAAGATTAAGATCACTCTCCCGCAAGAGCTCATATAATTGGGTTCTGAAATTTTTTGATTCCTTGTCAAAATCATTGAAAGTCAAGTTCAAAAGGTCTTCATCTAAGCTTATTTTATTATAATGGGCATGGGCTAAAAGAAACGTTTTATTTAGGGTAATGTTGATATTCTTTTTAAGGTTACAGACCCAGACATCCTCTTTAATTTCCAGTGCAATTGGAAAAAAGATTAAAGGACATCTGATGAGGGTATCATCAATAAACTTTCCTTTAATAAAAGGCCACCCTAGATATAAATCTTTGGAGCCACGTTCATTAAAAATGAAATTTTCAGATTTCACTATCGTATTGAGTTGTTGAGATATTTTATTACTGCTAGCATTTCTAGGATCTAAGGTCGAGCATAATGGAATATTTTGGTTGCCTTGAATAAGACTTTCAATAATATTAAAGCTGGGTTCGTTCAACGCAAAATCAAATTGATGTGCATCAACAAAATGATCTGCTCTTAATTTTTGAATGAGTATTGACCTATTATTGCCAGAAAGATTGGTAAGGCGTCTTAAATAAGTCTCTAATATAGGCCGCATTTTAGATTATTCGCTAGTTGTAAGATAAGGTGCAATTTTCTGATAAAGTGAGTCCAAAATAATCTTTATTGAGGTTATTTGTTCTAACGCTTCATAGTTACCGTGTACTTTGCGATAATTTATTATGGATTTGGCAAGATTCCAATTAAAATAGGGATGCTTACTGAGATAAATGGTCGAATCCGTGTTGATATTAAATTTTAAAGTTTGATCACCCTCCAGATAAAAATATTTTGCAATTTTTTCTTTAGGGATTTTTGGCATATTGTAGACTTAAGTCAATTGTGTAATATCATAGAAACTGCCGAGTGCTTGTCGGAATTTGTAGGCGCAACGTTCCAAAATAGGACCTACACCTTGAAGTCTTTGTAGTTGAATACTGTCTGCTAAATTGAGATCTAGTTTTATGCTTACTGTAGGGGTTCGCTCGCGGCGATCAGAGGTTATTTTTTGTCATCACTTTTTTTGAACTTCCTTTCTGAAATTTCAAAGTAGGGGAGTCGGGACTCAATGAGCGAGGTATCTATGCCATATTTTTTTTAGTCCTCTTTTTTCCTAAAACAATCTCCTTTTTGACGGTATTTTTCTAATCGATTTGCAATGGCGTTATTGAATCCCATTTTTTTAAAGCCTCTACTGAGATTGAATTGGGATTGAATACAACGAGTTCAAAGTCTTTTATTGAAGATGAAGAATACTTTAATGGACCTGAATTTTTTATTTTCTGCTCCCAATTTTTTAAGCTAGGCTGTATATCGATGTCAAGGGTGTTTTTTTTGGGCAAGAGCCATCTCAAAAAAAGATAAATAAGATGAGAATGACTAAAAGGATCACTCCATTGGCCTCTGTTCTAGAAAACCCCAGTTGATTAATGATAAATATTCTAATTTTTCTCATCAAAAATTTTAAACCTAAAAAGCCTGTTAGGTAAGAATTTTGTCTTTAATGTTCAATATAAAAAACATTGAAGCTATTTTTGCTTTCCAATTATTTCTTTTACATGTACGAGAGTTTAAAAGTTGTTGGTTTGTCTCATGATTCATCGCCCATTGCGATCAGAGAATCAGTGGCTTTTTCTGAAAATGAAAGTAGAATTTTTTTGGATAGAATGCGCGAAATTTTGGGTACCGAGGAAGCTTTGATTCTTTCAACTTGTAATCGTACCGAAATTTACTATACCTCAGATTTTGATTTATCTAATGCCATTTTAAACTTATTAAAAACAGAAAAAGGTGTTGATCATGGGATTGACTCTTATTTTTGGAACAAGGAGAAGTTACCGGCTTTACGACACTTGTTTAGGGTAGCCCTAGGGCTTGAAGCCAAGGTTTTAGGAGATATTCAAATTTCTAATCAAGTAAAAAAGGCTTATCAATGTTCTGCTGATCAGGATCTTTCAGGACCATTTTTTCACCGCTTGATGCACACTATTTTCTATGCGAATAAACGAGTAGTGCAGGAGACTGTTTTTCGAGATGGGGCTGCTTCGGTATCTTATGCTTGTGTAGGCTTGGTTCAACAATTCATTCAAAATTTTTCAGATCCACAAATTTTGGTTCTAGGATTAGGAGAAATAGGCCGAGACGTTGCGGATAATTTGGAGGAAATGAATGCCTCGATTACCTTGTCTAACCGAAATGCTCTGACGACTCAAACGTTGGCCAAGCGGTATGGTTATGAAGTGCTTCCTTTTGGGGAACTACTTAAAAACATAGCCAAATTTGATGTGATTATATCCTCAGTCCAAGTTCCCAAGCCTATAATTAGAAAGGATCACATTCCTGAACAGTTGTTGTCTCAAAAACTATTTGTTGATTTGGCCATGCCGAGGAGTATGGACTCCGAGCTAGATACCATAGACGGAATTATACTGTATAATGTGGATCAAATAGAAGAACAAACCTCGGGTATTATCGAGCGTAGAAGGACTGCCATAACAGAAGTTGAATTGATCGTGGATGAAACTATTGAGGAATTAAAAAACTGGTCTTTGGAAATGGAGGTATCTCCTACTATTAAAAAACTAAAAAATGCCTTAGAAGAGATCAGGAAGGAAGAAATTGCTCGATATGTAGGTAAGATAACTGAAGTAGAGCAGGATTTGATCGATAAGGTGACCAAGAGGATTGTTCAAAAAGTAATCAAACTCCCCGTACTTCAATTAAAAGCCGCCTGTAAAAGAGGAGAAGCCGAAACCTTGGTTGAGGTACTCAATGATCTCTTCAATCTTGAGAAAGATGAATTAACTCCTAAAAAATAGCATTTGATCGTCAGACACGACATTCGTTCGATACTTACTTTCCTTCTTGCACTGCTTTTTTATACTGGATTTGCCCAAGCGCAATATAGCTTATTAAAGGATGACGCATATTATGGGATTCAAGATGATAAGGGAGCCATCGTTATAGCTCCTTTATATGATCAAATTGGATGGTCAAACGGAAATTTTGAGATGGTGGGTAACTTTGTGGGCTATTTCCATCGTGGAAAATGGGGCCTGTTAAATATTAAGACAAAGAAAATCTCGGCGGCCATCTATTATAAATTGTCGGTGATTGACGGAGGTAATATTCTTGCTTCGATCAAGGGAAATTTAAGTAACCAATTATTTTACGGCATTATTGATTCGAAAGGGTCTATCAAGATCAGCTGTAATTATTTTTCAATTGAGTCGAAGTCTCAGGGCTATGTAGTCTCAACTTATGACTATGGAACTATAAAAAAGGGATTTTACGATAATGAATTCAACTTAATCTTGCTGCCCAGGCATAAAGAAATTAAGGTTGTTAATGAACAGGTGGTAATGGTCCAAAATTTTTTAAATAAATGGGCGTTATTTCGAAAAGGTGGAATAGAAACTCCATTCCAAGATTTTGATCAATTTTCAGTTATTACGGAGGGAATCTGCGTGGAAAAAGGGGGTAAATACGGCTTGTTAGATTTAGAGGGAAGGGTTGCGTTGCTCGAAACAGAATATAAACAGGTAAATGGAGTAAAAGAGGTGGTCAGTTTTCCTTTGTGGGAAGCTCGAAATTTTGATTTAAAGCCTATCATAACGGTCAGGGCAGACTCACTTAGATTCGATGCTGGCATCCTTGTGGCTTATTGTAATGGGAGTGAAGAACGGTTAATCAACCCATTTTCAAATAAGATCATCAGGAGTGACCAAAAGACCAGTTTTAAAACTAAAGATTTTGTGTTGACTTATCATAAGTCGAGCTATACTTGGTCGGTTTCAGATATCGAAGGAAAACATTTTATTTTGGGAAAAGATTCAATTCACTACGATGCGCCGTTTTTTTATGCGTTTTTGAAAGGAAAATGGGAGGTTTATAATCAATTTGGTTCCAAGGTTTCAGACAAAGGGTATCAGGATATTTCTGTCCAGTTATTTTCGATGATTCCAGTTAAAAATTATGAATTTTGGGGCTTTCTAGATTTTAAAGGGGATGAAATTATTTCTTTAAAATATGATTCGATAGGTGCAGGTTATCACCAGAAAATAGCCATTAATTATTTGGGTAAATGGGGCGTGATAGATCTTTTTGAACATTGGATCGTAGCACCAATGTTTGATGAATTATCTATCGCCTCCTATGGTATTATTGCCAGAGATAAAGAAATTACTACGTTTCTTTCCATTGAAGGCGATGTCATCTATCAAATTAAGGGGGATATTTTCGATCGGGGTTCATATTTAGAAATAAGGAATCATTCGGATCAAAGAGGCATCATATCTCTTCAAGGAGAAGTTCTTTTAGACCCATTTTATGATTCTGTGGGCCAAATGGGCAAGCTATTTTGGGGTAAAGACAGTCGAGGTACCGTACTACTAGATGAGTTTGCAGAGTACCGTGTCATTCCTGAGGATGACATCAGTCAGGTACTCAATTATTGTGCAGGGCTCTATATGATTAAAAAAGATGGAAAATATGGCTTTATCAATGAAAAAGGCAATTTAAGGATAGCCAATCGTTATGATAGTTTACTTTGCTTTTCTGATGCGCGTATTGGCTATAAATTAGGCAACAAATGGGGGTTTATAGATGTTCAGGAGAGATTAGTCATACAACCGATATACGACCAAGTATTCCCTTATGAGAACGGTGTGGCCATAGTACGTCAAAAGGATAAATATGGTCTAATAGATCCTTCAGGTAAGCGCATTCTTTCTTTAAAGTATGTAAGCATTGATCAGTTATGCGGCAACTATTTACTCAAAGACATCAAAGGAGATATAGGGATTGCGAACGTATCTGGGGATATTATGTTGCGGACCGATTATGAGAACATCACCCCTATTGGCGAGGATTTGTTGGTGGTTACTCAGGAGCATAAGGTCGGCTTGATGAATTATGCAGGCTACATGAAATTGGCCTTTCAATATGCATCTATTGAGAGAATGCATCAATATTTAATTATGAGACATTTACCGGACAAACAAGGATGATTTGTCTGGACCCAAATAATATTTTTGTATCATTTCAGATACGTCTTTAGGCCTAATGTTATCTATGGTTTCTAAAGAGGTGGTTAAAAAATGATGGGATATGTTATTCACAAAAAGGAGTGTGTAGATAGAGGCCACATCTAAGATGGAATTCATAGAGCTCAAAAACTTTCCCCTTAGGAAATTTTTGAGCATATCAATTTCTGAAAGAGAAGGATAGTTTTGAGCAAGTTCAGTAATAATTTCGTGAATAGCTTCTAATGAATCTTCGGCATTATCGCTTTTCATTTCTGTTGTAATTGTCCAATAAGAGGCTTTGTGAGCATGTGTAATGCATGAATAGATTCCATAGGTTAATCCTTTTTCTTCTCTTAATTTTTTCATGAGGCGGGATCCGAAAAAACCACCTAAAAGTTTATTGGCGACCGTTAATTTATGGATATCTTGATCCCCTCTATGGATGGTTTGGGCACCCACCCTGAGCGAAGCTTGCACACTATCTGAGCGTTCGATCGTTTGGTGACCATGACTGGGGCGGATCTCGAAACTAGTCATTTGTTTGTCACCTTTATTTATGTTGCCTAAAAGTAGGGCTGTTTTTTCGATAATCTTTTCATCAATATCACCGCAAAGCACCACTTTCGGATTATTTTGGAATTGGGACTGAAAAAAATCTTTGATTTCAAACAGAGATCTCTGTTTGATCTCTGCTTCTTTTATAGAATGGCCATAGGGGTGGGTCGCACCAAACAGTAATTCATGAAAGTATGAAGTAGCGAAATAGGTGTTTTTCGCAAGTTGCATCTTTATTTGTTCCGCTTTTAAATTCTTAGTGACCTCGAACTCGTGGGTCGGGAAGCTGGGTGTAAAAAGTATTTCTTTTAGTAAAGAGAGACTTGAGCTAATATGCTTTTGAGTCGCGAAAAGACGAATACTGGTACTATCAATTGCGGTTTGTATTTCTATGTGAGACCCCATATGTTCAAAAGCCAACGCTATTTCCTCTCCATTTTTGGTAGTCGTCCCCTCTAGAAGCATTTTACCTGTTAAAAAAGCAATACCTGGATTTTTTTCAAACCAACTACCACTTTGGAAAATAATTTCTATCGAACAGATGGGATGTTGTTTGTCTGGAATGATAAGACCCTCAATGTGGTCATTCAATATGACTTTACGGTAGGTCCTAAAATTAAAATTCTTTACGGGGAAAGATGCGGGGGCAAGAGTCCGATCTATCATGAAGAGGTGTCGAGGGTTTCTTTTTTATTGAAATTAAATAAGAAAGACAACCTGAGGGTATCTCCTAACGGATTGTTTTGCTCTTGAGGAATGAGATAAGATAAGTCGAGGCCAAAGGTCGAATACCGAACCCCAAAGCCTACGGTAAAATATTTTCTAGCCCCTTTATTTTCATGTTCATAAAAATAACCTACCCTGGCAGCTACCATTTCTCCATACCAGTATTCAGTACCTACAGAAAAAGTAAGTTCTTGCATTTCTTCACTAAATCCGTTGGGGGCATCATTAAAAGAACCAAATGTACCACTGATAAACGGACGGTTGGGATCCTTACCTGATGAAATGATAGGGTTGTCATTACTGTCTCGGATAATAGTTCCGTCGAGGTCTCGTGCATAAATAGGAGGCGTAGGCACCAATAGTTTGTTAATATCGAAGATAAAGGTAAAAGAGTTATATTGATCTAAATTCATTTTTAGTGCCGTCCCAATCCTCAGATTGGCTGGAGTAAAATCTTCAAATTCTTCACTGGTATAACTGATTTTTTGACCCAAATTAGAGATGTGAGCACCTAAGGAAAAGTCAGTATCTAAACCTCCTATAACCAGTGGTTTAATATAATAAAACCCCAAGTCAAAGGCAAGACTTTTGCCCGAATTTGCACTGGGAGCCCCTGTGCTATTTCCCAATAAGTTAGACCAAATGTATCTAATACTCAGTCCCCCACTTAGATTTTCGGTTAATTTCCTAGAGTAAGTGGCATCAAAGGATAATTCACGCGGGTTTTCAATGCCAATGGGTAATCCAGTTACATCGGTGAGTTGAATTTCCCCTAAATCAAAATATCTCATACTGATACCAAATGCTTGAATTTGATCAATTCTTTTATAGTAAGTGAGATAATTGAGAGACATATCGTCTACGATATTGCCCAACCAGGGTGAGTAGGAAAAAGAGAAACCTGAGCTAAAATCAATAAAAGCAAGTTTCGCATTATTCCAATGAATACTATGGGCATCAGGACTAGTAGCTACACCGGCATCACCTAAAGCAGATCCTCTACTGTCTGGAGCAAAGCTGACAAATGGAACTGCAACTGAAATGGGATTATCTCCTTCTTGTCCGGTAACACGTACTTGTCCTTTGGCAAAAATAGGGAGCCAAATAATAGATATAAAAAATAAAAATACTTTTATCATTTGCATTTTATAAGGTAAAGTTAATTCAATTATTTATTAGTAACCGTTCAATAGCAGTTCCTTTTGCTTGATCTTGCGTACTGGAAACCTCGATCTGGTATAAATAAATTCCTTTTCTAAATGTGCCAGGTGGAAAAGGTAAATAGAGGTCATCAATTTTTTTAGGGCTGTCATCAACTTCAAATAATTCTTTGCTGACGATATTTCCTCGGGTGTCATATATTATGAGTTTAATTTCTAGGGCTTCACCTATTCGGTCATGTTCAAATGTAAAAGTGGTACCATCTATGGCTGGGTTGGGATAATTCATCACATTGTAAAGCAGTAATTTTGGCTCATTGGAAACTATAAAGTTAACGGGGCGATAAGAGGTATTATTGTGTATATCTGAAATTTTAAGAGTCGCTGTGTGATTTCCAACCGACATATTTCTTAACGGGAATGTGATGCTTCCTGACTGATAAGTATCTAGATCAGCCACGTAATAATCGTTTAAAACATAGATGCTCCCATCTTCTAGGGATAAGGTAATATCTTGATTGATACCGATACCTGATGTATTAATACCACTTGCGTCTACTATTTTGGCAATAAAAAGCACATTTTCCCCTACCACATCTCCCTCATTGAACGAGTCATCATTGATGTAAAGGCTAATTGCAGGGCGTTCATTGTCTACAGCAGGATTTTCTGCTGTATTACCCATTACAAAATCTTTAAAAAAGCCTGTAGCATCACTGGTAAGCTCAT
>Ga0206126_10004229_pt1 | contig 13946 bp, 11 predicted proteins | sample Helgoland_Spring_5_FD_148621 | JGI IMG/M metagenome (GOLD analysis project Ga0206126, IMG submission 148621) | Pelagic subsurface seawater microbial communities from Kabeltonne, Helgoland, North Sea - Helgoland_Spring_Bloom_20160412_1 | ecosystem: Environmental > Aquatic > Marine > Epipelagic ...
AGCTTTCAAAAAGCATACCTTTGGTGAATATCAGCTCTATGAAAACTATGAAGTTTATAGGGATAAAAAAGGGCTATGTGATATTTTAAGTTTCTCTCCAGACCCGTTGGCTTGGATGATCCCACCACTATGGTTACTGAAGTACAGACTTTTTCCACCACTCGCTGCGGTATCAGTGGTATATTTGATCTCGTTTGTCATTCATATCTACTTGTTTATTGCTACTGCGATAATTTTAGCAATTTATATTAATCGTGCCCAAAATAATTTGATGCGATCATTTACTATGTTTGACGATAAATACCATTACATGACTATTGCTGCCACTAATGAGGCAGATGTCAGTCTGTTGGTTAAAAGAATAGACCCGAATAACAAGATTAGGTTTGAAAAGAACTTCATAAAAAAACGTGTTGAAGTCAAGAAAACTATTAATGAAGCTATTGGTGATTGAGCTGCATAATTTTATGTCGAGCCCAAGTCTTTTTTACTGTATCTTAGTTGGAAGTGGAAAAAATCATGCTAACAACAGCCCAATATGAAAAACAACTATCTGAAAAAATTGCAACTCTTGAACTTTTATTAGAAACACAACAAAATGACGTTATAATAAGTGAAATAATTAAAGTTATTCATTTAATGGCATCATATGGCTTACAAACCTCTGTTGGTAATCACCTGCCAAATTTGGATAAGTTGATATTAAAAGTTGCCAGTGTAATTCGCCATAAACAGTCACGACGTCAGTCGTCTGATGGGGTAAGCGTAATTCTTGCCAGTGAAATGTACAGTGGTGGAGGGCATACTCGACAAATTGAAGATATAGTCGACTTAACAAAGGATCAAACTCTTATTGTCCTTACTGATTATAATGGCAGATATCTGAGTGGAGAGTTAGAGCTGGGGCCTATATACGAGCGCTTCAGAGGAGCGTCGGTCGTAGTAATTCCAAATGGGGATCACATTGATAAAGTCTTTTCGCTGACGAACCTTATTAATTTAATTGCTCCAGATAAGTTGTATATTTCATTACATCACAACGATAGTATCGGATACACGGCCGCATTTTCTCATAAAATAGACGGTTTAAAGACGTTTTTTATACACCACGCAGATCACCAACCTACTCTTGGAGCAACTTTAAAGTATGATAAACATTTAGACACTGCTGAAGAATTTCGTCAGAATTGTGAAGAAAACGGCCAAGAAGATTGCTTGGTCATGCCTCTTTATGTGAAAGATAGAGGAAAAAAATCTGGAAAGATTAACAATTCAAAAATTAAATTCGCTAGCGTTGGCGGAGAGAACAAAGTAACTTTTGAAGGACCTTTAGATCATGCAGCAAGAATTACTAATTGCTTAAAGTTTGATACCATACAAACATTCGTGCACATAGGTCGTCTTAACGATAAGTCGTTAGAAAAAATTCATTTCCAATTGGAAAAAAATAGTATTGATCCCAGCCGATTTGAGAATATCACCTGGGTCCCATCTGTGTGGGAAGCTCTTCTGGACTTAAATATTCACTCGCTCATTGCGACTGCTCCATTAGGCGGTGGGCGTACGGCAATTGAAGCTCAGGGTGCTGGAATTCCAGTTTTACAACATAGTGGGCCTATCCAGTCGCTCTATGCAATACCTGATCTTGTTTGGACCAACCATGAAGAACTAGTATTAGCTATATCAATGGCTTTGGAAAACCACAGTGAATATTCAATACGTTCACGCGAATATTATGAGAAGTATCATAATAAGGAGTTATTTAAGAATTGTTTGAGTTTATAATCGCTTAATAGCGAGCAGCCCCACTTGAGTGTTCCAATTTGAAAGTTAGTGCATGACTGGCCTTTGGTCCACCGGGATGGTGGCTTCTGGCGCAGGCGGGCGATAGCCCAATGCACTATGGGGTCGTTTGGTGTTGTAATGGTTCCTCCATTTTTTGATAATAATTTGGGCTTCCCGCAGCGAGTAGAATATCTCACTGTTGTGCAATTCATCTCGCATACGCTCGTTGAAGTTTTCGCAGTATCCGTTCTCCCATGGCGATCCCGGCTCGATGTAGGTGGTCTTTGTGGAATAGCCCCCTGCAAGTGGTCCACCAACTGGGATAGTTTTGTCCCACAAATTGGAGGATCAGCGATGGCTGGGAAACGAGAGAAGCCCGAAGAGATAGTATCGAAGCTTCGGCAAGTTGAAGTTCTGCAAGGGCAAGGGATAACGATAGCGGATGCGGTGCGTTAGATCGGCGTGACGCAACAGACGTTCTATCGATGGCGGAAACTGTATGCCGGGATGGGTTGGTCTCAGCTCAAGCGTCTGAAGGAGCTTGAGAAGGAGAACCAACGGCTGCGGCGGGCGGTGTCTGATCTGACATTAGGCAAGCTCACATTGACTGAAGCTGCGAGGGGAAACTTCTGAGCCCTTTGCGTCGTCGCAAGTGCATTGATCATGTACGGCAGGAGCTGGACGTGTCTGAGCGTCGTGCCTGCCGCGCCTTGGGGCAGCACCGTTCGACACAGAGAAAGGTTCCGCAAGGCCGGGCTGATGAAGAGCGGCTGGCCGATGATATCATAGAACTGGCCGACAAATATGGCCGCTATGGTTATCGCATGATGACGGGTTTGCTGAACAACTCTGGCTGGCACGTGAACCACAAGCGGGTCGAGCGCATCTGGCGACGTGAAGGGCTGAAGGTCCCACAAAAGCAGAGAAAGAAGGGGCGGCTTTGGCTGAACGATGGATCGTGCGTGCGCCTCAAGCCTGAACGTGCGAACCATGTCTGGTCCTATGACTTCGTCCAGGATCGCACTGCTGACGGGCGGCCCTATCGGACACTGAACATCATCGATGAATACACAAGGGAGGCGCTGATGATCCGCGTCGATCGCAAACTCAACACAACCGATGTGCTGGATGCATTGACAGACCTGTTCATCCTGCGCGGCCCTCCAGAATACATAAGATCCGACAATGGGCCGGAATTTATCGCCCTCAAAGTGCGGGACTGGATCGCTGCCGTTGGCGCCAAGACGGCTTACATCGAACCTGGATCACCCTGGGAAAACGGATACTGTGAAAGCTTCAACGCCCGGTTCCGCGACGAGCTGCTTAATGGCGAACTGTTCTACAGCTTAAAGGAGGCCCAAATCCTGATCGAGAAATGGCGCATTCACTACAACACCGTCAGGCCGCACAGTTCATTGGGCTATCGTCCGCCTGCACCGGAAAGCATCGTTCGGATGGACCAAAGGCCGACAATGCACTAACATTCAAACCGGATCACCCAATGGGGGCACGCCGCTTAACCGATGGAGGTATGAGATGAAATCTTATAACGAATTGAAAGCTGAAATAGAAGCAATTCAGCAACAGATGGTTGAAGCAAAGAAGAATGAACGTGCTAACTTGACATGGAAATAATTCCAGTAAGCAGTCATGAATTCGCTTCAGTCATATCGAAACCATATCATTGTTTCAACAGTGGTTCTTTTAATGAAATTAATAAAATAAATTGTGATGAGGTATATTACTTTTTGTTTAAAGATAAAAAATATCGGTTAGGTATCATTGGAGGCAAGAAAGGAAATGACTTTGTTTCTCCTTTTTCTGCTCCGTTTGGTGGGTTTTCATTTTTATCAGAAGGGAAAAATCTCATTAAGTATACAGAACAAGCAATAGGGCTCTTAGATACGTGGTGTATTAAAACTGGCATAGAAAAAATATCCATCACATTACCGCCCCTCATATACAATTCTAATTTCATTTCAAAACAATTAAATTCTTTATATCGAAGTGGGTATAGCATTGTAGCAATCGATCTGAATTACCACTTCATCAACAAAGATGTTGCAATTGACTACATGGGAAATATACCCGCGTCTGCGCGGAAAGCGTTAAAACAAGCACTTAATAATAACTTGGTCTTTTATAAGTGCAGCGGCCCTAAAGAAAATCGAGATGCCTATGAAGTAATTTCCAAAAATAGAGTTAGTAAAAACTTTCCATTAAGAATGAAGTATGAGGATATTCAAAAGACAGAAATTAGAAAAGATTTTTTCTTGGTTAAAAGTGAAAGCGAGGTAAATATAGCTGCTGCTATAGTTTATTTTGTATCTCCAGATATAGTACAGGTTGTTTATTGGGGTGATGATCCAGAGTATTCAACAAGCAGGCCAATGAATTTTTTGTCATATCAAATATTTAAATACTATCATTCGCAAGGGGTTCTATATACGGACATAGGGCCGTCAACAGAAAATTCGATACCAAATTATGGTCTGTGTGATTTTAAAGAAGCCATAGGCTGCCAGATACTTCCAAAAACTATGCTCGAGAAATTGTTATGAATAATAGAAACCTTGAGGACTACGAAGAAAAATATAATGACAAGGATCATTATGATTTCGAGAAGTTTCAAATTGAATTCAGGAGAAGGAATACGTTAACGCTTCTAAATAAAAATATTCATGGGAGTCTTCTAGAGATTGGATGTGGTATGGAGCCGTTATTTAGTTATTTAGATGACTATACCTCCTATACCGTAGTTGAGCCATCTGATAAATTTTACAACGTAGCTAAAGAGCTTGCAGCCGATGATAAGCGAATATCCCTTTTTCATGATTACATTGAAAATATCATTGTTGATAAAAAATATGATTTCATTATAGTAAGTAACCTACTGCATGAAATAGAAAATCCTGCAATTGTTTTAGATGCTATCAAAAAATTATGCCACACAAACTCTGTGGTCTATATTAACGTACCTAATGCGAAATCCTTTCACAGGTTGTTGGCACTTGAAGCGGGTATTATTAGCAGTATCTATAATAAATCAGACAATCAAATTAAATTTCAGCAAACACATACATATAACATAACAACATTGCAAAGCTTAGTAATGAGTGCGGGATATGCTGTTGTTGAAAGCGGATCTTATTTTGTAAAACCATTTACTCACAGCCAAATGCGAATGTTACTAGCTCATGATGTAATAAGCACAGATGTGTTAGAGGGTCTAGGAAATATGATTAAGCATTGTCCAGACTTAGGCTCAGAAATATTTTTAACTTGTAAGCTTACACAGTAGATCCCTTTTGAAAAGACTTGCTAGTCTAATTATATTTAATTTTTACTAAGCGAAACCTCCACATAAATTTAATGGACCTGTTAGATGTATTTACATTCCTTGCTGTTTAGTGTGTTTTTTCGAACTAATATGACATTGTATGGTATAAAACTGGTACAAAAAAATAATGAGGAAATACCACAGCTGGCGTCTATTTGCTTAATAATGCCAAATATGGATGATGATTTATATGAGTCAAAATAAAATTGAGTATAAAAATCTCATATGCTGTTTTGGGAATAATTTAGCAACTATTATCGGTGCTTATGAAATGGCTAAAGCTGGTCACACAGTAAAATTATTTACAGATGGTGGTTCGTTAGGCGGATTTTTTTCGGGAGTTAGTATTGAAGGTTATGATTTTGATTTGGGTCTGATCCTTCTTGAAAAGGTTGATAAAGCAGACACCCAAAATGTTAATGCAAGAAGTTCAATGAATTCTTGGCTCACAGCTGGAAAGAGAGTATCTAATTGGTTGGATGATCAAATAGATCTTTACAAAATTGACACTCCACAAGTATATATTTTTGGGAAAAAATATCCAGATTACATGATGTCGAATAGGCTAGATTTATTAGAAAAATCTGGATTGGAGTTGGCAGAATGCCTGGATTTTGATAGTCCGTACCATGCTTCAAATAAAGAATTAGGCGAGGTGTTCAATAATCTATCTTATGCCGATGCCTCTAAGCACAATCACGGGCATGATTTTCATGCTAAATACATAGAGCCATTTATTAGGAAAGTAACATCTGTTGGGTCAGAGACTTTTTTGGCTAGATATCATAGATTCGCCTGGGCTCCCCTATATTATCCCGAAACTTTAAATTCGGCCATTCTAGGTCAAAAGATTAGTTTAAAAGAATATGAATTCTGGACAACCTCTTCGGGTTTTGTAGGTGACTTAATAAAAAATCTCCAAAATGAGATTTTAATGATGAATAACATAGAGATAATTGATAAAAGAATAACTTCTGTGAAATTCAAAAATAATAATTTGGTAGTAGATGGTGATATTTATATAACCGATCATAAAGTTTTATTTGGTTTGGGCATTGAAAGAGCGCTTGACTTATTGGGTTCATCACACAGACCAGTTGTAAATAGTGATGGTGTAAATTTTACTATTGGGCTCGCTCTAGTGCATAGAAGCGCAATAAATTATGAAGACAAAGCTTTGTTTATTGTTGACGATGAATTTGGTGCTTATAGATTTACCAATCAAGATGCCATTGCCGGATTGGACCCTGAGTGGCATAGAATTTCGATAGAGGCGAATACGGATATATTAAGAAATAAATATGATAATTTATCCCTTGACGATGCCATAAAAATGGATCTTTCAAAATTTATGAAAATAGAAAACTCGAGTAGTTTAAGAATTTTAAAGATTTTAAATGTTAAGAATGGATTGTCTCTCCCTAGCAAAACCTTTGTGGCTAATAAGAAGTTTTTGTCTAATACAATCTCTTCCTTAACAATGGGAAATGCCATCTTATCTGGTGATTTAGTTGATTACGGTTCTTCCTCACTCAACAATCAAATTATGCAAGGTTTAAATTATATGGAGACGTTATCATGAGTAAAGTTGAGGAATTAAATGCCATCGCCAAAGATTATCATCTTAATGATAATATAGTAGACAAATTTATTGAAGGTGCTTGTCAGGAATATTGTTGTGATTGGTTAGAAACTCTCATCGGTAAAAATCAAAATGTGTTGGAATTGGGCTATGGGGAAGGGCATACATGCAATAGATTATCGAAAAAGACCAAAAAATATAGTGTTATTGAAGGATCTTCTGATCTGGTAGCTGAAGTTAAATCAAAGTTTCCTGATTTGCACGTCATTGGCGAACTATTTGAAGATTACCTGCCTAAAAACCCTTATGATCTTATTCTTGCTTTGCATGTGTTTGAGCATCTAGATGATCCAGTTGCATTAGCAAAGCACATGAAATCGTGGCTTAGCAAAGATGGAGAAATGGTCGTTGTTGTCCCTAACAAAGAGTCGTTACACCGACGGCTTGCGAAAGCTATGGGTTTAATAGAAGATCTCGGAGAGCTAAGTCCGCGCGATAAACTTGTTGGTCACAAAAAAGTATATTCTCTTAAGGAATTGGAACAGGATTTTATTGAAGCCGGATATGAAGTCGTAACTAAGAAAGGCTTCTTCATAAAACTTTTACCCAACTCGATGATGTTAGATTATTCGCCTGAACTTATACTGGGACTAAATACTTGCGGGTCAGATCTAGCTCCTGAGCTATTAGCCAATATTGCCATTATTGTTAAAGTGAAATCAGTTGACTAATTTTTGGATTTAAAGAAAATAAATGCCCAGTATCGAGCAAAGTTAATTGAGGCTTGCACAAGTGTGATTGAATGTTGCTGTCGCGCCTATTGAGGGGTTTGAGGCTGGGCTCATTAGAACTGTAGACTATTTGCAGAATCAAGGAGTTGAGGTTGTGCTTTCTATCGATATTCCAGAGTTGGAATTTATGCTAGAAAATTGCCTTTCCAAGCGAATTTCGTGTGAGTTTAACCGAGCGGATGTTTTGTAAAGACAGGGAATACATAGAGATTTGCTAAAGGAAATGGCAGCGAGATTTGGTGGTGTACGCATTTTCGACTCACTTAATATCTTTTGTGGAGACAACTCTGAAAAATGCTCAATATCAAAAGATAGGAGATCTCTATATTGTGATTCGCATCATCTTTCGAACTATGGAAGTATTGAGTATGGCAAATACTTTTCTTCATTTCCAGATGATTAAAAATTAATGAGTGAGTGGCATCATAGTAAAAATAGGCATAACAGCAACTTCCGTAAGTTGCTACAAGAACAAATCGAAAAATCCAATCCACGTCGCGAACTAACTGCTGAAGAAACCAAGCGCCTTCACAAGTTAGAACGAATAGCTTATAAACTTAAACGTGGATAAACCGTGCAAAATCGTCCGCCTACACCGGAAAGCATCGTTCGGATGGACCAAAGGCCGACAATGCACTAACATTCAAACCGGATCACCCAATGGGGGCACGCCATATTGCATCAACGGAACAAGGGCGGAACTTAGGTGCAGTTGATGCTATCGCTTCTCATTTAGTTTCTTTATACGATCAACGGGATTGGCTCGATTTTGGAATTTCCACCACCGATCAACGTCGTTCTTTGAATGTTGGGCTATCTCGTCAAAAAGAAATGTATGGTGCTTGAACAATATTTTATCAGCACTACTTCAAGTCAATAGATCTTGTACCCGTCGCGGTTTGATACCGCTCCTTTGATAGTATTTACTGTAACATAGGAGACTGACTATTAACCTGGCCCAGTCAGATGAGGCTGCTCACCAACAGTCGCGAGGTTTAAGTTTATCGACGAACACCGATCTGTAATTTCCATTTATCTGATATGCCGGATCTTGGCTTTCAATCTGCGCAGGTTTCGGGCGCACCGCTGCCTACCTGCCAGCTGCAGACAGCGATCTGATCTGGTCACGCTGGCAGATATCAAACAACAGTCGTGTCGCAGCTTGGGTAGTTATGGCAGGCCACGTACAACGGAAGATTTGAAACACATTGGTTTGGACGTTGGTCACCGTGGTGTAGGCCGTTTGATGCGTCAGAACGGCTTCTCGATCGTGCGAACGCGCAAACACAAGGTCACGATGGATAGCGACCACAAGATACTGAATCTATTCTGCGATTATATAAATTTTTTTAGGAAAGCTTTTGTTCAGCATCCGTTGGTTACATTGAAATCTTACTGCCCTGACTTAGACGGGTTTAGGTCTAAGTCACTAACTAAATGTTGCAGTGTTTGTGCAATATATACAATGTCACCAGTCGAAAGGTGCGGTCCTATTGGCAAGCTTAAAACCGTGCTTGCTAAACTTTGAGAAATTGGCAGCGCACCGGGAGCAATCCTCAGACTGGTATATGCTCGTTGCATATGTGGTGGAATTGGGTAGTGAATAATAGTATCGATACCCTCCTCCATTAGCCGCGACTGTAGTACGTCTCTTTCCAGCGTGCGAACTACATAGAGGTGCCAGGCAGGCTCCGACCAAACTGGAACTTGTGGCAAGTTCAAGTTAATTCCTTGCAGGCAGTCTGCGTATGTCGCCGCGGCATCGCGGCGGCGATCAGTCCACTTATCAAGATGCCGCATCTTAACCCTTAGAACGCCTGCCTGAATTGGATCAAGGCGTGAATTCGAACCGACTGTTTCGTTAACATATTTTTGCCTTGAGCCGTAGTTGCGCAGTAGGGTCACTTTCTGAGCGATAGCCTTGTCATTTGTTGTAATGCCTCCGGCATCTCCCATCGCGCCTAGGTTCTTTCCAGGATAAAAACTCCAACAGACTATGTCTCCATGCGCCCCAATTCGCTTGCCTTTATAGCGCGCGCCGTGAGCTTGTGCAGCATCTTCAATTACTCGCAACCCGTTGCAGCGCGCCACATTGAGGATTACATCAAGATCAGCAGGCTGACCGTATAGATGAACAGGCAATATCGCGCGGGTCTGAGGTGTAATCGCCGCTTCAATTTGTGTGGGGTCAATATTGTGAGTGATTGGGTCAGGTTCGACGGGAACTGGCTTGGCGCCAACGCTCGAGACTGCAAGCCAGGTTGCAATATAAGTATTTGACGGGACAATTACCTCATGCCCCACTCCTATGTCGAGTGCCCGCAAAGCAAGGGAAAGTGCGTCAAGTCCATTCCCCAGCCCCACGGCGTAGCCAGCCTCGCAATAAGCCGCCCATTCTTCCTCAAACGCCTCCACCTCGGGTCCCAGAATGTACTGCCCACCGTCAAGTATACTTGCAATCTTTTCGTCAATCTCTGTTTTCAACTCTCTATAGGCTGCGTGAAGATTTAGAAAGGGAATCATTTGAAACCCTACAATGCCGCGTCTAAGAATTCATTGTAATCGCGATAATAATCCTCCTCGTCATATTGATGGGATGCCAGCACTACGCATACTGAGTTTGGACTGAAGGAGTCTAGATCTGTCCAAACAAGCTGATTGATATATAGGCCCTTGCGTGGATCTTTTAGCCAGTATTCTTGTTTTTGTTTTCCGTCATCGATGTTTATTCGAAAACTGCCTGATAAAGCGAAGATTACCTGCTCTAATTTTTTATGGGCATGCCCACCTCGTTTGGCGTTCGCTGGGACATCGAAGAGATAAAATACTCGAGCAATATCGAAGGGAATATGATGTCCACCCTCCACAAACCCTAAGTTGCCCCGCTCATCATTGATGTGAGGAAATTCGATCGGCCGAATTTTGTTGTATATATTCGTGATGCTTTGATACCATTGTTTAAAGTTAAGGTTTTTCTTAGAAATCAGCTTAAAGCTTCTGGTTGCAAATAGCTAACCAAAATTGCTCTCTACAGGGCTAAAAATTGGCTTGTAAAGATGTTTTCTGAGCCGTCATGTGTGGCATACTTTCGTAGAGATGAATAATGTTCGAAACATCAAGTACTGTCATACCGTTGATATGGGTGATCTGTCGAAATTGTTCCAAGACGCCTTGGTCGCCGCAAGTTCAGTCTAGATGGGCCAGCTAAAGCTAAGCTACTTTTAGGCGCTATTGGATAATACGTAGCGGTGCGTTCATTTTACTAAATTTAAGATGGAGAGGGTGGATGTGTAGTCCTGCCCGAAGCGTTTCTGCGAAATAGTTAGAATTGTATGGTTTTGCTTGGACCGCGATATGTATCCATTTTACAAAAACTCCCAGATGTATTTCGGCACGAAAATTGCTCCCACCTACCCAAGTCTAACTGACATTTGGGAGAACCATCATGGATGGTACTTTAAAAAATTTGACTTTAGTAGAGCTTTTAGCTCGAGGTATTGCCCTGCATAAAGCCGGTGAACTTTTATCTGCTGAAAGTGATTATAGGCAAATTTGTTCGGAGCAGCCAAATCACCCAGAGGCAAATCATAACATAGCATTGTTATTAACCTTGCAAGGCAACCTGGAGGGTGCTCTGGACCATTTAAAAATTTGTTTAGAGGCCAGTCCAAATGTGAGTTTATATTGGGCTACGTATATAGATGTCTTGGTTAAGTTGGAAAGAATTTCGGAAGCAAAAATACTATTAATTAAAGCAAGGGAAAACGGGTTATGGCATCCATCCATGCTCAAAATCGATGACTATATAACATCTCTAAATCGGGAACCTTCACATAAAGATTTCTTGGAAATTGAAAAATTAATTGGCTCGAGTCAGATAGAGGCTGCAATAGCAGTTTGTGACAACCTGATAGAAGAATTTCCCGCGTCCAGCAAATTAAACCATTATTTGGGGCAATGTTTTTTGAAGGTTAATGATATTAATTCTTCGATAAATGCTTATCAAAATGTTGTTGAATTAAGTCCCAATTGGTACTTGGGTTTTATGATGCTTGGGCATTTAAATTTAATGAAAGAAAACGAAAACGAAGCCATTAAATATTTTAAAAAAGCTATTGATTTAAAACCTGACGATGTTGAAGCAAGGTTGATTCTTGTTGACCTACTTTTAAAGCACAACGCCGCAAAGACTGCGATTGATTATTTAGAAGAAGCGTTGAACAATAATCTCACTTTTGAACGCTATCTTTATTCATTGGCGAAAGCGTACGAATTAGTTGGAAATATTAATGGTGCAATTGATTTTTATGAAAGGTCGTTTGCTGTTAACTCGGACGATGTCGGTATATTAAATAGAATCGGTAAATTGCATTGGGAAAATAACAACCAACAAGATGCTTTGGTTGTATTTGAGCGGGCTATCGAAATCGATCCCCACCATACTTTATCAAACCTTAATATTGCAGGTGTGATGTTGGGATTAAGCGACCATTTAGGTGCAGCACAAAAATGTAATGGTATATTGGAGCGACAGCCGGACTGTGTTCAGGCACTATTGTTGATGGGAAAAATCCATATCAAATCACAAAATTTCTCTGAAGCAGAAAAAAATTTTGAAAAGGCATCCAAAATTTTGCCCTCTTGTTTTGAAGCTTGGAAAGGGTTTGGCGCCTGTTTGTACGCCATTGGTGATACTATCGGCGCGGTAAAAAAATATAAAATTGCATCTCAATTAAACCCTAACTCATTCGATTGTTTTTTTCAACTTGGCTTTATAAGAATGGATCAGCGGTATTATAGTACGGCTATAAAGTGTTTTAAACGGGCGGTCAAAATAAGACCTAATAGCTTTGAGGCACTTTATAATATTGGAGTTACTTTTCAAAAAATGGGAGGTGATTACTACAAGGCATCTCTACGCTACTACGATAAGGCATTGAGACTAGATCCTGACGATGCTTACGCATTGTCCAGCAAATTACATCTATGTGCTTTAACGTGTAATTGGGATGAAATCGAAAAGCTAAGGCCCAAACTTCCTTCGATCGGAACAACAAATGGTGTGATAACGCCTTTTTCTTTATTGGCATTGGAGGATGCGCCGTGTCGTCATAAAATTCGCGCAGAGCGGTGGTGCGCGGCTAAACTTATGCCAGGGAAGTTGCCAAATTTTGTGATGCCGTTAGTTAAGCGAAATAAAATTAAAATAGGTTACTTTTCCAGTGATTTTCATTTACACCCTGTTTCTCTTTTAATTTCAGGAATATTAAAAAATCACTCTAAAAGTGAATTTGAAATCTATGCATACTCTTATGGCCACGTAAGAGACTATCAGTATGATCAAATTTCAAAAGCACTCAATAACTTTAAGGACGTTTCGGGTTTAAGTGAGTTTGAAGTAGCAAGTCTTGCGAGGCGCGACGGGATTGACATAGCCATTGATTTAACAGGCTTCACTACATCTGGCCGGCCACAAATTTTCGCCCATAGGGCGGCGCCGTTACAAGTAAGTTATCTGGGTTACCCTGGGTCTATGGGCTCAAATTTTATTGACTATATCATCGTCGACGAAAACTTGGTTCCATCTGAAAGCCAGAAGTACTATTCAGAGAAACCTATTTATCTTCCCAGCCATTATCAGGCGCAGGACAATACACTTTTTCTAGGAGAGGCACCTTCTAAGAAGCAGTTGGGCCTTCCGGAAGATGCATTTATATTTTGCGCAATAAATAATTCATATAAGATTACATCGGTAGAATTTGATATTTGGATGCGTTTGTTGCATGGTGTTGAATCTAGTATTCTTTGGTTGTACGCACCGAATGAAATAGCAAAAGAAAATTTGATTAAACAGGCTGATAATCGTGGAATTTCTCATGAGAGGCTTATTTTCACTCAAAACGTAGGATTTCATCAATACAAGAATCAATTAACGCATGCAGATTTATATTTAGATACGTTTAATTATAACGCGGGGGCGACGGCGAGTAACGTTCTTTGGGCGGGAGTGCCGCTGATTACAAAGGCAGGTGTTGGTTATACTGCTCGAATGGCTTCGAGCTTACTTAAATCAATCGAATTGCCTGAACTCATCACAAGCACTTCGGACGAGTACGAAAGGCTTGCGTTAAATTTAGCTAAAGACCCTAAGAAGCTCGCTGCTACCCGCTTAAAACTTACTCTAAAACGTATTACTTCAGAACTTTTCGATATGGATAAGTTTACGGCTGATCTGGAAAACTCCTACCGGAAAATATACCAATGTTACCTTGAGGGCAAAGATCCGGATGTCATTTACGTTGAACGATAACTAAACGTTATGGGTGGGTTAGGAAGAGTTTTCGGACGCCTTAAAAAGAAGACTTAACGAGTAATTGATGAAAATTATTCTTGTTAGTTTGGAATATTTTGGCTGTTCAATATTAAAAGTGTTTGGCCCCATTTCTCA
>Ga0206126_10004236_pt1 | contig 13939 bp, 9 predicted proteins | sample Helgoland_Spring_5_FD_148621 | JGI IMG/M metagenome (GOLD analysis project Ga0206126, IMG submission 148621) | Pelagic subsurface seawater microbial communities from Kabeltonne, Helgoland, North Sea - Helgoland_Spring_Bloom_20160412_1 | ecosystem: Environmental > Aquatic > Marine > Epipelagic ...
GCCAACCCAAGAGTTGAGAATGTTAATCAGCTGCTTGACCAGATCGATAACAAGGAAAGTTATCAAGCCATCATTGCAGTCGGCGGCGGCAGCGTAATCGATGTTGCCAAATTGCTCAAAGCATTCTGGGGCAATACGGCTGCAGTAGAGAAACATTTCAATGGTGACGACAAGCTGTCCCCTTGTGAGCTGCCGCTCATTGCAGTGCCCAGCACCGCCGGATCTGGCAGCGAAGCAACACGTTTCGCGGTCGTCTACAAGGACAAGGAAAAATTTTCCATCGAATATGACTGGCTGTTGCCAGATTTTTCCGTCGTTATCCCGTCCTTGCTAGCAAGCGTGCCTTCGCACGTAGCAGCATCCAGCGGCATGGATGCCCTTTGTCAGGGCATTGAGTCTTATTGGTCAATTCATTCTACCGATGAGTCCAGAAAGATCGCCGCAGAAGCAATCACACTTGCCTGGAATTGGATTGAAAAAGCGGTTAAGGAGCGCTGCCCAGACGCGCTCAATCATATGGCGAAGGCTTCTTATCTAGCTGGTCGCGCTATCAATATTACTAAAACCACAGCACCGCACGCGGTTTCTTATCCTATGACATCTTATTTCGGTATTACCCATGGCCATGCGGTTGGTTTACTTACGGCTCGTTTCCTGCCCTTTAACGAAGCGGTGACGGAAGAAGACTGTCTCGATGCAAGAGGGCCGGAATGGGTAAAAAAACGACTACATGAAATCTGTGCATTATTTGGAGCAGATGCTGTCGACGATGCAGCTCAAGCGCTGACACAAAAAATCAAAAGAATTGGTCTGAAAATTGATTTGAAGCAGCTGGGGATTATAACAGAAGAAGACATAAAGACTATTGTGGCCAACGGCTTAAATCCGGAGAGGGTTAAGAATAATCCGAGAGTCGTAACCTCAAATTCGGCTAGAGACGTGCTATCAATTGTTCCTTGCCCTTAGGCAATCTAGAGGTGCTAATTGTGAAGTTTATGCCATGAGTGGAGAGAAACAAAATTACGGGCAGATTTTAAAATCCTCGTCAATCATGGGTGGATCGCAGGTGGTTAGCATCCTTGTTGGGATGGTGAGAGTGAAGTTGGTTGCTGTCCTATTAGGGCCAGTCGGTATTGGTTTGTTGGGAATATACCGTTCAATTATGGAGCTAGCCACTAATCTTGCCGGCTTAGGCCTAAACACTAGTGGTGTTCGTGATGTTGCGGAAGCTGTGGGCTCCTCAGATGATGATCGCATAGCGCGTGCTGCGCTGACTTTAAGGAGGGTTTGTTGGCTTAGTGGTATTGTTGGTGCTGTTCTTCTCGCATCGCTGTCTCAACCTATTAGCCGACTAACGTTCGGCTGCCCTGATTACAGTAACCAAATTGCTGCGTTAAGTGCATGCGTGCTGATGACGTGTGTAGCGGGAGGTCAGATGGCCTTGATCCACGGCATGCGCCGGATCGGCGATTTGGCACGAATTAACATTATCGGTGCCGTGTCTGGCACGATTGCCGCTGCCGGATTTTATTTTTGGTTGGGTTTAGAGGGAATAGTTCCGGCGCTAGTCACACTTTCAGCTTTTGAATTAGCGATATCTTTCTGGTATTCAAGAAAAGTAAAATTAATCAAAGTGCAGATGACGTGGGTGGAAACATACTTGTCTGCAAAAGCAATGCTCGTACTAGGATTGGTATTGGTGTCGACTGGGTCCTTGCACTTTGTATGCGGTTACGTAACGCGCATTCTTATTGTTCACGAAATAGACCTTACTGCAGTTGGCATCTTTTACGCTGCATATAATCTCTCACTCATGTTTGTGGACATGATTACGAGAGCAATGGGGGCAGACTTTTATCCTAAATTAACCTCGATTGCTCATGATCATGGCAAGATGCGCAATCTTGTTAATCAGCAGAGTGAAATGGGCCTTACTTTGGCCTTACCAGGCTTGTGTGGGCTCATAGTATTAGCTCCTTGGGTTATAGAAATTTTCTATTCTGACGCATTTATGGGTGCAGTGGAGTTGATGCGGTGGTGCCTTGTGGGGTGCGTTTGCCGAGTAATTTCTTGGCCTTTATCGTTTGTAGCAACAGCCAAAAACAGGCCAAAGATTATAGCCTGGGTAGAATGTTCCCATCAAGTATTCCGTATGCTTCTGATAGTCGTTGGCTTAAAGGTTTTTGGCCTGAAGGGGATAGCCTTTGCTGAATTAGCTAACAGCCTTGTACATGTTTTGACGACATACATTTGTGCAAAGCGATTAATAGGGTTTAATTGGTCTCATGGGCTCAAGGCAATGATGATCAAATGCGTTATAGTGGTTGTTTTGTTACTATTAATTTGCATACAACTACCATTGATTTGGGGTGCTGTGGTAGGACTTAGTATCACAGTATTTATCACTTTTTGGTGCTTACGGAGCTTATGCTTACGTCTCGATAATTCTCACATAATTGTGAAATGGACTAAAAAAATACCGCTATCTCGACATCTGCTCTGCGGCATCGATACATTAGAAACACCATAATTTAGATTTGATAATCTAACCGTATCTAAGGAGTAGCTTAAGCGAGCACATAAAATAAGCTTCTTTATTTTTTAATGCTGGAAGCGATGGCTCTTAAGTATTCATAACAATCAAAAAATCATGAAAAATATTGCAGGCAATTTATTAACTCTAGGCATTACCACTAAAGGGCGTGTAGACGAGTTGGTTGAAACTCTGCGCCTGATAGAAGCATCCGAGCTGAAATCCTGCCCTATTATACTAATTGATGATGGAGGTGGTGGACAATTCATCGAAGCAGCGGAGTTTGATCTCGATTTGAATATACATCGTTATGAAAAAAGCCAAGGGCTTGTAGCGAGAAGGAATGAATTAACAGAACGATGTAAGACAAAGTATCTCATGTCATTAGATGACGATTCTGCTCCCGAACGTGGTGAAATAGATGATGTACTAGATCTACTGGAAACCAATGAAGATGTAGCTGTTGTTGCGTTAAACTTATATAATGATGCATCTGAATATCTAGACCCTTCCATGCCGAACTTTATCGCGCGCTACTACGTTGGCTGTGGACACATTTATAAGGTGGGTATATTCAAAAAATTGGGAGGCTACAGTGGAGACTTGTTTTATGGACATGAAGAGTGCGAATACGCATTTAAGTTAGCAAGGGAATCACTAAACATTATACATGTTAACCATTACATTGTTAAACATCGTAAGTCAGACATCAACCGCGTAGTGGGATACAATGCTCGCATGTCCCGCAACCTTGGCTGGATCAATGGAACTTACCTAGGAATACTTCCTAACATTATTGAGCTGTATTCATTTTTGAAGGGCAGAAAAATAAATCAGGCAGGTCTTTTTATTAAAGACTATTTCGAGGGCATAAGAGCAAGAAAGGTTGCTAATAAACTGACATTTTCTCAATACTGGAAGTGGAAGAGAAAAAAGACTCCAACCGTGGCTTAACTTAGCTGACAGGATGCGGCTGAGCGCTGGAGTATAAATTTTTTAGTACAAGGCGCAAGTTTCACCTCAGGGCAACACTTGTTAGAAAAAAGTGTATGTTGAAGATTAAAAACTCAAAATACGCATTGAGACAGGCCGCCTAGATGAGGCTCAAAGCCAATCAACTATCAAGCTGTAGATTTTCTGTCTGCCTAGCTTATTATTAAAGTTATTCAGTTATAGAAAAAAATCTGTCCGTAAACCCATTTAGATGGTTTTAGAGCCACTCTTTTATCCACATAGCGAAGGCTACCTGCGGGCTATTTTCAAGACAAAAGCATTCTTGAGACTTTTGACATTGTTTATGTTTATACTACTGAGACTGTGCAAAAAAAATTGTTGTGCAGCAAAGTTTCAGCTACTCTTATCATAATTCATTAAACAAAATGCCTGATTGTTCAGTTATAATAGCAACGTATGGGAGGGAGCAGGTTTTGTTCGATACAATTGATTCTCTTCAAAGTTCCCAGCAAGTCGAGTTTGAGTTGATCGTTGTAGATCAGAATACAAAAGTTTCGCAGCATTTTGAAGAAGAGCTGAAACGTGTTAGCGAAAAAAGTAATATTATATGGATAAAAAGCAGAGTGCCGAGTCTCACTAGAGCAAGAAATACAGGACTTCAGAATGCCAATTCAAACATTATCATTTATGTCGATGATGATGTGCTAGTTGACTCTTTATTTATCAAAAACTATGTCGATGCTTTTAGAAGACATCCAGAGATTGATGCTGTAGTCGGCCCAGTATATGATGATAGACAGCACGAAGTAAGCGCTCGGGACTATCATGATAGGCTTAGCAAAATGATTAGGTTGCCGACGATTTCAGAACTGCCGAATGGAGGATATGCCGTAGGAGGAATAGGCTGTAACATGGCCTTTAGAGGCAGTGTCTTAAACAATTTGGGTGGTTTCAATGTGAGATTTAAGGGCGGTGGAGGCGGAGTTCGTGAGGAAAGCGAAGTTTTTATGCGGCTGCACAACACTAAGAAAAAAGTATACTTCGAACCGAAGTGTGGTCTGGTGCATCTGGGGGATGTCACAGGGGGTTGTGAATCAAGATCCAGTAGGAGTGTTATGCAGTATGTTAAATTCTTCTACGCTTACTATTATAATCATATTTTATTCGCGAATTCGGCTTCGAAGGGTAAACGTGAGTGGCTGAAATATATCGTGGGAACTGTAAATACGGTAGCATTTTATGACGTAGCGAAGTTGAAGGGCATAATGAGATGGGGCTTACATGCGCTCATTGCGCTTACGTCATTTTCAGGAGTTATTTTAAAGTGAAATTTTCAAATAGCAGATTGATTCAATGAAAAGTGTTTCTAATGTTTTATTGCAGCAAGGAGCCTTAGCTAAAAGAAGGAGCCTTGTAAAATATAACAGTAATCTTCGCCATCGGGCTGAGCTATGGTTAAGGAAATTCGCGGTGAGGCTTCTATGCCTGGTGCCTTTTAATATCATTAGAAAGAGGATAGCTTGCGGAAGAAAACCAATTTTTGATGATACCTGCGAGATTATTAACATCATCGAAAATGACCCTGTTATTGAAGATTGTGGTGTAGGTGGTTATGCCAATCATGGCCGATTGCCTAAGAGTGGGCATGTTTTTTTCACTAAGTTAATGTATCACGTAAGACTTGTCGGGCCGTCTTTAGTGCCGATTGATGAATCTGGCTATCTTGCTGAAGAAGCTGTTAACTTCTGTAGACTGAATGATCTTACTATTACGACTTTAGAAACACGCATTCTTAAAAATACCGAGCCTGTCAGGATTCACAAGAAGTGCATTTCCCTGTGTGCCAATTGGACACACTGGAAAAATTATTTTCACTGGCTGATTGATGTTGTTCCGAGACTAAGAGCCTATACAGATGATTATCATATTTTAGTTAATGATCCGTTAGCAAGTTACGAAAAACAGACCCTTGAGATGCTTGGGCTGCTCGATAAATGTATTTTTATCACAGGTGATCATGTTGTTGTAGATGAGTTTAAATTTATTTCTCCACACGCCTCGCTGTCTACATATGATCCCGATAGCTTAGATTATCTGCGCGCTACATTTTTAAAGAAAATCGTCACTCCTCAAAAGGCTTTACCTAAGAAATTTTATCTTACACGTGAAGGAGGAAGAAGAAGCCCTATCAATGAGAGAGATTTAGCACATAAATTCCGAGATATAGGCTGGGAAATTATTGAATGTTCTGATTACTCGTTAAATGATCAAATTTCACTTTTCAACAATGCCACGCACATCGCAGGATGCCACGGAGCTGCTCTAGTTAACCTTCTTTGGATTAAACCAGAATGCAGAGTATTTGAGATATTTCCTGTTGATAGAATTTTGCCAACCGCAGAAATGCTAGCTCTGCATATTGGCGCAAGTCACTATTCACTTATAACTAACTCGCTTACAGGGGCTCCAATTGATGTTGATTGGATTCTTAAGGTGGTAAAGGCAAACGAGCATCTTGAAGCTTCGTAGAAAACGTGTCCCTATTCGCATAATACGTGTTCACATAATTAAGAGATCTTACATGAATCCAAAAACCTCTAACAAGAATGGCTAAAGTCAAGGTCAACTGGTATCCTACGCACCCGACTTGCAGAAGTGTTTCAATGGCAAAATACTGGCGTTTACTGTATAATGAAATAGCTGATGTTGATCCTTATGCGTGTAAATCTTTGATCAAACTACCTGCAACTGATTGGGCTGGCGGCCGATCAACAATGAAGGTGGGGGTATCAAGAAAGTTAGTTTACCCACTGCGCGTAAAGGCTGCTGAAAATGCTGCGTTAGGCCACATACTTGACCATGATTGGGCAGACTTAATAAAATATATGCCAGATAGTATGGCGAAAGTAGTCACTGTTCATGATCTCATTCCATTACGATACAGAGGGGAATTACGTGATGTTCAACTGAAGCGCTTTAGTAAAAGGGTTTCGTATTTACGAGAAGCGGACCTGATTATTTGTGTATCTAAGTATACAGCGAACGAAGTTAATGATTTGTTGGGTATTTCATTTGATAAAATGGTCGTGGTGCCAAATGGTGTAGCACTACCGCCAAACATTATAAAACATACCCGAGTTAATCGGATCGTCAATCGAGTGCCGGCTATGCTCAGAATTGGCTGCCTAGGAAGCACTCAGCAAAGAAAAAATTTGGCAATTTTGCCTGACGCGTTAAAGTATGCAATCGCTGAACTAGGTGATCCTGTTACCATGGTGCGGGCAGGACCTTTAGTGGATCCTACACTATATGAACGTTTTGTAAATGCGGTAGGTGTAGATCACTTCATAGAACTTGGTCGCCTAGATGATGATGAGCTCGAGGATTTTTATGATAGTGTTGATGTCATCGTTGTTCCCTCGCTATATGAAGGTTTTGGTCTGCCAGTTCTCGAGGCAATGGCTAGGGGTGTGCCGGTGATATCATCAGATAGCAGTTCCTTGCCTGAGGTAGCTGGGGATGCACCCCTCTATTTTGATCCTTACAAGCCAGAGGAATTGGCAGATAGGCTTGTCCAGGTAGTGGATAAAGAGGTATCTGAGCACATAAAAAAAAGGGGGTTGGAACGTGCAAAAGAATTCAGTTGGAGGTCTACCTTGGATGGAATTTACAGTGCCTACGATCAGGTTTTAAAGCTATAAACTGAGGATTTTCAATAGCCGTGTTTTCCCTGTTGATTTACACACATGCAGATATCGACATGTTTTCAGCTTCCGAACTAACAGATATTTTTTAAACACATTGAACCTGCGTAATGCAAAATAATAAAATCATACGAATAGCCCTATTAGCTTTCTTGATGCTGTTGTCTATGTGGGCAATATCATCTCTACTGAGCTTTAGAGCTCAGACAAGAGATGTTCTTTTGGGTGTCGGATTTTTTGTTATTCTACTTTTGGCTTTATGGCGTAGCATTCCCATCGATGCGAAATTGTTATACATTATTATTCTAGGTTACGCTTTGGGGGGGAAGGGTTTTGCGTATGTGAGCCCAATGGAACCAATATATATAAGTGAAATCTGTCTTGCTATTTGCATGTGTGGTTTACTGAAAAGGTTGCACACGGCAGGAGTGTTTCGATCGTCGATACATAAGCTCATTTGGTTGTATTTAATTTATGCAGGTACGCATCTGATTGTTGATTATAATCAATATAGAATGCTAGCTATAAGGGATAGTGCCACGGTATATTACGCGCTATACTTTATTGTTGCTTACAGTTTGTTTCAAGATGGTATAATCAGGCATACTTTCGAGCGTGTTATAAAAATAGCAATGGTATTTGCTATCGTGAGTAAGGTCATTTCTCTCACTATATCTCTAAACTTTCCGGGATTTATTCCACATGATGATGCAATGATTCCTTTGAATGCAGCTGCAGTGATTTACTTAATTGTAAAAGCTATTGAGACGAAACAAATACTATACTTTGCTATTTGTGGATGTGTTATTGTAATGTTTATACCTACGAAGACTGCGGGGCACTTGGCATTGATTACCGTATGCGCGCTTACTTTGTATCCCGGTCGCATCAAAGGCCTTCTTCCACCAGTATTAGCTTTTACTGCGCTTATGCTACTAGGTGTTTGTGTTATGATTTTTCTCAATGCAGACAGAGCATTAGAGCTTCTTACGGGTAGTGAAACGAGTGCCCAGTTAGGGATGAGTGATGGCGAGTTTGTTGGTTTGCAAGGAACTTCAAAATGGAGATGGGACTGGTGGATGACAATTTGGGATGATGTTATGCAGAATGCCCCTTTTTGGGGTTTAGGTTTTGGCTCAGATATATCATCAGCATTTCTAGGAGATCGTCTTGGAAGTATAGTACGCTACCCTCACTGTATTATATTTACCATTGTTGGACGGCTCGGAATAATAGGCTTGTTGTTTTTCATACTTCTCTTCACTGCCATGGGTATATTTTGCCTAAAATTTTGTAGTCGTTATTTTACCAGCAAAAGTCGCTCAGACGCAGATTTGATATGCTTTGCTGTAGTTATAGCTGGAATGGTAAATGCGCTACTACAAGCTACCTATGAAGTTCCTTATGGAGCCATTACTCATTGGGTGTGTTTAGGCTACATGGTTGCCAGATATTACGGAAGTTGGAGTAGTGTAAAAATCACAGAAAAAGAGCTAAGCTAACAGATTCTTCTCGCTCGATTTTCTATAAATCTACTTTAAAGCCGCGCAAAATAATAAATTACATGAAACTACTTTTATCATCACATGCATGTGATCCTTATGGCGGATCTGAAGGAATTTATGGTTGGTATGTAGTTAGCGCCTTGGCAAAAAAGTATGAATGCTATGTGTTAACAGATACTCGATTTCGTGAATCGATTGACAAAGCCAGGCGTAACGGACTCGTGCCCGAATCATTACATTTTAAATATATCGGAAGAGCCAAGCCTTGGCCGAAAAACATGTTGTTGTTCCGATTGGCAACTTGGCGAGAATATCATCAGTTTGCTAAGTCATCTCTCAATGTTGCAGAACAGTGGCATAAAGAAGTGCGGTTCGATGTTGCTCAGCTGGTAACATACACTACCTGGCGGGTATCATCTCCACTGTGGCAATTGAATATACCTTTTATATGGGGTCCAATCAGCGGCACAGAACCTTTTCCACTAGAATGTGTTTCGAGTCTAAGTTGGCCCACCAAACTTTTTGAGTTGATCAGAGCTACACAAACTTTTCTAGCAAAACGTAACAAAGATGTATTAGATTGTGCAAGGAATGCACGCTACATTCCCGTACCTCATAATCAGGCAATAGAATTTCTCACGCCACTGCGTGGTAAGCGTGAAGGCATAGAGTTATGTCACAATTTCTTTTTCCCAGACTGGCGAATACAAATGCTGGCTAATGAACGGAAGTTTAAGGTCACCAGTAGGCCATTGCGTGCTTTTGGGGCAGGAATGCTTGAGGGGAGAAAGGGCGTGGCTATTGCACTGCAAGCGATTCACATGGCGAAACAACGCGGCATCCGTATTGAATACCATGTGACGAGTAGTGGACCAGAACTTGGATACCTCAAGAAGTTGAGCAAAAAACTAGGTCTTGAAGATAGGGTTATTTTAGGTGAGAGATTCGATGCTTCCGACTATGCAGCTGCTTTGGCAACTTTTGATGTGTGTTTACTGCCATCATTGAGAGATGGTGCAGGGCTGTCTATTATGGAAGCGATGTTGGCCGGTTGTATGCCTATTGTAGCCGATTGGTGTGGTCCTGCTGAATTTGTGACTGAGAAATGTGGATACAAAGTTCCCATTGCCAGCCCGGATGAGATGGCCGAAAATATATGTAATATTCTTTGTTCTATTGATAAAGATCGTGAGGCATTACTGGAGCTGGGTATTGCTGCGAGTCAAAGAATAAGCAGCGCTTATAATGAAAAGCAATTTTTGGAGCATATGGCTTTGCTATATTCCGAACTTGTTTAGGGCTAAAGGTAATCATCTAATTACTGCAAATTGCCCTTTGTATTACTGTTTTGGAACAGTGTCTTATCACTACAAAAAGCCAATGAAACTTTGTATAAGTTTACGTGATCAAGATTTCGATCATACCAAATCGATTGGTATTTTTAATGTATCCATCGGGTTAACTTATGCTTTAGTAAATAACGCTAATATTGAAAAGTTGATTGTCCTGGCGAACAGATCGCTTGCCGATCAACTTGGCGCACTGAAAGATCATCCTAACGTTGAGGTGATTGGAATTAACGAACCAACCCCAAGAGGATTAAGTCGCATTTTATGGGATCAGTGGGGCATCAGGCATGCGGTTAAAAAACATAAAGTTGATTGGTTGATTTTGCCGAAGGGATTTGTCCCATTATTACTGAGATTTGATACAAAGGTATGTTCATACATTCACGATAATATTTTCAAATTCTACGCCGACATGGGGTGGAATAAATCCGCACTTTTTGAAAAATATTATTTTAAATGGAGTTACAAAAAGTCAGTTCAGTGTGCAGATCTGGTCGTGACAAATAGCCAATTTACGATGGACCAAGTGCTTTCCTCAGGAAGAAAACTGCCTACTTCACGGGTAGGTATAGGATTTGAGCCGATTGATAAGTCCGTGATCATTACTGAGGCTCGTAGCGGCCTATTAATATTTATATCGGCGCACCCTCATAAGTTGAGTGAGCAGGCTATTCAGTGGTTAAGCCGCTGGAAATTGGAGACGGGGAACCCAATCAAGATATTCTGTGTGGGGCGTATGCCAGTTGAGATTGAGTGTTCCGAGGGACAAGGCTGGGAAGTAATGTCGCGATTGTCTCAATCTGAGATGAATAGTTTATGGGGGAAGGTAAAAATTATGGTTTATTTTTCAGCTTATGAAGGCTTTGGAATGCCGCCGTGTGAGGCCGTTAGAAATGGGGTCATTCCAGTTGTATCGGATATTCCTCCGCATAGAGAAAATATCCCAGCGGAGTTCTTATTCTCAAATAAACATTATGAATCGTTCGCATCGTGTCTCAACCATGCACTAGAGACTAATCAGCCTCCATTCGTAGAGCTAGATGATTGGGATGCTGTTGGGAACCTTGTTGTAACGGAACTACTAGCGAACAGCGAATAATGTATGCCAGTTCTAAACTATCCCTGACCTCTTAAAGTATGAGTCACACCATTCTATTTTTCACCTGTGGTAGTCTTTTGTTAGCTGCGTTGCTTGGCACTACGCTCAACATGCCCTTGCAGGCGCCAACTGTCATAGCTCTTGGTATTGCGTCGTTATGTGCCGCGATTTTCACGCTTAAACTTGGTAAGTCGCTGGTCATGAAAACTGGAAAAATCTCAGGTATAAGGCCTTGGCTAATTATACTGATTCTGAGTTCAATAGTTTACTTTATTACACGTGCCTATTTGTCCCCAGTAAGGGATTTGGGAATTGAAGATTTAATGCTCATTATTCCGGCTTGTAGCCTATATCTTATCGCGGGATATGCCCTGACGGGTGAATATGGAATTAAAATACGGCTAGGGCTTGCCATAACCGTCATCTTGTTATTGGCCCTTCATGTCTTGTATTGTTTGTTCCAGTTTAATGGCGTTGAAGGCTATTCTTTGGCTCGGTATTTTGAGGGTTCCTCAAGGTCCAGTCCTAAGCAGGTTACAGGCATGTATGGCTATTACGGAAGTTTTGCAAATTTTGCAGTGATTGCAGGATTGTTGTGTATGAGTCTTGGTGTTTGGGGTAGGCTTACTTTTTCGGTAAGAGGTGCAGTTTTTTTACTTGGCATAGCCGCGTTGGGCTTAGCTATAGGGGCACAATCAAGATCGGCGGTACTCAGTTTGGGCCCAGCCCTTATTGTATTTACTCTGCTGCTTACAGTTTCCTTTAAGCAGCAGGCAGCTAAAGTGCAAAGTTGGGTGACACGTGCAGGGTTTGCGTTCGGAATGATAATACTGGCTGCTGCTACGCTCGGGGGATTCTGGGTATTTAGCGAGAGGGGGGTAAAAAGCTTACCAACGATGTTTGACTCTGGCATCCGCGTGCCTTTATGGGCTATGGCTGGAGATCAATGGGTTGATTATCCATGGATCGGTGCAGGTAGTCGCAGCTTTTCCTATCTATGTAATACATATTGGGGTGGATTGGGTTCTGGGGAAAAAAGCCCTGAGTTTGTGCATAATGAATATCTACAGCTGTTAACGGATTATGGGTTTGTCGGGTTCTTGTTAATAACGACATTATTGCTTGCTCATCTTGTTTTGGGACTAAGGCAAGTTAGCCGGCTATCTGAAAAAGTTGGAGAAAATGGTTTGCGGCGCGGATCAAATGCAATGGCATTGGCCATTGCAGGTAGTTGCGGAATAGTTGCTATGGCTGTACATATTTGTTTTGATTTCCCAACCCGTCTAATGCCAAATTTACTTTTGATGATTTGTTGTGCCGTGTGGATTTTGCCTTTGCCTTCATGGAATAACACGGATTCTAGCAATACATTAGCCGATGAAATAAAACAAAGTAGCATGTGCCGCCTTATAGCGCTTACGCTATCAATTCTTGGGTTAGGTGCTATCGGTTTAGGAGGCCAACAGTTATGGGCGGGGTTGCCATTAATCAAAAACAAAATAGCCAAGGAAGACGGGGCTTGGAGGCCCGAGCTAGTCGATCGAGATATGTGGATTCCTGTTTTGAAGGAATCACTGAAACGGGCTCCGCATTGGACGCGGTATCAGCGGCTAGGAACACTCTATTATATGGAGGCCAGAGAGTGCGAGAGCCCTGAACTCAAAGAGTATTTTCTTGGCCTATCAAAGAAGTATTATTTAGCCTCGATAGAGCGGCATCCATACAACGTGATATCAAAGATCAATGTAGCATCGGTTTACAGTGAGCAGAAGCAATGGAATAAGGCAGACGAGTTTTATGCCGAGGCGTCCAAAACGGCATACACTAGAGAGGCGCGCTTTCGTATACATAAAAAGTGGGGGGATATGCAACAACACTGGGCTCTGAACCTCATTGATAAGGACCAATTAAGTGAGGTTGAGGAGCACATGCTAGAGGCTAAAACTTTATATAATAGAAGTAATGAACTTGCACGTTTCAATGATGCGAAATGGGCGGAGCCTTATATATACATATTAATTTCTTATGCTCAATTTTTAGATGATGCGGGTAGATATCAAGAAGCCGAAACTCTCTATCAAGAGGCAATGAGTCATCACGCTTGGCGTAATACACAAATATACACGAACTTAAGTTTGCACTATGCCCAACATCTCTACGAGCAAGGCAGAGACTATTGGTATAAAAGGCAGCCCGAGAAAGCCTATAAGTTAATGCTGGATGCTCGTGATGTACTGAGGCAATGTAAAAAAGCGACTAAAAGTAAGGGCATAGATTCCTGGCAACATATACTGATTCCCATCGAAGAGATGATTCGCTTTTTTGAACAAACAGGGATAAGCAAAGATGTGGAAATTTAATGGTTAGGTGCTTAAGTTATTTGGCCTTAACTTTATCAAGGTTCGATATGAGCTATGTTCAAATAACGTATAAATTTTCCAGCTAAATATGATGAATGATAATAACTTCAAACTAGAAGATTTCTGGCAAATGCGTGGCATGCAATCGCTATGGCTAACTAGAAACTACAGTTATCGCGTGGGTGCGCTAATTGCCTTGATGGCATCCAGAGTGGGAGTGCCACCTAACATATTATCACTTCTGTCTGTGATCATCACTGTTGGGACATGTGTTTTAGCTGTTCATTTCGAACAGGGGACCTGGCTAGCGGGGTCTGTGTGTATCATTGGTTTACAGCTGGGTTATGCCTTTGATTGTGCGGACGGGCCCTTAGCTCGAGCAACAGGAAAGGAAAGTAGCTTTGGGTCTCTGTTTGACAAGATTTGTGACATGAG
>Ga0206126_10004241_pt1 | contig 13932 bp, 14 predicted proteins | sample Helgoland_Spring_5_FD_148621 | JGI IMG/M metagenome (GOLD analysis project Ga0206126, IMG submission 148621) | Pelagic subsurface seawater microbial communities from Kabeltonne, Helgoland, North Sea - Helgoland_Spring_Bloom_20160412_1 | ecosystem: Environmental > Aquatic > Marine > Epipelagic ...
AGGTTTTGATGCTTGGTACCCTGGTTATATTGATTATTTGCCCGTCTTACAAAACATTCCAGCCTATTGGACCGAAACGGCACTTTACCGATATGCCACCCCTTATTTTTATACCCTAAAAGATTTTCCGACCGATCGAAAAGGATTTCGTTTGGAGTCCCTTTATTCAAGTCCTTGGAAAGGGGGTTGGTGGCGTTTGTCTGATGCCGTTACTTATATGCAAACAGCATCCATAGCGGTATTAGATTATGCCGCAAAATATTCAGAGGTGCTTTTATTCAATAAGTTTCAAGCAGGTAAACAAACCATTGAAAAATACAAAAAAGAACCCCCTTTTGCCTATTTTATTCCCCAAAAGCAAACTGACCCCGCAAGACCCGTCGAACTGCTCAAAAGATTGGCTTTTAATGGAATTCGTATTACGCAACTCAAGGCACAAGTTACTTTCAATAATATCAGCTACCCAAAAGGTACTTGGGTCATTCCAATGGATCAAGAATTCGGTGAATTGGCCAGACAAATTTTAGAAATACAAAGCTATCCTGATCTTCGAGAGTATCCAGGTGGACCCCCGGAGCAACCCTATGATGCCGCTGGATGGACCCTGCCCTTTCAATTTGAGCTCAATGTGATAGCCGCAGCAAGCCCGTTAACCGAAGAGGTGAGATCCGCCCTTGTAGATGTCCAGGGCGAAGCGGTAGATTGGCGGATGACGAGTAAGGAAGATGTAAGCAAAGTTGACTTTGCCCCAGGTGCAGGATTTAATACCAATAATGTCGCCGCAGGTATTCATCCCTTACCCGGTATACTCAAAGGAAGCGGTCCTCATTTAACCTTAGATCCGAAAGAGAACAATATATTCAGGATCATGAATGAAGCATGGGAGCAACAACTCAACGTCAAATATGCTGAAAATAAATACCTTATCTCAGGAGCTTCCAAAACTCGAATCAATCAATGGATCAATGATTATGCTGTGAATGGTTTAATGACCACTTCAGGTGCGGGTGTGTCCCTCAAGCCAAGAATTGGCTTATACAGACCTTGGCGAGCAAGTATGGATATGGGATGGACCCGTTGGATTTTAGACCAATTTGGAACAAATTATACCAGCCTTCGTAATGAAGATTTCATTGCAGGTCATCTTCAAGATCGCTTTGATGTCATTCTCATGGCTTCAGAAAGACCCCATACTATCGAAGATGGATACCCAAAGGGACAAGTACCCCCTAGGTACGAAGGTGGATTGGGTGCACAAGGCATAAGAAATTTAGACCAATTCGTATCTCAAGGAGGCACCCTGGTTTGCATGAATCAAAGCAGTAATTTTGCCATTGAAAAACTTTTCCTCCCCGTTGAAAATAAAGTAGCTCAATTGAAGCGCAAGGATTTTTTTACAGGAGGATCTCTCATGCACGTTTCCATTAATAATGCCCACCCTGTCATGGCTGGCATGCCAAAAAACGCACATGTTTTTGTCTCTAACAGCCCTGTATTTAATACCTTAAAGGGATTTGAAGGTGAGGCATTGGCCAAATACCAACCCAACGGGTCTCCCCTAGCATCAGGTTATTTACTCGGAAGCGAATACATGAATGATTATGCTGCTGCCTTGGATGTGCACCATGGTGCAGGCCATGTGATTCTTTTAGGATTTCAGCCACAATGGCGCGGTCAACCTATGGGGACTTTTCGAATCCTATTTAACGCATTATTATTCAGTCAAAATGTCGCAAAAGCACACCCCATCAATACCTCATTTTGGTCCAGTCCTCAGTCCATAGCATCCGAAAAAGAGTAACACATAAATCAAAAATATGATCTATGTGTTGAAGGTAACTTAACATACTTGCGTTCAAATCCTTTTATTTCTTGAACTATTTACCCGCTGATTGATTATCAAAAAAAAACTGAATAACATGGTTATTAAACACATTTCTACCATCAATATTACAAATATGACCCACAGCAGGAATGACAATAAAAGTTGATTTAGCTTGATTCCTTGCATACTTCCGAGCACCGCTTAGAAATACATAATCTTGTCCTCCCATAATGATCAGGTTCTCAAAAGAACTTTTGGTCTTAAAAAAGCGCTTCAATAATTTTATAAAATATTTGGAAAGGGAAACCCAGCGCATATAAGCCCCTCTGGTCAACTTCTGCGCTTCACGTTGATATATTTTTCTTGAAGTTTGATTTCTTTTTCGCGGCATGAGTATATAGGAGCACAAACGATACATCATAGCATAGGGTAAGATCCTATTTAATGTCTTTGCGGCTTGAATGAAACATTTTAAAATGATATTAGCATTAAAGACCCCTCCTGCCATCACTACTTTCCCAATATAAGTGGGATAACGCATTGATAAATCTTGAATCAATACACTCCCCAAAGAAAGCGTAATAAAATGTGCCTTTGCTATCTCTAAATGATCCATTACTTCTTTAATATCATTAGATATTAATTCGAAATCATATTGACTCGGTGAGGGATTGATGGGCTCGGATGCCCCATGATCCCGTAAATCCAACAGTAATAATTTAGCGTATTGCTGCAAAGCTTCCACTTGACGTTTCCAAGTTCGGATACTCCCTCCCGCCCCATGAATGAAGACGATCCAAATATTGGATTCGGGATTAGGAATAACATTGAAATTAATCATAAAAGAAAGGTCTTTGGAAATAGGTAACTCATTAACGATTATAAAAAAAAGTTAGTTCTATAATCTCGACCTTCCAAATTCACCACTTATGAAAAGCAACTGCGCGAAGTAAGGTCTTTTGTCACTAATCCTCTAAAATCATCCGTAATAACCTGTCAAATACCCTTATTCAATAGGAATGATTACCCTACAGGGTGAATCTTCAGCCCTTTAAAAAAGGGAATAACTACCTTGATTAAACTCAATCCACTCCAGCCTTTATTAATATTCACAAACTATATTTTGACCTAATTAATTTGGATTTTATTGAATTATTAGGTATATTTTATGAGTTTAATTAGTAGGCGACGTTTTTGGCTTTCGAAACAACTTACCTACAATCTGTAAAATTCAAAACGTGAAAAATAAAATCCAAAATATATTTCGTTACTTGCTTTCCGAGACCACTAAAAAAAGAAGTGAGAAAATTATTCTGAGCATCGCCATCGCAAGCTTTGTCATACATCTCCTACTGATCTTATTAGTTCAACTCAAATTAATTCACTTAGAATCTAGCCTTTTTGAGAGTCCCATCGCCGCCATCTATACCCCTTTTTCATTTATTTTATTGTATGAAGTCTACCTAGTCATCTACTATTTACCAAGATCCATAACTACTTATATTGGCAAACAATATGAGATCATCACACTCATCGTTATCAGACGATTGTTCAAAGACCTATCAGAATTAAAACTCTCCACCAATTGGTTTGAAATTAAAAATGACCTTCAATTTACTTTCGATATTATTGCCTCGGTAGTCATGTTCTACCTACTCTACCTTTTTTATAATCAAAGTAAGCCTAAGCGCTCGGAAACTCAAAAAGTAATCACCAGCAATATCGATGGTTTTATAACATTGAAGAAAGTCATCGCTGCCAGCCTAGTTCCCATACTCCTCATCATTGCCACTTACAGTCTTTCAAATTGGACGTTTTCTCTTTTTAATCTTGATGCGATGATTAAAACTTCATTTAAAGATATTAATAACATATTTTTTGATGAGTTTTTCACGCTATTGATCGTAGTAGACGTGATTTTATTACTGGCCTCATTTTACTACACGGATAAATTCCACAAGGTCATCCGTAATTCTGGGTTTATCATTTCTACCATCTTGATTCGATTATCCTTCTCAGTAACCGGATTGCTAAACATAGGGCTCATTATCGGCGCCATCGTATTTGGCCTACTCATCCTAATGATTCATAATAAATTTGAGGAGGAGTTGAGTTGACCCTAAAAATAGAAGAGAGCGAAGGATAAATACCTAAATCAAAACAGATTTAATCTTTGGGATTCTTTGCGGTATTCTTGGATAAATACAGCTCATCAAACAGGATGGCATGCGGTAAGGTCAATAAGGAAATAAAGACGAAAAAATAGGTAAAAAACACAGACCAATCAGCAGGATCTAAATAATAAATCAAACCAGACATTCCCACAATGGTCAGTAAGGTAAAAGGACTTAGGTCTTTTAAGAAGGTAGCGAATGTATAACCAGTCGTACGATCTCTCATCCAAAAAAATTGGTGTCGCATTGCATTGATTGAATGAAATAAAACAAAATAAAGAGCAAAAGCGACAATAAAAGGAAGTATGAGATAGCTCAGTAATAAATAAATAGAAAAAAGAATCAAGCGAATGACAACTGCTTTACGAATTACTCCTTTAACAAGAAGATAAGCTATATAAGCATAGCCCAGTAAGTGAATGACTAAAACGGTAATTAATTGGATATCCTTCGGGATCCTTGATATCGGTTGTGAACCAATGAAATTTAGGGTAGGTAGTAGTTCATTAAATTTCAAAATGATTGGACTTACTAATACGATCAATCCCCAACTTAAATTAAAAATAGGGTCTTTCGGGGTTTCTGCAATGTCCTCAATCAATTCTTGTCCAAAATGATAGGCCGACAAAATAATAAAGATCAATAACGCTTTCAGTGGCATCAACACCCACCATAACAAAAAGCCCAAACCCACCAAGATATATATCAAAATGAATTTTTTAATATTGCTTTTTTTTGAGAATTTAAGGTGAATTTTATGATCAATGGCCCCATGAGGGACGCCAAAAAACAAAATAGCCGTCAGTGCCATTATATTTGTCACATCATCTTCAGGGATAAACACCAAATAAAGTGATCCCACCACCAAAGCCAATCCGTATTGTAAATATTTAGTCATAAAAAAAGAGGGCATTAAAATACCCTCTTTTGATTAATTTTATGGTATTAAGCTTCTGCCTTTTTACCGCTGCTGATGGCCAATGAATAAATCACTAATCCAAAACCAATTTTATTTATTGCATCTCCAATATTATAGATAATGTCAAGAGACTCTAGAGGTAGTACTCCACTTAATAATCCACCTGGTATCGCCATGTATCCAATTGGATAAATAGCCCATCCGACTAATATAAACCATGCTAAGGTGTTAAATGCTTTCTGCAAATGGGGATCATTTGATCCTTGTGAAAGCTTTTTTGCAGATCCAAACCATACTTCATAGAAAATACCCACGTAACCTAAGGTCGATATAGCACCCCAGATCGCACTAGTATCTCTATATACCGTCTCTCCTAGATATCCGAAAATAAGCATCCAAAGCGAATAAGCAATCATTTTCCACAAAAGATCCATCTTGGCTCCAAAGGCCTTTAAAATAAGATAAAATTCAACACACATTAAGGGTACCGTCAATATCCAATCAATGTATCTAAATTCTGTAGGAGAAGTACCTGTCTCTGCCCAAAAATCCCTCATGTAAAAGTAATGCACTGCGGCAATGAAGGTAATCAATCCAGAAATTAACATAGACGTTCTCCATTTACCTTGGACATTCCCCATCTCGAGAAAGAAGAATACGGTAGCGGCAAGCATGGCCATGCTACCTATAAAGAAGGTAAACCCAACGTAGTCTCCAGACTGCAAAATAGCGTTAAGTGTAAAATTCATAGTTTTTGTTTTAGGTTAAAAATTTTAATAATACTCCAATTTAACTAAAAAAAATTAAAATCAGTTTCTCTTGTTGAATTAAAAATTGAAAATTATTCTATGTTTGAAATATTTTAACTGCAAATTGAACAATATTCATCTAAATGAATTTTAATAAAAAATATAACTGCTCTATTCACGCATAAAAAATGAATCCAATTGTTAGAAAGGGTCTGGGTGTACTTTTAGGCTTGGTTGCGGCCGGGCTAGCCAGCATCAGATTCTTGGCTGGCCTTAGAGAAGGGGAAGCCAATTGGGCTTTTCCTATTTTAATTGCAGGGATCCTGCTCCTTATTTTCTATTCACTTTGGGAGGGCATCAATAACAACCCAAATTAATCTGTATTTACTTTACTACGGGTCATAATACTCCTTCCTAAAGTAACTTCATCGGCGTATTCTAGTTCACCACCCACAGGAATTCCTCGCGTAATTGAGGTCACCTCGACGGGCAACTCCTGTAATTGTTTGGTTAAATAAAAAGCAGTCGTATCACCCTCCAAAGTACCGCTAAGTGCCAGAATGACTTCCTTTATTTCTCCTTCACTTAGTTTGATTCGATTGACTAAACTTGTAATCATCAATTCATCTGGCCCAATACCGTCAATAGGGGAAATTCGACCCCCTAATACATGAAACATACCATTGTATTGGCCTGTATTACGAATCGCCAGTACATCAGGCGTTTCTTCAACAACGCAAATCAGCGCAGGATCTACAGACATTGTCTTACATGTACAATCTTCGATATCGCTCATAATATGACATATCTGACAATATTTGATGTGCTCACGCAATTCTTTTAATTTTTCTGTCAGCAGTAGGGTCTGATCCTCTGGCTGTTTTAAAAGATGCAAAGCCAGTCGTAAGGCTGTTTTCTTTCCAATACCTGGTAACTTAGAAATTTCCTCAACGGCTTGCTCGACTAGTTTTGAAGAAAATTCCATTTATTCAATAACAGCTTTAATTCCAGCCTCGGATAGGGCTTCTCTCATAGGATTCAATATTTCGTAACTCCCTTTTTTTACAATACATTTTCCTTTATAATGAATAATATAAGTACATTGCTCGGCCTGAATAGGGCGGTGTTTACATACTTTTATCAGTGTTGAGGTTACATGCTCAAAAGTATTGTAGTCATCATTATACACAATGAGACTTCTTTCCTTCTCTTGATCAATATCCAATGCTAACTCAACCAGTTCTTCAACTTCCGGCTCGAAATTCATGTTCATTGATAATAATTTGATACAAAGTTATCAATAACTATTATTTTGCAACTATCTCAACTTATTAAAAGAATGGATCCTTTATTCGTATCGATCATTATTGGTGGCTATTTTGTTTTACTAATGGCTATTTCTTGGTTCACCTCCAAAAATAGCACGGCTCATTCCTTCTACGATGGCAATCGACAATCTCCTTGGTATCTAGTCGCTTTCGGGATGATTGGAGCCTCTCTTTCGGGGGTTACCTTCATTTCGGTACCTGGTGAGGTTGGTAATAGTAATTTTTATTATTTTCAAATGGTTCTAGGGTACTTCGTCGGATATGCCATCATTGCCCAAATATTATTGCCTCTCTACTACAAGCATAACCTTATTTCAATATATACCTATCTTGACCAACGTTTAGGCTTTTGGTCTTATAAGTCTGGCGCTTTTTTCTTTTTATTAAGCCGAGTCATTGGAGCTTCTTTTAGACTTTTCTTGGTGGCGAGTGTACTTCAACTTGCTATTTTCGATAGTTATGAATTACCTTTTTGGGTTGCCGTGGTCTCCGCCGTTCTATTAATTTGGTTATATACCTTTAGAGGCGGTATTAAAACAATTGTTTGGACAGATACTTTGCAAACTACCTTTATGCTTATTTCAGTTCTGGTGAGTATCTATTTCATTAAAGAAAACCTCAACTGGTCTTGGTCTACCTTGACTTCCCATGTTTATAATGACAGTAAAAGCACAATTTTTAATTGGGACTGGCAACATAATCGAAATTTTTTCAAACAATTTTTTTCTGGTGCCTTTATTGCCGTGGTCATGACTGGACTTGATCAAGACATGATGCAAAAAAACTTGACCTGTAGGAATTTAAAAGAATCTCAAAAAAACATCTATTGGATGAGTCTCAGTCTGATTCCCGTCAATTTACTTTTTATGGTACTTGGCGTCTTATTGTATCAGTTTGTAGAAATTAAGGGCATCTTAATACCTCCAGGAACCGATAACCTATTTCCTTACTTAGCCATAGAACATTTTTCCTCAATTGCTGGCATTGCCTTTCTCCTCGGTATTACTGCAGCGGCTTACTCCAGTGCCGATTCGGCACTCACTGCATTGACCACTTCTTTTTGTATAGATTTTTTGAATTTTAAGCCTAACAATTTTGAATCTAAAAAGCAAACCAAATTGATGGTTCATATTGGTTTTTCTGTGCTACTGATCGGGGTAATTCTCTTTTTCAAGGCAATCAATGATCAAAGTGTGATCAATTCCATTTTTTCAGTCGCAGGTTATACTTATGGTCCTTTATTGGGCTTATTTTCCTTTGGTATTTTTACTCGGCGCGTTGTTAAGGACCAGTGGGTTCCCCTCATTTGTATACTCGCCCCTATTTTTTGCTACTTGCTGAGCAAACATTCAAGCGAATGGCTCAATGGCTATCAATTTGGCTTTGAGTTACTCATGCTCAACGGCGCCTTTACTTTCCTAGGACTTTGGCTGATCAGTAAGAAATTAAGGTAGCTCTTTTACTGGGTCCCAAAAAAAATCTTCAAAGCGTTGAATTTGATCATTGGCAACCTTTATATGCTCTGCTTCTAATAATTCTTGCATGCGACTGGGCGTTTCAAAAAAATGCTTCCCCGTCAGAAGGCCCACTCGATTCACCACTCGATGTGCCGGTACTTTGGGTAAAGTATGCGACGCATTCATGGCCCATCCCACCATTCTTGCACTTGATGGCATACCCAAATATTTTCCTATCGCTCCGTAAGAAGTTACTCTGCCCTCTGGAATTAACATGACGACTTCATAAACATCTTGAAAAAATGACGATCTTTGACTCATAATTCATTGTGTAATCTAAATAATTTAACTTTGAAAAACTTGCTCATCACCGGTGCCTTAGGTGGCTTAGGAACTCCTCTGACGGATTACTTTTCATCAACAGGATATCAAGTATTCGGAACCACTTCCCCGAGTAAGACTACAGTAAACCGCAATAACACTAAATATTATCCGTTAAATTTGAAGGATGAAAATGCAGCACAGGAACTTATTGATCACCTTAAAAGCGAAAAAATCACGCTCAAAGCAGCTATTCTAACAGTGGGAGGATTTGCTATGAACAACTTGTCCAATGCCAAACTAAGTGATTATGAGCATATGATTAAATTGAATTTTTTCACAGCCATCAATGTCATCAAACCCGTTCATAAATGGATGTGTGAACTAGGTGGCGGTGATATTTTCATGATTGGATCGCGTCCTTTATTTGAAGGTTCGAGCAGGGAAATCCTGCCTTATACCCTCTCAAAGAGTCTGCTATTACAATTGACCCATTCATTGAATGAATCAAGCGCTGAAGATAAGGTTTTCACGTCTCTTATCGTACCCGGCACCATAGATACCCCTATCAATCGTCAACAAATGCCCGCAGCAGATTTCACCCAGTGGACACAACCTCTAGATATTGCCCATGAAATTCATCAATTGATGGAACAAAAAGATATTACCCTCAAAAAGTCTGTTGTGAAATTGTATTGAAAGCAAAAATAAAAGTTAATTGAAAATATAAATCGAACCAAAGTAAACCCTATTTGTAAAATAACTCGGTTGCTCATTTAATCATCTTATTCCTAAATCTTAAAATGTCTGAAATAATTAAAACTACGGAAATTGCCAAAAAATACATCATGGGTAGCGAGACCATTCATGCACTGAAAACCGTTTCCATTACCATCAATAAGGGAGAGTATGTCGCTTTTATGGGTCCTTCGGGATCAGGGAAGTCGACTCTCATGAATCTCATAGGCTGTCTCGATACGCCCTCCTCAGGTCAATACGTGCTCAACAATCAAGACGTCAGTGATCTTACCGAGAACGAATTGGCAGAAATTAGAAATAAGGAAATTGGCTTTGTTTTTCAAACCTTTAATCTCTTACCCAGAGCCTCCTCACTTGAAAATGTAGCCCTTCCCTTGGTATATGCAGGTTATTCGAAGGCGGACCGCGAAGCACAAGCCTATGCGGTATTGGAAGGTGTTGGATTGGGAGATCGTGCTTATCATAAGCCCAATGAACTCTCTGGGGGCCAACGACAAAGGGTAGCCATCGCCAGAGCTTTGGTAAATAATCCAAGTATTATCCTCGCCGATGAGCCTACCGGTAATTTAGATTCTAAAACTTCCTATTCAATTATGGGTCTTTTTGAGAAACTGCATGCTGAAGGAAATACCATTGTTATGGTTACCCATGAGGACGACATCTCGAGGTATGCACATCGGATTGTAAGGCTCCGTGATGGTATTGTAGAATCTGACGAAAAAAATAAAGAAATTATTACTGCTGAATTTGATTTATAATTATGGCTTTAAAAATTTACACAAAAACTGGTGATCATGGAAAGACCTCTTTATTAGGTGGTGAAAAAGTAGCCAAATCTGATCTGCAAATTGAAGCCTATGGGAATGTGGATGAATTGAATGCCTTTGTCGGTTTGCTGCGAGACCAATCTGGAATAAATAGTTCAAAAAAGGACCAACTCATCTGGATCCAAGAAAATCTTTTTTCTTTAGGTTCAATACTTGCCTGCGTCACAGACTTTAAAGGCATGAAGTTACCCGAAATATCAATAACTCATATTCGACAGCTTGAAACATGGATCGACAAATATGAAGAAGATTTACCAGAACTTACTTCCTTCATATTACCTGGAGGTCACGCAACCGTTTCTGCCTGTCATGTGTGCCGTACCGTATGCCGAAGAGCAGAACGAACCATCGTCAAATGGTCTCTTCATAAAGAAATAGATAAAAATATCACTTCATTTATCAATCGCCTTTCCGATTATTTCTTTATCCTTGCTAGAACAATATCCAACGATCTAAATCTGGACGAAACCCCTTGGATAGGCAATAAAGAATAAAACAGACATGTCCATCCATCAAAAAGTTTCTATTACCCAAACGACTCAATCCAAATTAGCAACTACTGATTTAATCAATCCTATATTTGGAAATGTATATGCTGACCATATGTTCTGTTGCGACTTTAAAAAAGGTGCCTGGCAAAATGTGAAAATTATCCCTTATGGAGACATCAGTATCAGTCCGGCAAATACCACCTTGCACTATGCTTCTACTATTTTCGAGGGCTTAAAAGCGTATAGAAATATACACAAAGAAATCGTCGTATTTAGACCTCAAGACAATGCGAAACGTATGGTATTGAGTGCTGGCCGAATGTGCATGCCTGGTATTCCTGAATCTATCTTTATGACCGGCATTACCGAGTTGCTGAAACTTGATCACGGTTGGGTAACAAATCATCCCGGTACATCACTCTACATTAGACCCTTTCAAATAGCCATGGATCCCTATGTGGGCATACGACCTTCCGATGACTATACTTTCATGATCATCACTGGGCCTGTTGGGGCTTATTACTCACAACCTTTAAAAGTTAAAATTGAAACCAGTTATACCCGTGCCGTCTTGGGGGGAACTGGATTTGCGAAAACAGGTGGTAACTATGCCGCAGCTCTTAAGCCTGCGCTTGAAGCCCAGGAGGAAGGTTATGATCAATTGATTTGGACCGATGGTGTGTCACACGAGCACATTGAAGAATCGGGTACGATGAACCTCATGTTTGTCATCGACGATATCCTCATTACTGCCCCCATTGGAAATACTATTTTGAATGGCATCACTCGAGATAGCATCTTGACCATTGCCAAAGATCAAGGTATGAAAGTTGAAGTGCGTCCCATTACTGTGGCTGAAATCATTCAATCCATGGAACAAGGGCGTTTGCAAGAAGCATTTGGTGTGGGTACTGCAGCCACTGTGGCCCCCATCAAAACCATCGGCTATAATGGGATTGATTATGAATTAACTGATGTTAAATCCAGGAAATATTCTCTTGGGTTTTTAGATACTTTGGATAAAATAAAATCTGGTGTCATTGAAGATAAGTTCGGCTGGATTTATAAAGTCTCAAATTAAAAAATAATGGCAAAATAATGAGGAATCTATTTTTTAGCAGAACTTTTAAATATTTTAACATTTCATTGAGTATCTTTTTGGCCTTTTTTTTTCTTCAACTTAGTAGTTGCAATTCAGACGACATTGAAATAAAAATCACAGAAATTGAAAATCCAAAAAATATTACGACAGTATTTATTGACACTACAACTAACGATATAATTGAATTTTCTTTATTAAAAGGAAATAATCCAAATTTAGTTGAAGATTTGATTTTTGAAATTAATAATGACACTATTTATAAATATGTTCCTTACTTTCTTAATGCTGAAAAAATTATTGCAACATTCGAACACAATGGCAAATCTGTTAAAGTCAATGACAAATTACAAATCTCCAATTCAAGTATTAACAATTTTAATTTAATTGTAGATTACAGTGTCGAGGCTCTAAACGGAAAAACTAGGAGTTACACTGTAATTCTTGAAAGCTTTACTAAGCTTCCAGTAATATTAATTAATACTGATAATGAATCTGAAATAACAAGTAAAGAAGAATACATTGAGGGAAGCTTAACTTTTATTGGAAAATATTATAAAAATCCATATTTCAAAAAGGATATTAAAATTAGAGGAAGAGGAAATTATACTTGGAAACAGCCAAAAAAACCTTATCAAATACAATTTGAAGAAAAAACTTCATTCTTCGATATGCCAAAAGATAAGAAATGGATTTTTTTGGCAAACTACGCAGATAAAACAATGTCAAGAACTAGACTTGCTTTTGAATTAGGCTATATGAGTAGTCTAGATTGGACCCCTAGAAGTCATTTTTCAGAAGTTATTTTAAATGGTGAATATATTGGTACTTATCAAATATCTGAGAAGGTTGAGGAAGATGATCACAGAATTAATATAGGTAATAACGGATACTTATTAGAGGTAGAACAATTAGATAAAATGAAATCTGATGATATTTATTTTAGTACACCAAGAAACATTTGTTTTAGTATAAAATCACCTGACATAATTCCAAATTCATCTGAGTTTAATTATATAAAAAGTTATATATCAGAAGTTGAATCCATTCTTTATGCACAAAATTATGATGGTGAAAGATTAAGGACTTTGATAGATATGGATAGTTTTGTTGAGTTTTATTTAATAAATGAAATTTCTAAGAATAATGATGCAGCTTTTTGGGCAAGTACATATTTGACACTTAAACCTGGTGAAAAGTTAAAAATGGGACCAATATGGGATTTTGATGTAGCTTTTGGAAATATTAATATTAATGATAATTGGCTTACTTCTGGTTGGCATATGAATATACATGGTCGTTGGATTGCAATGTTATTTAGAGATGATGTTTTTATAAATAAAGTGAAAGAAAAGTTTATTTATTATTACGATAATAAAGAAAGAATTTTAAATTTATCTGATACACTTTCTAAAAGACTTAAAAAATCTAGAATTGAAAATGATAAAGTTTGGAAGACTCTAGGCTACTATTTTTTTCCACAATATGCATATGATTTTAACTCATTTGAAGAAGAACAGGAGTATTTAAATAATTGGATAGATGAACGATATGAATGGTTGAAAGATGCAATCGATAAATTATAATTTAAAAAAATTTATTAAAGTGAATATGATATTTGGAGTAATATTTGGAAAATAAAACTACGCTTTAAAAAGGAAGTACTAAGATTTTTTTAAACAAAAATTCATACCAATCAAGTAATGATTACTATAAAAATCGATCCCCTTTTAGCTGAATCTGTCCCCTGAGGAAGAGTAACTAAGACTACTTACAGATACATGATTTTATTAAAATACACACCAATAGAAATTCCTTCTACCTAAGGCTTTTTATCTATCTTCGCAGCTTAATAGATTTTTCACTAAAAAAAGTTTTTGATCCGATGACAACTGATCAATTAAAAGACTTGAAGGCACGCATATTGGCCTTGAGGAGGTTTCTTTGACTACGATGCCAAGAAAAAAGAGCTCAAAGAATTAG
>Ga0206126_10004247_pt1 | contig 13928 bp, 6 predicted proteins | sample Helgoland_Spring_5_FD_148621 | JGI IMG/M metagenome (GOLD analysis project Ga0206126, IMG submission 148621) | Pelagic subsurface seawater microbial communities from Kabeltonne, Helgoland, North Sea - Helgoland_Spring_Bloom_20160412_1 | ecosystem: Environmental > Aquatic > Marine > Epipelagic ...
ATAACCTGTATGCTTTCTTCTTAATCCAAGGTCAATAGTTAGTAAATCATACTTCTCCCAATTTAAAATATCAAAATACAATACATCAATTTTTGTTTTTAAAAACACAGGAGCATATATATAATTGATCAAACTATCTGGGTCTGACAGATTGCCAAAATAAGGGTCCAAAACGAATTTATTTTCCATAAAACAAAGAAACGGAAAATCAATGAAAATAAAAAGTAATACTACTGCTTTCTGCAATCAATATAAGGTTGTATTAAATACAATAAAATAAAAATGAATGTTTTTCAATAAAAAAACAATGGAATACAATGAAATTTATTGAAAAATTAAATAAAAAAAGAATTGCAATTTTGGAAAGAAAAACAATGATTTTAAATCAATAAAAATTTGAAAAATCATCTATTGAATTTTAAAATATTATTCCCAAGAATAATATTTAAGTTTTTAATCAAAAAAACAATGATGTATACAAGTAAGATTTATTGTAAATCAATTGAATTTTAATATGTTTTAAAAATATCATTATCCTAGTAAAATCAATTGTTAGGTCAATGAAATCATATGAAAGAAGCTATAGCTCAAATAAGTAAAAACGTGTTTTAAATAAAATATCAATAAACAATGAGTTTTCTCTAAGTTTATTTATTTCCATAAATTCTAATCCATCTGGGTAATCAAATAATTTTATTTTGTTTTTTATTTCTAAAATTATTTTATTTTTTAATTTTTCATCGCTACAATTTAATAATGATTCAAATAAATATGAATAATCTTCATTTGACATATCATTATTAAGTATTTCTGCTTTGTCTATTCTATCCAAAAATTTTGTTCTTTGGATATAAAACCCATTTGATAAATGAGCTCCTTGTGAGGTTAATATCGGAGTTTTTACAATATAATCTCTAATAAAAAGTTCATTTAAAAAAGTTGTTAGTCTAAGTTTAAAACTATAAATATTAGGACTCTCTCCTGCCTTTATTGATACATCATAAAAATTGTTTAAATAATGAATAAATTGTATTGCAGATCTGTTACTAAATTCATGCCCAATAAATAGATTTTTAATATTGAGATATCTTATGACTGTTAAATGAATATACATTATGTTCTTTATATCATTTTGAATACATAGATTTTCAATCAGCCACTTTGGGTATTTACTTGAAAAGCCTAAATCACTATCTCCATACTCTAAATCCAAAATCGATAAAGAAGTACTTTCGCAAATAGAATTGATTAGAAATTTAAGAAACGTATTTGGGAAGAAATCATTTAGTTCAATGAATTCTAAAAAAAGTGAAGAAAATTTATCTAATGACGAATTATTCGATAAATCGTTGAAATATTTTGAGTTATTTTTTAGGAAATGGGCAATTTGAGTGACCCTATTTTCAAAAAATAAATTTGATAAAATATAATTAAAATCAAACTCACCAATGTGTTCAAAAAGTTCATCGTAAAATTTTTTTAATTCAATTACATTATCATCTTCTGTAATACTATCTTTTTTTGGATGTGAATTATAAATTCTTTCTCTAACACTTGGCTTAATTACTTTATATTTCTCTAACTTTTCTTTCTCTGAGAGCCCAGCCATATCAACTTGAAGCTTCTGTATTATAAAAAATTTATTATCCTCATAAAAACTCATACCAAATCTATTTATTAACTATATCTTTAAAAAAACCAAACTCTGTATCTACTAAAATTTTTCTATCTAAATAAAGGTTTCTGTGCTCACAAGAAGTTTCACTGACAAGACTACATGAAAAACATGAGGCAAAATTTAAATCAAATAATCCTTGACCTTCGGACTCCCAGCATAATGGATCACTATTACAAATGGTAGCTCTTTTAATAGCACTTTTAATTAAATTATCTAAGTTTTTTGGTCTTGTTTGAGCTATCAACCCACCCATACTTCCTTCTGCTCCTTCAGCTGTGTATATTAAACATCCATACATTTTATTTTTATCATCATTAGAAACATATATTCTTTCTGATAGAGAGGCAGTTGGATAACCACATCTAAACTCCAATTCGCGCATTATCAAATGTGAAAATGTATGAACTAAATAGAATTGCCAATTCATAACATTAGCAAAATCAATTGCTCCTTTATTAAATGTGTTAGCCTTCTTTTGTAACTCAGAAAATTGAATTTGCAGTTTTTCTATAACACCATTATTTTTGACAAATTCATCAATCAAATTATTATTAAATGAAAAGAAAATTCCTTCTCCAAAATTTTCAACTACTGGGTAAACGATTATCTCCTCCTTTTTAGATTTAAAAATATTTTTTGGATGTGCATTTTCAGCATCTGCATCTATTGGTACTACTCTTGAAAAATCGAGTTGAGCAGAGGTGATTTTCATATTATCTATCCGTAAAATACGTTTAAAATATTTTGCTAAATCACCATCAATACCATTATTATCACCTCTCTTTAAATTTTCAGAGACATCTTTTACTTTTAAGTCTTTTGGGGATTTTGTTAATAGTGTCTCGTCTTTATGAAATGCTTGAAATTCATTGAACCTGAAAATCATTTCTTTCATTGAGTCTGGAATATTAACTTCGACATCCTCTTGATTTAATTCTAACTCCTTAATTCTATTATTTAACTTTTCAGCTAAACCGTATTCTTCATTTTTAACTGCTTGTTTTTTCTCTTCTTGTAACTTTATGATTTCCAAAGAATCATCACTCTCAAACAATTCACTATGTAAATAAATACTTGTTAATAATCTTGAATAATAGATATTATTTCCAGTTGTTAAAGCCACTTTCATGGGTTTTGGAGAACTACATGTTTCATAGGGTGGTTTTTTGTTTCTTGTACTATTATTACCTGAATGATATTGAGCATCTCCGGTATCAACCTCCCAAGGCATATGACCAAGGCACTTAATTTTAACGTTCATTAATCCTTTAAGAGAAGTACCTTGAGTACAATTTGAACATTTTAGCCACTTCCCATCATAACCTGAGGCATTTCCTGTATTAGATGTTATTTTGATATTAGGATTATTACAACAATCTTGTTTTTCAAGTAAAGTGACTGGGGCGTCTTCATAAATTGCTAAAGGCTCTTCCTTACGCCATCTTAAAAATTTAGACCAAGGAAAGTCACTAATATGCCCATGCTCGCAAAGTAAAATGATATTGTCTTGTTTTAAATCATTTGTCCAGCCTTTTTCTTCGTTAAAAACATATTTTGGTGGATGAAAGTTTTTACCATAATTATCATTATTTTCTTTCCTTTTAACCCATTTTTTATACCAGTAACTATAATAATAGTAATTGTTAGATTTATCTGAAAAAACCTTAGGCATATAAGTACTAGGTATTGCTATTTTTTCTCCACTATCCTTAATTTTATTGCTATGAGTTATAATCTCAATATCTGGAACTAATACTAGGTATTCCAAATTTTCTAATTTCTTTCTGTCTTGAAGTGATTCTAACAGTCTATGGTCATTTGAAACACCTATTTTACCATTTCTTTCTAATCTTGCATCTTCAGAAACCTTTTGATGCATTTCCTTTTCAGGTGTTCCCTTCGAAATAAACTCTTGATGTATTTCTAAAACTCTTTTTAAAAACCCCCACTCTTCAATACAAGAAATAATAACACTTCCATATTGGGTATGAACTATTGATCCTGGACCACCATAAGCAGATATCAGTTTATACTTGCTTACAGATTCATTTGCTTGATTATTTTGATAATAAACTTTTTTAGACATATTTTTATTGTTGAACAGTTTTTATGATAGCAGAAGCTCCTATTTCTCTTAAAGAATAGGAAACTTTCCAATGGTTGGGATAATTTTCATCAATTGCATTGACAAAAAGCGCATCGTTAATCGATTGATTTTGTCCATTACGATATACAATATCCTCTTTAGAATCACTACCATCCAATCTTTCAATCCAGCTAACAAGTAATTCATTCAATTTAATATCAATATCATCAACTTCATCTATAGATATTATCCCATCAATAGTAGATTTTACACCAGCTTTTCTATCTTTCAAATGCTTATCTAGTTCTTCGGCATTATGATATACTTCTTGAATTTCAGATTTTATTAAGTTCTTTATGATTTCAATCTTATCATTATTAATATTTGATGCAGATTCATTATTCATCAAATCCAACTCTTCATTATGGCGAATGATTACGATAGCATACATAGCTAAATAACGATCGAGTGCTTTACTTGCAAAAGGTGTAACAGAGATTGGTTCGACATAACTGTAAAATTTTTCATGAAATTCTTTGAATTTTTGATAATGTGAAATATCTCTTGACCTGAAAGGGTGATGCACTGTAAATACAATTCCATCTTCATCTCTAGCAACTCTACTTGAAGCCTGTATATACTCTGCAATATTTCTTGGCATAGAATTAATTACAATTGTATTAAAACGAGAGACATCAATTCCTACAGATATCATATTAGTAGAAATAATAAATTCTGGAGATTTTATTTTCCTTATGCTCTTTAGCCCGTCACTGGAGTCTAAAAGAGTCCATTTTTGCTCAATACTATTTAGGTTAGTTTTCACTTCTTCTCCAGATAGTCTTCCTGTTAATTCTGAATACTTAATTTCTTTTTCTTTTCTAATCAATCTATCAAAAAAAGTCCACGGAATGGTGTTTTTTATGACATGATTAATATCTCCTGGTAAATAATGATCTAATTGGGATTGAGCTTTACCGACATCTTTAAGACTATTGTAATAGGATAGAATAGTATGGTAATAATCAAAAACCTTCTCAAGCTCATCTAGTTTTTTTGGATTTTCAAAAACCTCATCTATTGTATATTTTTCTTTAAAATATTTTAATCTATGACTTAAGCAAATAGATATAATGCGTAATTGCATCCATACTTGAGTTTTACCAATTGGTAAGACTCCCACATACTTTCTTTTAGATTGATATTTTGTGATATCATCTTCTCTTCTTTTGTAAAAAGCAAAAAATGAATCATCACAAGTAATGCCTTGTTTTGGAAAAATTTCAGACCTTCTATTAAATAATGCAAATATTTGTTTATCCGTGTTTCTTGTAGTAGCAGTTGAGGTTACAACTTTAGGTTTTATATTGTTACCATTATCATCATTGTAAGTACATAAGTAATCTATACTTTTTTCAAACAACCCAACAGATGAGCCTAATGGACCTAATAAGAGGTGTAATTCATCTTGAATTATTAATTCGGGAGGCAAAACATTTCTTTGGTAACCTTTTCCTATTAATCTTCTTGAGTCTTTTTTTCTGAAGTTAGGAATCGTTGAAACATTATTTGCTAGTGCTGCAAATTTATCTACTGTACCAAATAGTAAGGTGGGAGGAAACTTATATATGTCTTCATCAAACAATCTTAATGGAAGGCTATCCTCATCATCTGCATATTCTCCATGAAATGTACATTTTTCAGTATTACATGAAATGTTTAATTGATCATTAATCCCGTATGAATTATTCTCTGGTGTATGATTAGGGCTTAAATTATTTAAGTTCTCATCAACAAACAATTCCCCACCGCACCAGGGACAATCTGTAAATGGTAAATTGGTAGAAATAGGTTGATTGTTTAAAATAGATTCAGAAATCTTTTTTAATTCATTAATCATCGATTTCTCTCCCTGATCCCAATAATTTGAAAGTGAATCACCCCCAACAAACAAACCAATTGTAATACGCTCGTCACCTAATGAAAAGTAGTGAGGTAATAAAAAATCATCTTTTCTTATTACTTCCAAAGCACAAATTAATAAAGTCGCTCTTTGAAATTGCTGTAAGGTCAACATCCTTAATGTATAGCGCATTAATACAGTTGTACCATTGCCAAGTTCTCCTTTTGTAAATCGTCTCAAAGCTATTGCAAAAGCAATAATACCTAGATATGCCTCTGTTTTACCACCACCAGTTGGAAACCAAACTAAATCTGCAATTTCGTTTCTTTCAGGCCATCCTGAGCCAAATACATCTTCTACAGTATTATCATTTTCGTCTGGTTTTACAAAAGCATCTACATTTAATAAAATAAATGCCAACTGAAAAGAACGCCATTTATACTCACTATTTGGGACATTCTTATAATAAGTTTCATCATTATTTTCCTGAATAAAAAGCTTATTTCCCTTATCTGTTTTTATACTATGGTGCAACTGCATAAACATTGCTGTATTCATAGTTCTAAATGCAGTAATTGCTTCTGAGTTAGTTGCTAATAAAGTAATATTCCTTTTTAAGCGGTTATAATCATTTCTACAGGCTTCTAACTGCTTATTTAATAACTCCTTAGATGTATCTGAAAGACCTTTCTCATCATTTAAGTCGGATTGTTTATCATTTATCCAGCTATCTCGTGTTCCATCTCCATAAGCATCAATAAATAAGTTTAATCCTTCAATAATTTTCTTGTCGTCAACATTACTTAGAGTAGATAAGTATCGCATAGACAATATGCTATCATCTTCAATTCTAGGTTTAATAGTATTTTGACTTTTAATAATTTTACTGGGCTTAAAATCAACTGTTGGTGTTTCTTGAGTGGGAAGGAAATCTGAAGATATAAACTTAAGCCCATTATTGGTAGAACCCCAATTTACTGATGTATTGTAACCCTCACCATAATCAACATACTCTCTGTAAATTAATTTATTAAAGCTATCCTCTTCATCAAAATCTAATAATTGAGGCGGGTTATATTGTAAGAGACTAGATTGTTCTTTTTCCTGAATTTTCAATTCAATTCCAAAAAACGATAATTTATTTGCCTCATTTTTTTTATTTAATTGAGTTGATTCATTTTCCTTTAATTCATACTCATTAACGTTTTCAATTATTAATTTAACAAAAACTTTATCAATGTCATTATTTGGAATGTAATATTGGACATAATATTTTAAACTTTCATTGTCGCCCTCATCAATTGCTTTTGAGGGTACCCTTTGGATAGCATTTCCATTCAGCTTTGGTAAATTAATTTCTTTTATAAGTTTTTCAGATTGCCATACTGGTGAAGCTTGGCGCTCTTTAAGTATTGTTTTTAGGTCTGTAGTTATTTGTAATAACTGATTATAAATCTCTAGTTCTTTAATTAAATCTTTATATTGAGTGTAGTTAGATATTCCGTTTTCTAATTCTTTTTTAATAAAATCAGATATTGAATCAGTGAAAATTGTATAAACATTTGTGTGATCATGTTTAGATTCTGAAATTGAATATAACTGTTTAAATGAATCTATTAAACCAAAATATTTAACTCCCTTATCTGATTTTAATTCAATAATTCCATTATTAAATGTTTCATTTAAAATTCCGATAAATTGTCCTCTCAAGTAATCATTTAATAATTCATAATCTATTTTGTAAATATCTTCTTGATTAAAGTCCCTATTTGCATGAATAAATAAATTATTGCTTTTTTTAACTATACTAAAAGCTGAATCCAAATATTTTGTGGTGACATGTTCTATTTCTTCTTTATACTCTTTAACGTTTATAGATATTTTGTTCTCTATAAGAGCCTTTTTTTTAATATGTTTATATTTCCTGAAGGAAAGAGAGATTTTTAAGACTTCTTGGATATTTTTAGTTTTGTTAAAAACAAATGATACGCCAAATTTGTTTGGATAGTTTTGTTGTGTCAATACAACGTTGGTTGATGTGTCCTCGGAAATGTTTTCGTCATCTGCAGAGGTGTTCCGGAGTTCTTCATAAGTATCATCATTTTCTCCTGGCTCTTCATCACGCTCTTGGTTATTGCTAGATTGAATAGTTCTTGGAAATAAAATAGCAGAACTATATTGATAAGCTGGCACTTCAGGTATTATTTCATCAAAATTCTGCAATGCTGAAACTTGAGAAAGATCTTTGGCAGCGTATGTAGATTCATCCCAATCCTTTAGGAAAAAATATTTTTTATTATATGCACCAGGGCCAATCACTTGTTCCTTAACATAGCTTTCTAAACTTTCTCTCTTTTCTATAAACTTATTCATTTCTTATAGTTTTTATTTTAATGAATTCAAGTTGGCTGAATATTGTTGATATTATAGATTCAGATACTTCATCTTTGGTGATTTCACTTGAATCAGATACGTTAAAAATGGTATTGTGTTGTTCAACTATTTCAGAAACTGATTCTAGTATTAACGGATTTTCAATTGAACCTAGCCAATTATTTCCTATTAGGAGCTCTATAATTGTTTTATACATTTGTTTTAGTTCGTTCTGTTTACTTCTTCCATAATACGCGATAAAGGATAGTTGTTTGTCAGAGTCATCAATATTTAAGAACTCACAAATTATTGCCCAATCTTTTTTTCTTCTTGGTATTCTAAATGTATGCTCGTCAACTAATTTTATAGCATAGGTTTTGTCAAAGTAGCTTTGGTGCTTGTATGAAATGCCTTTATTCTTTAGAATTTTATAGATGTTATTTTTTGCAAATAACTGCTTTTGATAGGAAAGTACATTATGTGATATGTCTACCAGCTTATCATAAAAGTCGTTTGATTGAAATAAAACAGCAATGTCTGTATCTCTTATTATTCTATCTCCTACTTTTAAAGCACCTGCTCTTACATACAATAATGAATCTCTTTGTAACAGGACTTTCTCATTTGAAGATATAGTTAAGTTCTCATTTATAATTACTAACTCATTCTTATCCTCAACATCATTACTAAAAGTATCAATTTCCTCGTCATTTGTGTATTCTAAGTCTTCTACATCTGCATTTTCATCTTCTAAATCTTCTAAATCTTCATCTTTAATATCTTCTTCATATTTATTTCTGTAAATTTTTAGATCTGACTTAATTATAGATATTAATTCTGTTTTTATTTTTTCTAACTCATACTTATTTGTATCATAATTATCATCTAATCTTTGTCTCACATCATTTAGCAATGGGCTGAATTGATAATTAAATAAATGAAATTTTATCCAAGGTTGGTAACCAAAATACAAAAAGTCTGGTATTGCAATATTGATTTTTTTGTTCGGACTATTTTGACTTTTATTCACCAAATCAATGATATTAAATGAGTCAAGAATTATAATACAATCTAAATTATCGAAATCCATGGAATTGATAAATTCAACATTAGAATTAAGAGATTGTACATAATTTTTAAAATTATTGAAGACATACTCTAATCTTTTCTTTCTATTACTTTTTAATTCGGGAAATAAGATTTTTGTTGAATTTGTTAATACTTTTTCAATCCAATTTAATTTAATTACCTCTTCAATTATTTGTTCAATAATTCTAATTATTGGTTTGTCAGCCACTGCTGGAAAATCTTTTTTAAACTGATTTAGCCACTGTTCTCTAGTTAAAGAAGGATTTAAGAAAAGCAACCAATATTTAGGAAAGGGTGTGATGAACTTGTTTAATTCTTGCTGAGCCCATTGTTCTTTAAAAGGCTTAAACAAATCATATAATTTTTTTGTATGATTTGTGTTGACAATCTTATAGTTTAAATTTGTATTGAGACAACTTTCATCCTTTAATAAAATTAAATCATTCTCCAAAATCTCATTATTATACGAAAATCGATTATTAAAAATTAAATTGAATTTTTTAGCACCTAATTCTGTTAGAGGAAATGTTGGTTTCAATGAATAAGGGTATTTAATAGAAATAGAATTAATAAAATCTCTAGATAATTCTTTTTTAACTTCAATAGCCTCCTTTCTAGATAATTTATGTATTAGAGGAAATAAATTTTCTGATATTAGACACTTATCAAGTGCACCGACATTATTAAAGCTTATGGTTCTTTCGTTAATATCAATATGAATTGGGGAATCAATAATGTTTAAATTGCGAATACTTTTAAATAGTTTAAATGTATTTTTAATGACCCTTGCTTTGTTGTAATTTTTAATTTCTTCTTTTTTAAAAACGGGTAAAAAAGCGTCTAAATTTGTAAGTGTATCGTCTTGCCAAAGGACTAGATTATCCTTTTGAGTTTTATAATCAAGGGTTAATTCCTCAATATGTTTGTTCTCAGAATAATTAAATATATCAAATAGACATGTATCTTCAAAATCAGATAACTTATGGTTTTTTAAAAGATTAAAAATAATTATAAATGCCCTAACGTAACTAAAAGCAGTAATTGAAAACTCTTTGGAGTAATATGGTATTTGTAATCTGAGTTTATCATTGTCAGATTTCAAAAAATTGAAATACCAGAAACCAATAGTTTTTAAATTATCGTCATCTTTCTCCTCCAGAAAATCTAGTACAACATTATGGATGTCAATAAACTCTAATTTCTCCATAATATAATTTTAACGGCATCCATTGCTCTTGTGACAGCTACATAGTTTTGTACTTTAAACTTTTCATGTAATTCATTCGTTATTAAGTAGACAGATTTGTTTTCTAAGCCCCTATATTTAATTGGTGTTGTAAACCTTGTTTTAGGAGATGGGACGTTGATGTTATTATCTATGAGTTCCTCTAGTTCATCTTTAAAATAATCCTCTGAGATTTCTTTAAAAGAAGTAATTAATGTGCTATGTATTAAAATTATTTTTTCTGAGTTTAAGAATATTCGATCATCAATAATTTCTTTAATTACTTTTAACTTATCCTCAAGCGATGCAACAATCTTGTCTTCTTTAGTTTTTTTACTATAGAGTATATTATTTGATATAGTTATAATGTTTTTATTCTGTCCACATCTATACGTTTCATCAAATAAATAATGTGTAAAACCATTCTCAATATAAAAATCAGTGTAAAAAGAGATATCATTAAAATTGTAAATGACTGTTTGTTTTGGATCATAAAGAACTAATAATTTAGGATATTCCATTTTTTGTTCAAATTTTTCTATAAGCTCAAATAACCCCTTATTAAAATATTCTTGAGCTTCATCAAAAATGATAAAATCTATTTCATCTGACACTTTTTCATTTATGGCATTTTCAGAGTAGACTTTAAACTTTATCAAACTATTATCCATCTCATAGTCTCTAATTATAGCATGTTCAATTTTCGATTTCATTAATTTATTAGCACAGTAATAAATCCCTCTTTGTTGCATTAAAATATTTTCAGCTAAAAACTTTTTTGCAAGTACAGTCTTTCCTGTGCCAGGAGCACCTTGAATAATTACTTTTCTGTTTCTTTTTAAACCTTTTAAGGTTTCATAGTTTTCCTTTAAAATAATTTCTGAATTAATTCTTTCAGGATTATACCCATAGGAGGTTTGGGTAGGAAACAACTGAGATTTTAAGGATTTTATTTTTTTCGAAGACAGTTCTGGATATTTCTCAAATCTTTTTTTTATTATTTTTTCATTATTCCAACTTGGGTTAAGTTCTCTTAATATTTTACTTCGTGAATCTTTAGCTAACTCTATTAAAAAGTCAAAGAAGATTTTATTTATGGCCATCTCATCTTCAACTTCGCTTAAGCTTATAAAATCTCTCTTTGAAAAAAATAAATGTTTATACCCTTCTAATTGTGGGCCTCTTAATTCAAATCCTGACTCATGTGGTAATACAACTGCTCTATAAACAAAAACATTCTCATCAATCAATTCTTTTAGTGTATGAGTATATTCTTTTGCTTGATTAAATGGGTTTTGTGTTACGTAACCATTTAGATTCTTTTTATTAAAAGAAATATATTCATCGTTACAGTTTACTTTTAAACCACCACCCTTAACCTCAATAATCAATATTCCATATTTAGATAACAACAAAAAATCTATTTGTCCTTCGACTTTTTTCTTACAAGCTGGATGTGTTGACAAGTTATAATCATGTTTTAAAAACCAATTTTCATTTTCTAATAATTTATACTCATTAAATTTTAAAAACTGTTTATAAAGCCAAATTTCTCCAAAAAGCGGCGAGCCATCTTTATTAGTAATATTTTTTTTTAAATTGTTTTCAGGGTAATTATTTAATAATTTTACAGCCATAATTGGATTTAGAGATTAAATAAAGAAACAAAGCAATAAGTTATGTTTTTTATTAAGAACAATATAAAGAATAAAAATGTTAATAATAATATTGTTTAATCTCTTAGTTAGCAATTGTTTTAGTCATAAATTTGAACTATGAGTAAAAACAAAATTAAGATAGCAGAATTATTTGCTGGAGTTGGTGGATTTCGTCTTGGATTGGAAAAGAATAATTATGAGATTGTTTGGAGCAACCAATGGGAACCGTCTACAAAAATGCAGCATGCTTCTTTGGTTTATGAAGCTCGTTTTGGGAAAGAAAATCACTCAAATGAAGATATTTCGGCAGTACCTACATCTGATATACCAGATCATGATTTATTAGTAGGAGGCTTTCCTTGTCAAGATTATTCAGTGGCCACAACTTTACATAACTCAAAAGGTTTAAAAGGCAAAAAAGGAGTTTTATGGTGGACTATTCATAGAATACTAGAAGAAAAAAAGAACAAGCCTAAATACCTCTTTTTAGAAAATGTAGACAGACTTTTAAAATCACCAGCAACACAAAGAGGGAGAGATTTTGCTGTTATGCTTCAAAGCTTAAATGATTTAGGCTATGCCGTTGAATGGAGAGTAATAAATGCGGCAGAATATGGAATGCCACAAAGAAGAAGAAGAATTTTTATTCTTGGCTATCATAAATCTACAAGCCTTTATAAACGTCTTAAAAAACATGATAAGATTTCTTGGCTAGATAGCGATGGAACTATTGCAAAGGCTTTTCCTGTAAAGGAAACACATACAGTTAAAGAAGTTGAATTAAAAGGAAACCTAGTAGAATTAACCAATAACTTTAATAAAGAAGGAAAGTTGTCTCCTTTTCAAAATTCCGGATTATTAATAGATGGAAAAGTTATCACGGTAAAAACTGAAGCACATTATCAAGGAAAACACACTGTACTAAATGATATACTACAAAACGGTGAGGTTACTGGTGATTTCTTCATCGAGGACGGACCATTAAAAAAGGTAAAGACAGTTGTAAATAAAGATGATAGTTTGAGAACTATTTCTACAGAAAAACAGATGTGGGAATATTTAAAGGGCGCAAAAAAAGAAAAACGAAGAACCAGAGATGGATTTGAATATAATTATGCTGAAGGTGGCATGATTTATCCTGACGCATTAGACAACGCCTCTAGAACAATAATTACAGGAGAAGGAGGTAAATCACCTTCAAGATTTAAACATGTAATTGATACTGAAAAGGGATTAAGACGACTAACACCTATTGAATTAGAAAGACTAAACATGTTCCCAGACGATCATACTAAATTAGATGGAGTTACAGACACTAAACGTGCCTTTTTCATGGGGAATGCCCTAGTAGTTGGTGTTATTGAAAGAATTGGAAAAGAACTTTATAAACAAATCAATGAATAATGTTTTTAATCCAAAATCAATAAATTCGATAGTTACTTATGCTAAAAAACTAAAGAACAAAACTTTAAGACAAGCTTGTGGAGCTGAGATTGAAAGGCACGATTATAAAGGAAAAGGAAATTTTGGGCAATTAGTTGAAAAGTTCTATTTCGGCTACGAACCTAACTCTAAGGCGGAGGCAGATTTTGTAGATGTTGGCATGGAGTTAAAATGTACTCCATTAAAAACTTTAAAAAACGGGAATTATCAATCAAAAGAAAGACTTGTCTTAAATATTATTAACTATCTAGAAGTTCACCAAGAAAAATTTGAAACGAGTTCGTTTTGGAAGAAAAATGCTCATTTACTTTTGGTATTCTATTTACAGGATAAAGAAAAAGATTTACTTGACTACTTAATCAAACTTGTTGAGGATTGGGAATACCCAAATCAAGATTTAATAATAATAAAGAAAGATTGGGAATTAATTAATCAAAAAATAAAAGACGGTAAAGCACACGAATTATCAGAAG
>Ga0206126_10004248_pt1 | contig 13926 bp, 9 predicted proteins | sample Helgoland_Spring_5_FD_148621 | JGI IMG/M metagenome (GOLD analysis project Ga0206126, IMG submission 148621) | Pelagic subsurface seawater microbial communities from Kabeltonne, Helgoland, North Sea - Helgoland_Spring_Bloom_20160412_1 | ecosystem: Environmental > Aquatic > Marine > Epipelagic ...
TCGCATCTTTCATCTCGTGTAAGTTTCTTCATTCTCGCTTCTTCAAACTCTATTTAGTTGAAGATAACCTTATGATATTACTAAAAGTAATGCCACCTCTAACTTGCGTTAGGTACTTGCATCCACCTTATTAAGTACTTTACCTATAAGCAAATATCTGTTTTTCGCAGTTTTATAAAGATCATTTGATTTAGTGAGGACTAGTTTATAAGGTCTTCCGCTAGTATCTGTTTTCATGTCTAAAGGAATGCCGACTCTTTTTATTACATCTTCCGCGTGTCTTCTTCTTGGCTCTGCCATTGCCCATATCTTTTCTGACAAAGCTTCATCAATTAAAAAACACTCTAATGCTTTACAATCGCTACATTTACAATTGGGTTTATCTAAAATACTCTGGTCTTGTTCGCTGCGCATCCCTTTTTCGTATTCACTGCTTAGAGTTGATAGTATGTGATCTCTTAACGCTTTTATTTCCAGAGAATTTTTAAAATCAGAGCGTAAAAATTTCTCGCATACTGTATCCAGAGATAGAGCGGGGTAGCTATTAACAGATTTAATTAAATACAGAGCTAGGTTAGCAACTCCTTCCGCATTATTCGTAGAAAGAATAGCATCTGTAAATTCCTCTATATCCCTTACTCTTTTTTTCTCTAAAGCTTTATACTGAGCTGGGTTTTCATAACGCATCCTATGCGATTGCACAATCATTGAATATTGAAATTTCAACAGCCATTGTTGAATTTTCTGATACTTACCCACCTCTAATTCTATAATAATTTTATTAAAATATGGCACGATATATTTATCATGGCTATTTATTTTCTTTTTGTATATCTCTAGTAATTCTAAAAACCACGATTCTCCATACAATTTTATAATTGTAATCCAGTTTAATATGTTATTTTTTATAAAAGATTTAAAAGTATAAGCTGCTAATAAGTTCTTACTGATATTCGTATTATTAATTATAGTGGCTATATCCAATGTATTTTTAATGTTTGCAGCAGAAGTATCCTCATTCTCGTTTGCATACCTTCCCCAATAAGGAGACACACTCTCCAAGATAGTTTGCAACTCTTGCAGAGAATTAGTGTCATTCATGAGCAAAGATATTTTGTTCATAAATGTCTCGACGTCTACTTCAAACATCACGGCGTAATAATCTTCTTTCTTCCACAGCACTATAGCCGCACGATGATACCATCGGTCTAGTGTATTTCCGTAATTACCACACCACCCTTCGAACTCCGAGTTATACGGCTCAAGCATTTCATTATCGCCTGTGTAGCATAGCGATGCATTATCTACGGCAAAATCCTGCATATCGATCTTTTTTCCGTCTTGACCTATCCAATGTTTCAATACCACTTCGGTATCCATAATATACGATGGCTCTGCTTCTTCTTGATCGTTGTAATTTCTGTTGCTTCTGTAGGAGGAGTATTCGTCATAATCCATTTCACACTCCCATGTTTCTCGCATATCAGCTAATGCCAAATGATAGCTTAAGTTTAATGCTTTTGATATTTTGATTAATGAATCAACCCTAAATCTATCTGTGTTTTTAAGTAAATCCCAGGATAGACTAGATTCTGTGTATTGGTGATCCAGAAGATATATAAATTTTTTAGGTTTCTTCAGGTCTCTGTTTTCTAAAGCATCGTCATTATCAAAATATTTTTTTAATGATGTTTTAAGACGTTGATCAAAATCCTTGTTTAAAAATTCATTAAGAACTCCTTCGTAATTCTTCAATATAAGGTTGTAAGTAAGAGAAACTCTATAACCCGATGTAACTTCCTTTACTTCGTGATAGCAATCGGCGTAAAAAGCCCCGCAGTGTAATTTAGGAATTTTGGACTTTTTTGCGGTAAAAGAGTGTTTCTCGCCATCATGTTCAATAATCAACTCTCCTCCTGTATGTTCAGTGGGAAGAATTACAATCATTGTGGCAACCATACCATCCGCTTTTTCGCTATCTCTATGCCCGTTAAAAAAACAACCTGGTTCGTACACGAGCAAACTATGCAAATCAGCTTCTAATCTCGACTCCTTAGGTAAACCTAGACCTTGTTTAAACTCTTCAAGCACCTTGGTAAATTTCTTGGACCACTGTTTAGCTTTTATCTTTACCTTGTTTTTAGGCACTTGCCATACTTTTCTTACTTTTTCATCAAGTAGGGTTTTATCTTTCCATCCAAATAGAGCTGGCTTTGCTTGAGCTATTAACTCCGCAATTTGCTTTTCTTGCAAGGGATAGTTTAACTCACCCACCTGACTTACTTTAATATCAAAATCTTTTGTAGATACATCAGTATTTACAAAAAATGACGCATCATTTTCAAATGCTTCTAAAGCTGCTTTAACTTCGTCCATAACCAATATCCACTTATAAATTTTAATATCGTTTTACAGGCATATCTCCATAATGCCGCCAAAAAGATTACCTTGTAAATACACGTTTACATAGATATCTACTCTTTACTCTTTCTTATCAAAGAATTTAATCAATCTCTCGATATCATAAGATACCTCGTCACCAAATCCATATCCAATATCACTTACGCTTACTTTAAGCTCTTCAATTCTGTCTTTAAAATTACCAAATAAAACTGTATCTTTTTCTTTTTTAAGATAAGCCAAAAATTTATCAAAAACACCCTGCATGCTATCATAAGCATTTTCCTTGATATCGCCGTATGTATTCACGAATAACACTCCTTGTTCTACATAGGTTAGCATCAAGTCTAGATATCCAGTTTTATCATTTGTAATTGCTTTATAATCCGAGATAGCTTTTTTAGCAGCGACAAGATTGCATTTGCCATATCCTCTTTTAGGAAAAAATTGATTTTCAATTTTTTGTTTAGCATCTTCTAGAATTTTATCAAAAGAGGTTGAGGTAAGTTTAGCTGATAAAAAAGTTTTATTGGTTTTGTTTGCTGCGTACATAGCCTTTATTATGGAGATAATCTGCTTTTTATCCATTTTTTCAAGACCAGCATTAATTGCTTTCCAGCTCATTTTACACTCTTTTAACTTTCGTTCTAGCTCCTTGCATTCAATTTATCTCAGGTTGTGGATTTTATCTACCTCAAATTATCTATTTTTAATTTAGCCATTGTTTTGACTGGTTTGTTTTAGAAAGGGAAGCAAGAACTATGTTATTAATTGCAACCAGTCTTTTAACTTTGAATATCTATTGGAACTTTTACTATCCTTTACCGCCATAGCAAAAGCCTTTTTTTCTCCGATAACTACTACTAGCTTCTTACCTCTGGTAATAGCTGTATAGATCAGATTACGCCTTAGCATCATGTAGCTTTGCATGGTAATTGGTATTATAATAGCTGGATATTCAGAGCCTTGTGATTTATGTATAGTAGTGGCATAGGATAGAGTGATTTGATCTAGATCAGCATAATCATATTCTACTTTGTTTCCGTAAAAATCGATTGTTATTTCTTGCTCATCTTTATCAATTGCACTGATTATGCCAATATCTCCGTTATAAGTATCCTTGTCATAATTATTTTCCATTTGCATCACTTTATCGCCAAGCGCAAAAACCTGTCCAAACTTCGCAATGCCTTCCTGGTGGTTTGGGTTTAAGGTTTTTTGTAGTTCTGAGTTTAATAATCTTGCTCCGCTACCTCCTCTTTGCATAGGGCATAGTAGTTGGATGTCATTTACAGGATCTAGATTAAACTTCTTTGGTATCCTCTCGCATATCATGGTAATTATCTTGTTGATAATGTCATCTCCAGTTTCTGCTTCTATAAAGTAAAAATCACTATTTTCTTTGTGAGAGCCTAAGTTAGGTAGTATTCCCTTATTAACATTATGAGCATTAGTTATTATATCACTGGTTGCAGACTGCCTGAAAATCTGATTTAGCCTAACAGTGGTGATCATATTAGAGTTAATTATATCTTTCAACACCTGCCCAGCTCCAACAGAAGGTAGCTGGTCAACATCACCAACAAGTAATAAGCCTGCATTCTCGGGCAAAGCTTTTAGCAAAGCAAAGAATAGAGTGACGTCGATCATAGAACTTTCATCAACTATCAGGTAATCACAGAAAAGCCTATTATCTTCGTTATATTTAAATCCACCTTGAGTAGGATCTATTTCTAATAACCTGTGTATAGTAGTTGCCTCTAATCCAGTTGTTTCACTGAGACGTTTAGCCGCTCTACCAGTTGGCGCGCATAATTTAATATTCAGCTCCTTTGCTTCTAATATCTTGATTAAGGTTTGCACCAAGGTGGTCTTGCCAGTGCCAGGACCACCAGTGATTACCATAAGCTTATTAGATAGAGATTTAGAAACAGCTTCTTTTTGATTCTCCGCTAATTGAATACCTAGCTCTTCTTCTATTTTGGGAATTAGCTCTAAGGCGTCATTATCTTCCCATGGGATATCAGAGCCTTTGATAGATAAAAGTAACTTCGCTATTTGCCTCTCGTAAAAATGATAGCTTGCCAAGAATATACATGACTGATCTTCTATTAGATCGCAGATAATAGATTTTAACTCAATTTCTTTTTCAATAGCGAGTTCTACCAAGTTTATATCTATTCCTAGTAACTTCTGAGTGTTTTGTATCAGGGTTTGCTGGGGCAGGGCGCAGTGACCACTCGATGTAGCCTCTAGCAATATATGTGATAGACCAGCTCTTGCTCTGATCAAAGAGTCCTTGGCAATACCTAGGTTACCAGCTATTGCATCTGCTGAAATAAAGCCAATGCCCCTTATGTCTTTTGCAAGCTGATATGGATTCTTTGATACTATAGCAATAGCATCTTCACCATAAGTTTTAAATATCCTAGTTGCTCTTGTAGTACCAACTCCATGCGATTGCAGAAAAACCATTATCTCCCTAACAATCTTTTGATCCTTCCAGTTACTGCAAATACTCTTTGCTCTAACTTTGCCTATTCCTTCTACTGTAGCCAGTAGCTGAGGTTTCTGCTCGATAACATCAAAAACCTTATCACCAAAGGATGTGACTAGCTTTTTAGCAAAATGCGCACCTATTCCTTTGATTAGACCAGAGCCTAAATATTTCTCTATTCCCTCTAGCGTATCAGGAGGAAGTGCTTTTAGAAAATCAGCTTTAAATTGTTTTCCATAATTACGATCATTAAACCAAATGCCACTGCATTTGATATATTCTCCAGCAGATAGGGTAGGGGAGCTTCCAGTAACGGTTACTAAGTCTTTATGCCCTTTGACCTTAACACGCAGCACGCAAAAGCCATTATCCTCATTGTGGTAAGTAATTCTTTCTATATTTCCAGATAGATGCTCTTTTGGGGATTGTTCTGTCATGTATATTCAGATATTGATAGCTGGATATTAAAACTATTTCTTCTTATTTTTTGTTTATTTCTTAACATGCACATCATATTGAGGAAATGGTATTACAATCTTATTCTCTTTGAAGTTACTCCAAATCGAGCGCATAACATCACTTTTTGTTTCAATCCTTTTATCTGCGATATTCTCTACCCAAAAGAAGAGTAATAATTCAATTGAGCTATTTGCAAATTCCGTTACATGACATTTTGGTTCTATAACTTTATAGCAGTTTTTATGATTACTGGCAGATTTGATCATTAAGCTTCGAGCAGCCTCTATATCTGAGTCATACGATACACCAATCTTAATTTCTATACGTCCACGATTATTTGAATGAGTCCAATTCGTTACTCTATTAGTTATAAACTCATCATTTGGGATCATGATTTCTTGCCCGTTAAATGTTTCAACCAAGGTATGTCTTGCGCCAGTATGTTTTATAAAACCATATATACCATTACTGATTTCTATTAAATCTCCTTCTTTTGTTGATTGTTCAAAAAGCAATATAAGACCACTTAGAAAATTAGAAGTAATTTTTTGCAATCCAAAACCAACTCCAATACCCACAGCACCACCAAGGAAAGCAAATGCAGACAAGTCCATACCGTGTAGGTCAAGGGCAATAATGAAGAATATAAAATATATGAATATCTGAAAAATCTTAGCAAGTATTGCTTTATTTGCAGATTTTATCTTAGATATTTTCTTTATATTACTTTCTACTGCCTTGTGCAAAGATTGGGCTACCCAGAAAAATATAATCAACAATGTTGCCGATTTAAGAAGCTTGTATATAGAGAAAGATACAGTGGCGAATCTAAAGGTTAATAAATCCGAGTCTAAAAATCTAATAACTGGATCAAGATATCCAAGGTTTATAAGGATAAAGCAGAGGGCTAAACCAAAGTATATAAACCACCACGTGGTAGTGCTGTGGTTACCAAATATTGTTCCAATGAGTTTCTTGAGATAATGTTTAAACATAGTGTTTTTATTTATTGTTTTAGATACCTATATATACTAGCTTTCGAGAGGTTATAATCCCTCATTAGTGTTTTTATTAAAACTCCATCTTCTCTTCTTGCTCGTAATTCAGCAACCTGATCATCAGTAATAGTTTGTTTTCTACCAAAACCAACCCCTCGTTCTTTTGCTTTGTTAATTCCATCAATTTGCCTTTCAGCTCTTATTTCAGTTTCAAACTGGCTGATTGCTCCTAGCATATTAAAAAGCAACCTGCCTGTGGCATCACTTGTGTCTATATTTTGGTCTAGAACTTTAAGCTGTACTTTCTTGCGTTCTAAGGTTTTTGCGATTTCACATAAATCCAATGTTGACCTTGCCAATCTATCAAGGCGTGTAACAACTAACGTATCTCCCTCTCTTACATATTCTATACAGTCATTTAACTTTGGACGCTTCTTATTTGATGTGGCACTATTCTTTTCTTGATAAATTTTGTCACAGTCTTTTAGTTTATCAAGCTGAACTTTTAAGCTCTGTCCTACAGAACTTACTCTAGCGTATCCGACAATTTCCATTTTCCCTTTTTGGTCTTATATTATCTAAGATGTTGTAAGAATCTCCTTATGAGACATATTATAAGACACAGTAAACCATATGTCTTGTAAATTATACTTTTTGAGACTAAATGCTATGCTTTATTCGTGCTCAAGATTTTATCTTGTTATTTCCTCCGCTATTAACTCAGCTTGCTTTAGTGTGTTGTCTACGGCTAACTCTTCCATATCTGGCGGGTAGCCAAATTTACGCAGAGTTCTTCTAATAGAAACCCTAAGCTTAGCTTTTACGCTTTCTTTTTTCGTCCAATCAATAGAAGCGTTATTTTTTACTTGTTCGGTTAAATTTATAGCAAGCTCTCGTAACTTATCTTTTTTCATTAACTCTCTTGCGCTTTCATTATCCGCCACTGCAGAATAAAAGGCATATTCATATTCAGTAAGCTTTAGCTCTTTTGAGCTTTGATCCATTTCTTCAATTTCTTTGGCAATTTTTATTACTTCTTCTATCACCTCTGTAGCGGTTATAGTCTTATTATGGTAACGTTTTATTGAATCCTCTAGCATGTTCATTAAAGATTTGCTCTGCACTAGGTTCTTTTTTGTCCTGGTTTTTATTTCGTCATTAAGGAGTTTTTTCATCGTCTCAAGAGCAATATTTTTATGCTCCATATTTCTTATCTCAGCAAGAAAATCTTCTGAAAGTATTGAGATATCTGGCTTTTTAATACCCGCTGCATCAAATACATCTATCACCTGACTTGATACTAAGGCTTTGTCTATCACCTGACGAATTGCGGTTTCCGTTGCTTCGCTCGCTTCTCCAGACTCTAAGCTAGAGAATTTTATAAGCCTAGCCTTTATCGCTTGGAAAAACGCTACTTCATCCCTAACTTTTACCGCACTCTCATGAGTAATAACAATAGAGTAAAAAAGAGATAATTTTGTTACCTCTCCTACAAATCGCTTTTTTCCATCTTCAAGTCCAAGAATATATTCTTCTGCATCTAGGATAATAGAAAGCTTTTCTTTTGTGCCCGCATCAAAGTATTTGCTATAGTTGAATCCATGCAGCATATTAGAAATTACTTCTATTTTTTCTAGCATCATGTCAACAGCTTGCTCTTGAGGAGCGGCCGCACTTCCTTTGCCTCCATTATCTGAATAAAAGGATAAAGCTTTTTTAAGATCAGATGCAATCCCTAAATAATCTACAATAAGACCTCCTGGCTTATCTTTGTAAACCCTGTTTACCCTTGCAATTGCTTGCATCAAATTATGCCCCTGCATTGGCTTATCGATATATAAAGTATGCATTGATGGCACGTCAAAGCCAGTAAGCCACATATCTCTAACAATTACTAATTTTAATTCATCGCTTGGATTCTTCATTCTATTTGCAAGGGTACGTCTTCGTTCCTTTGTTGTGTGATGTTTCGATATTTCAAAACCATCACTTGATGCTGAGGTCATAACAACTTTTATTACGCCTTTATCTAGATCATCACTGTGCCATTCTGGTTTTAGTGAGATAATGGCGTCATAAAGCATCACAGCCACACGGCGTGACATAGCAACTACCATAGCCTTACCTTCAAACACGGATTGTCTTTGATCAAAGTGCCGCACTATATCTTCGGCTACGTTAGCTACACGCTCTTTACTACCAATTAATGCTTCAAGCTGAGTAAGTTTAGTTTTTACTTTTTCTGAATTAGATAATTCTTGGTTGGATAAATCTTGATCTAATTCTGCAATTAGCTTTCTCCCCTCTTTGCTTAAGGTTATTTTTGCAAGGCGACTCTCATAAAAAATACGAACTGTTGTACCATCTTCTACTGAACGAGCAATATCATAAATATCTATGTAATTGCCAAATACAGCTGGCGTGTTAATATCTTTCTTCTCAATTGGCGTACCAGTGAATCCAAGATATGTAGCATTTGGTAGAGCGTCACGCATATATTTTGCAAAGCCGTATACAACTCTTTTTCCTATGACATTGCCACCAGTATCTTTGTCATCAATTGTTTTTGCACCAAATCCATATTGCGTGCGATGCGCCTCATCTGCTATTACTACTATATTCTTTCTATCAGATAGCTCTTCATAAATGTTACCCTCGGATGGCTGGAATTTTTGAATGGTAGTAAAGACCACCCCTCCAGAAGCTACTTTTAAGAGCTTTTTTAGTTGCTCTCTATTTTCTGCCTGATTAGGTATTTGTCTTAATAATTGCTCAGAAGATGCAAATGTATCAAATAATTGATCATCAAGATCATTGCGATCAGTAATAATCAAAATAGTTGGATTATTTAAGGCTTTAACTATCTTGCCTGCCGCAAAGACCATAGTAAGAGACTTGCCTGACCCTTGAGTATGCCATATTACTCCTCCTTTGCGATCCCCATCATTGCAGCTTGCTGTTATTACCGACTTAATCGCTTTATTAACAGCATAATATTGATGGTATGCAGTGATTTTCTTTATACTCTGTATTGTTGTAATACCAGTTTTAGAATCGATGGTTTTAGACCTCTCAAAGACTATAAAATTGCGGATAACATCAAGCAACGTGCTTTTATTTAGCATTCCTTTAATAAGAGTATATAGCTGAGGTATATTGCTTGAATCTTCTACTTTACCATCAGATGATTTCCATGACATAAAGCGAGATAATTCGCTAGATACAGAACCAGCCTTAGCATCAAGTCCATCAGAAATAATCAGCATACTGTTATATATAAAAAGAGAGGGTATAGTTTTTATGTAAGTCTGTAGCTGGTTATAAGCAGATACTATGGTAGCGTTTTCATTAGCTGAGTTTTTTAACTCTAGGACTATAAGTGGTATACCGTTTACAAATAGAATAACATCTGGTCTTTTCCTTTGGTTGTTACATGTTACTGTGAATTGATTAACTACAGTGAATTCATTATTCTCTGGATTATCAAAATCAATGAGCTTTATATAATCTCCACGATCTTCATCATCTTTACGCATTATAACGTTCACACCGTTTGTCATCATCGAGTGAAAAGACTCATTGCCCGATATGACCTCTGATGAATCAACTCTCTTTACTATATCTAACACTTCATCTTGAGTCTTTGCGTCTATATTAGGATTAATGCGAAGAATCGCTGATCTTAATTTATTCTCCAGCAATACATCATCAAAACTATTTCGAAAAGAACCATCATTACTATCAGAAGCGTTAGGGGCATAGATGTGTTCATAGCCTTTCTCTTTTAATAGTTCAATTGCAAATTCCTCTATTTTAAGTTCTGTGAGCTTTGTCATGATGCCTCGTATTTAACTCTGATACTACCACTCATTAGCTTAGGCAGTAGGGTGTTGCGAAGAGATTCTAGGGTTTTGATTTGCATATTATTTACAATAATTTTATCAATAATCGGTTTCATAGTTTTATCCATATGCTTAATTTCATTATTAGAGGGAATAGTCACAATCGCATTGTCTAAGTCTGATTTTTTTATATGTCCCATGGTTGTTGCTTTACTTTCTGCAAGTGATATAAAATATATTAAGTGATATTTAGTCCATAAATAAAAAAACCACTTAGAGTATTGGGTAGAAGTTACTTTAAATAAATGTTGATTTAATATACAGGGTTCTCCATCCCATATTTTAACTAACAGACTGCCCGACCAAGAAAAAATTATATCTCCTTCTTGTACTATATATTTTTTTTCGATATTACTCGTTGCCCGATCGGAATCTTTGTTTATTCCACCTCTTAATTCTTTAATTTTTAAGACGGGTAATTTGTCAAAATTATTTTTAGGGGGATATTTTTGACAAGCAAGTCCATTCAGATAGTTAGCTACATTATTTAAAGACTTCTCCTCCCAACTATCATCAGCATCCTCAATAAACCACTTACGAAAGATTACCTCAGCTATTGATTCAAGTGTCTTATTCTGGCGGTGTAGCAAGTCTATTTTATCGTCTAGGCTAGATAATAAAGATGCTATTGCTTTTTGTTCGGGTAGGGGGGGAAGGGATATTGCTAATGGATGGATATGATTTCTATTTAAAGTAGGGACAGCACTGCCCACATTAAAAGATTTAAAATCAATATTTTTTAAAATATAGTATATAAATATTTCATCATTATTTTTAAAATTTTTTACATACAGTGTTGTATTATGAGCCCAAAAGTCAGTTTTATACAAGTAAGCGTTACCTAAGTTACCACTTCTACCAATAGTGATACCAATAGCCTTAGTGGTTGCTGTATTATGATGACCAATTATACCATTGGAACCTGCAACAGGTATAATTCCATCAAGCATTTTGCTTTTTGCTAAATCATGTCCTCTTTGCAAAGTTATAACCTTACCCAACGTCACCTCCTCCCAATCCCACAATATAGGCACTAAATCATTCATGATAGCCCTGCGAAAACTATCAGACATACTACTGAGATTAACAATATCGACTTTATAGGGTAGGGCAGATAGGCTTAACTCCTCTTCTAGGTTGCCAATATTTCTTTTTATCGCATCGTTAGCATCAACTGCTAAGTCTAAATCTGATGCACGCTTTGCTTGCCAATTAGCGCGAGACCCAAAAGCATAAACATGTACTCCTTCGGGCAAATGCTTTTTAAAGGCATTTTGTAGAATATCAGCGTGCGCATCTTCAATATCGATTGGCTTAGTTGTTATCATTACGTTTTTCTAACTCTGACAATAATGCTCGTGCTTCTTGTAAAAAATCAGGAATATTGCGGAATACCTGATCCGCTACATCTTCATTATAGGTATGTGAGGTTGCGCCTCTATCTTTACGATATTGTCTCCAATCTTCCCATTCACCGACGATTAAACCTTTTTCATATGCTTTACGAATAACGCCTTGAAAATCCATTTCTTTTAACTCTTCAGGATTTGCTTCCGTATTTTCAAGGTAACGCCTGATCATTTTTTGTGACAAGTCATAGGTAAATTCAAAACGCTGAATACATGAATCTTTTACAAATTCATTTGGATTATTATCATATTCATTTAGTGCTTTGATAAGAGCATTAATAGCCTTTTGTAGTGGTTCTAATATCAATTTCATTTTACTTTCCTTAGTTTATTGCTTCTTTTTCAGTGTATTCCAAAAGGGAACTAATGTTATTCCCTGTTATCTTTTATTCATTAATTTTAATCTTAGCTAAATTATCAATAATTTTCTTATTAAGCTCATCCTCTTCTTGCATTTGCTTTTTTAGCTCCGCTTGTAAGGAAGTAAAACGCTCCTTGAAATCAAAATCATCTTCTACCTCCTCTAAACCTACATATCTTCCTGGGGTAAGTACATAATCTAACTTCGCCACTTCTTCTATAGTAACAGTCTTGCAGAAACCTTTTGCATCTTCATAACCATCATTTTCTGATTTCCATTTGTGATAAGTATTAGATACTTTCTGAATATCTTCTTCTGATAGTTCTTTTGTACGGCGATTTATCAGATGACCAAGATTTCTAGCATCAATAAATAATATTTCGTTTTTACGATAGGACTTACCACGACGCATAAACCAAAGAGATGCTGGAATCTGGGTGTTGAGAAATAATTTAGCAGGTAGATTTACAATACAGTCTATTAATCCATCATCTATTAATGCTTTACGAATAGAGCCTTCTCCTGATGTTTTAGAAGTAAGAGCGCCCTTTGATAGAACAAAACCAGCATGACCTTTTGGCGCAAGATGATATAAAAAATGCTGAATCCATCCATAATTAGCATTTCCAGTTGGTGGTTCTCCGTATTTCCACCTGGCATCGCCGCGAAGTAACTCGCCACTCCAGTCACTTACATTAAAAGGGGGATTTGCGATAATATAATCTGCCTTTAGGTCTTTGTGAGCATCATTAAGAAACGATCCCTCATTGTTCCATTTTATCTGGCTACTATCAATTCCACGAATAGCTAGGTTCATCTTAGCTAAACGCCAAGTAGTTTGATTGCTTTCTTGACCATAAATAGATATGTCATTTACTAACCCTTGGTGTTCTTCTACAAACTTCTCAGATTGTACAAACATCCCCCCAGAGCCACAACATGGGTCAAACACTCGCCCCTTATAAGGCTCTAACATTTCTACTAACAATTTTACCACTGATAATGGTGTATAGAACTGTCCTCCCTTTTTACCTTCTGCAAGAGCAAACTCTCCAAGAAAATATTCAAAGACATGACCTAAAACATCAGAGCTTCTGGCTTTTGCATCTCCAATATTTATATTGCTAAATTCATCAATTAGTCCACCAAGGCTTAAGGGGTCAAGATTACCCCTTGCAAATACTTTTGGTAACACGCCTTTTAGCGATGGATTCTCTTTTTCTATTGCATCCATAGCATTATCAATACTCCTGCCTATTTCTGGTAGTTTTGCACAAGATTGTATATATGACCATCTGGCGGTAGTTGGGACAAAGAATACATTCTCCGCGGTGTATTCATCCCTGCATTCTGGATCTGATCCCTTATATTCACCCTTGCCAGTCTTTAGTTTTTTATATAACTCCTCAAAGCTATCTGAAATATATTTTAAAAAGACAAGACCCAGCACTACGTGCTTATATTCTGCAGCATCAATGTTTTTGCGTAACTTATCAGCAGCTTCCCATAATTGTTTCTCGATAGACTTTACTTCTTTTGACTTCGAGGATTTGGATTTGCTTGTCATTTAATTTTATTTCCAATTTGTTTTACTTAATTTTTTATTTTAGCTTACCCCTTGTTAGAAAAATATTCTAATTTTTGTTAAGTTAGCTTTGTTTATTGAAGGCTCTTAGCCCACAATAACTTATCAGCGTATTTTTTATTGGTAGATTCTACGGATCGATTGATGGTTGAATGCTTGTTAAATGCATCAGATATTTCTATCTCTACAGGAAGAGTGGTATTACTCTTGTATATATCAGAGCGTAAATACTTAATCTCTGACTCAACTCTATTCTCTGGCACGGTAATATACCAAGCTCTGTAGCTATTTATTGGCGGCATTCCCCATCTGTAG
>Ga0206126_10004256_pt1 | contig 13900 bp, 12 predicted proteins | sample Helgoland_Spring_5_FD_148621 | JGI IMG/M metagenome (GOLD analysis project Ga0206126, IMG submission 148621) | Pelagic subsurface seawater microbial communities from Kabeltonne, Helgoland, North Sea - Helgoland_Spring_Bloom_20160412_1 | ecosystem: Environmental > Aquatic > Marine > Epipelagic ...
TAAAACCAATAGTGGATCAGGGGTAATTTTAGGTGGAGTAACAGGCGTACCCCCGACTAAGGCGGTCATTATTGGAGCGGGAACAGTAGCTGAATATGCAACACGAGCCGCCCTAGGCTTGGGAGTTGATTTACAAGTGTTTGATAATAGAATTTATAAATTAAGAAGGTTAAAGCATGCAATTGGCTGGCAGGTTAATACCTCGACCTTTGACCATCTGTCATTGATGAAAGCGTTGGAATCCGCTGATGTTTTGATTGGTGCGATGCGTGCAGAAAATGGGGTCAATGGCATGGTGATTAGTGAAGAAATGATTGCTAACATGAAGCCCAATTCTTTGGTAATTGATGTGAGTATTGATCAAGGAGGATGCATTGAAACCTCACACTTGACTACATTAGATGCACCGACGTTTCGAAAATACGATGTGGTTCATTATTGTGTGCCTAACATAGCTTCTAGAGTTCCAAGAACAGCAACTATTGCCATTTCGAATATTCTAACACCTATTTTGATTCAAATAGGTGAAGCTGGAGGAGTAGAGGAGATGATTTTAAGAAATCAGTGGTTCATGAAAGGAGTTTATGCCTATAAAGGAAGTATTTCTAACCAATATTTAGCCACGAAATACAACTTAAGTTTTAAGGATCTCAGGTTATTGATGGCCGCTCGATTTTAAAGTTTTCTAAGGCTTTCCATGAGCGCTTCAATTTTAGCTTCTGCGTCGACTTGCTTCTTTTTTTCTATCTCTAGAACTTTTGGAGGCGCATGATTAACGAAGCGCTCATTACTCATTTTTTTGAGCACATTTTCAAGAAATCCGCGGGTATATTCCAATTCCTTTTGAAGCATTTCACGTTCAGAATCTAAATCTATGATTTTAGCTGACACAATAGAAAATTCCTTTGAATGAATTAAGAAGCCATGACTCTGTGCTGGCTTTTCTTTGATAAATGAGATTTTTTCCAAGTTGGCCATTTTCATTAAGGAAGAGTTGATAGTAGTAAAAAGGGAGGCCTCGCTATTGATATTTAGGGTTAATTTGATTTTCGGCGATAGTTGATTTTTATTTCTAATATTTCTTATTTGTGCGATTATTTCAAAAAGGAAAGAAGTATCAGCTAAAATGAGTTCATCGAATTTTTGAGAGATTGGCCATTCAGCGACAATCAAATCTTCATCAGCACCTCTTTTTTGTAGACTATGCCATATTTCTTCAGTAATAAAGGGCATAAATGGATGCAGCACCTTCATCAATTGTTCCAAAAAAGAAACGGTCTGTTGATGGGTTTTGGTATCTATTGGACTCCCATAATTAGGCTTGATCCACTCAAGATACCAACTGCAGAAATCATTCCAGATCAGCTTATAGGCGGTCATTAAGGCATCAGACATTCTGAATTTAGAAAAGTGATCTTCTAGTTCGAACAATGCTTTTTGAAAATTGGACTCAAACCAACGAATGGCCAATTGATTTTCGCTAGGTTGCTCAATTTCTTCAACTTCCCAACCTTGAATTAGTCGAAAAGCGTTCCAGATTTTATTAGAAAATTTCTGACCTTGTTCGACCAGTTTTTCATCAAAAAGGAGGTCATTTCCGGCGGGAGAGCTGAAGAGCATACCGGTTCTAACGCCATCCGCCCCATATTTTTTTATGAGATCCAAAGGATTGGGTGAATTACCCAATGATTTAGACATTTTTCTTCTCTTTTTATCACGAACAATTCCTGTGAGATAGACATTTTTAAAAGGTTTTTCCCCGGTGTATTCATAGCCTGCAATGACCATTCGAGCTACCCAAAAAAACAAAATTTCAGGAGCGGTGACCAAGGTATCGGTAGGATAGAAATAATCTAATTCTTCATTTTTTTTAGTTAATATTTTGCCTATCTCAGTATCAAATGCTTGATCATTAAAGCCATCAAAAACGGCTAAAGGGAAAAGCCAAGATGAAGCCCAGGTATCCAGAACATCATCGTCTTGGCGAAGATCAGATGGCTTCAAGTGTGGGTTATCTGACTTTTTTTGAGCCAATGTAAGCGCTTCATGTTCATTTTCGGCGACCACGAAGTCATCTTCCCCTTGTCCGAAATAATAGGCAGGGATGCGTTGACCCCACCAAAGCTGTCGAGAAATACACCAATCACGGACATTTTCCATCCAATGGTGATAGGTATTCTTAAATTTAGGTGGAAAGAGCCGAATTTGGTCATTTATAACTACTTCATGAGCGGTCTTTGAGATGGATTTCATTTTAATGAACCATTGCAGAGACAACTTGGGTTCAATGACCGTATCCGTCCTTTCTGACCTACCAATTCTAGTATTAAAATCCTCTTCATTTACTAGAATTCCCATCATTTTCATATCCTTGACGATCTGTTTCCTCACTTCAAAACGATCCATACCCTTATATTTCTCAACTTCACAGGCCGAAGTCAGCTTACCGTCTAAACCAATGGTGTCAATGATTTCAAGTCCGTGCCGCAGCCCAATTTCATAATCGTTGGTATCATGGGCGGGTGTTACTTTCAAACAACCCGTACCAAAATCCATTGTTACGTATTCATCAGCAATAATCGGCACTCGCCTATTGACAAAAGGAATGATGGCGGACTTTCCAACAAGGTGTTGGTAGCGACGGTCATTTGGGTTTACAGCTATCCCTGCATCTCCCATGATGGTTTCAGGTCTTTGTGTAGCGATGGTGATGTATTCGCTACTATTTTCAATTTGATATTTGACTGAATAAAGTTTGGATATTTCACCCCCTTCTTTGTATTGAACTTCTTCATTTGATACTGCTGTTTGGGCCACTACATCCCAATTGACCATACGAAGACTTCGATAGACATAACCTTTGTTAAAAAGGTCGACAAATACTTTGATAACGGATGAATAATAATCCTTATCCATAGTAAAGGCTGTTCTATCCCAATCACATGAAGCCCCTAATTTTTTTAGTTGTTCAAGGATGATACCTCCATATTTTTCTTTCCATTCCCAAGCATGCGCCATAAATGCCTCCCTGCTGAGATCACTTTTTTTAATGCCTTTTGCTCTCAGCATTTTTATGACTTTTGCTTCGGTTGCAATCGATGCATGGTCTGTACCCGGGACCCAACAAGCTTCAAAGCCTTGCATCCTTGCTTTTCTTATCAGAATGTCTTGAATGGTATTGTTGAGCATGTGGCCCATGTGCAGAACTCCAGTGACATTAGGTGGGGGGATGACAATACTGAAAGGTTTTTTGTTGGGATTTACTTTGGCTTTGAAATGGCCTTTATCCATCCAATATTGGTACCATTTATCTTCTACTTGAGCGGGATCATATTTGGTTGATAGGGCCATACTTTTTTTTTAAAGTCTTATATTTTTCGCAAAACTAACCACAACTCAAATAAACGACACTTATTTCTAGATTATTTGGTGCCGAAAGAAGTGAGAGTTCGTTTTTTAGAAGGCAAATTGTGATTTGAATACTTGCAATTCATCAGATAGAGAGGTGGATGTAAACCGAGTAATAGATTCAAATAGTTGGCTCTCGAGACTCACATTGAGTTCTCTGAGTTTCATGTGCTGATTGGCATAAATAAATTCTAAATCAGGGTATAACTCTTTAAGAGCGTCTAAAATTTCTAGAATCTGTAAATTTTTGTCCACGAGGTTGTATGTCCCAGTGGGAACTTCTTTTAAAACACATTGCTCTATGGTGTTTACTAAGTGCTCAATATGAATAAATGCTCGGGTCTGCTTCCCGTTTCCGAATATTTGAATTCGATTGGTAAAATGGGCATCAAACATAAATTTATTAATGACCGCATCAAAACGCATACTTTTGCTGAACCCATAGATATTTCCTCCTCTGAGTATGATGGAATTCTTTTTTTCCATCAGTCGGTTGACATGTGTTTCGCCTCTCAGCTTAGATATACCATAATATGTTTGTGGCAGGGGCAGTATGGATTCATCTGCCAGGTCAGTCCCCGTACCATAAACTGCTGTACTGCTGAGATATATCAATTTAGAGACGCCACTTTCCTCTGCGGCATAGACGACTTCTGCGGTACCCCAATGATTTACCTGTTCAAAAAAATGGGGATCCGTATTTGCAAAGGGTGTAGTTACCATGGCTGCTAAATGAATGAGTACATCCGTATCGGTCAACTGTTTTTTTAATAATCGGGAGTCTAATATTTCTCCATGAACGAACACTATTTTGGATAAAAAAGACGATTTTTTTTCTAAAAAAAGGCTTCTATGCCCTTTGCTCAAATTATCATAAATAGTGATTTTATTAATTTGCTTGTTGAGTGCCAATTTTGCCAACAATTCAGTTCCTACATATCCCGCGCCTCCAGTAATTAATACATTCATTCTTTGATAATTAACTCCGTGTGCAAGCCACATTCTACTTTATTTAAACCAAACCACCGAGCTTCGCGCATTTGCATTTCTAAATCTATTTTTCTGGTACAAGGTTCGCAACCAATACTTATATACCCACGCTGCTCTAGTGGATGCTTGGGGATGTTGTATTCTTTGAGATAGTCAAATATTTTTTTTTGATTCCAATTGAGCATGGGATGAAATCTTACCGTGTTATGTTGGGCTGCTTGTTCGACCTTCATAGCGCTTCGGATGGCACTTTGATCTGCGCGAACTCCATTCATCCAAACATCATAGGCGGCCAAAACAGCGTCTAATGGTTGTGTTTTGTTGATTGAACAGCAATGATCCGGATCCGAGGTATATAAGAGTTTTCCATTAAGATCCTTTTGCAAATACTTCGGTGTCGCCGGTTTTAAGTCCACAACATTTAATTGGAAGAGATCAGCAATTTCATCTTTAAATCTGACTGTTTCAGGAAACAGATAACCTGTATTTATAAAATAAACGGGAATTTGTGGGCTGATTTCCTTGATGATGTGCAAGATGACCAAACTATGAGATTGGAAGGAAGAGGTAGTAAATATTTGCTTTCCTGCTCGCTGATATTCTTTTATTTTAGATTTTATTTCAGGTATTTCCATTTTTTTCTCAAACGCAAAAGAATCAATTATTCAAGTGAATAAAAAGGGAACACCATATAATTGTTTTAAATAATGAACTAATCTTCTTTTTTTTTGATTTTTGTTATGCAAGGTTAATATTTGCAAGTCTGAAAAGAGTATTATGAAAAAAGTTTCCGTTTTTAGAAAAGAGCATTTCAATGCAGCCCACAGATTGCATAATCCCGGCTTGACAGACATGGAGAATGCCAGAATATTTGGTAAGTGTAATAACGCTAATTACCACGGTCATAATTATGATCTGACAGTAAAATTAATGGGCGAAGTGGATGCGACAACTGGATATGTTTATGACATGAAGTTGTTAAGTGATATCATTAAGGAAAATATCCTCGACCGCTTCGATCACAAAAATTTAAACCTAGATGTAAAGGAGTTTGAGAGCCTTAACCCTACGGCAGAAAATATTGCCATTACCATTTATGAGATATTAAAATCCAAAATTGAAAACCGTTACGAAATAAAAATATTTTTGTATGAAACCGAAAGAAATTTTGTCGAATACCCCGCTGAATGACGATGATGGCCATGATGTTTTTTCTTATGAAACACCCTTAAGGCCAGATGCTTTTGAGAAAGATGATGATCTAAAAATAGAGCTAATAGAAAAGCATTTTAGGGAAATTATGCATGTTTTGGGTATGGATTTGAGTGATGACAGTTTGAAGGGCACACCGCGCAGAGTCGCAAAAATGTATGTAAAGGAAGTTTTTTCGGGTTTAAATCCATCGAGTAAGCCTACCAGTAAATTATTCGATAATAAATACAATTATGATCAAATGCTGGTCGAAAAAGATATCACTTTTTATTCACATTGCGAACATCACTTTGTTCCTATTTACGGAAAAGCACACGTAGCCTACTTTTCAAGCGGAAAGGTTATAGGGTTGTCTAAAATCAATAGGATTGTACAGTATTTTTCGAAAAGACCCCAAGTGCAAGAAAGACTGACGGTACAAATTGCTGAAGAGTTAAAAAAGCTTTTGAGTACAGAGGATATAGCGGTAGTTATGGATGCAAAACACATGTGTGTTTCCTCAAGAGGAGTTGGGGATACCAACAGCCAAACAGGAACTGCACATTTTTCAGGAAAATTTAATGATCAGGCGGTTCGCTCTGAATTTTTAAATTATGTCAATTCTAGCGCTTCGAAATAATTTTTAAAGCCTTTTTCAAAACTTCATGTTCATGCGACATCTTTGACCGTCAGTCGTAAAGATGTTTTTTTCTCGCAAATGGTATTTGCATAGTCAATTTTCATATTTTTTGTCATACAATATCATATATTTGCCAAAAATTTTAAAAATACCAAACTAAAAAAATGGAATATTTTATTTATCTCGTCCCAGTCTTTGCGATTACAGGACTGATTGTAATGGCATTTAAAGCCAAATGGGTAATCAAGCAAGATGCGGGTGATAAAAACATGCAAGAACTTGCTTCACATATCAAAGAAGGGGCATTGGCATTTTTGTCTGCTGAATACCGCGTACTCATCACATTTGTTGTCATCGCAGGGGCGCTCTTAGCTGTGATTTCTTCTTTTATAGAATCAACTAGCTATTTTATTGTCATCGCTTTTGTAATTGGTGCTTTTTTCTCGGCGCTTGCTGGAAATATAGGCATGCGTATCGCAACTGAAGCCAACGTCCGAACAACTCAGGCGGCTAGAACTAGTCTGCCAGATGCACTAAAAGTTTCCTTTACGGGGGGCATAGTAATGGGTTTAGGCGTTGCAGGTTTAGCTGTATTTGGACTGAGTATAATCTTCATTGTCTTACTCCAAATCTTTATGGGAGGTGAATGGAGTGTTGATGGTAATGAAAAAATGACTATGGTATTAGAAACACTGGCTGGATTTTCACTGGGGGCAGAATCTATTGCCCTATTTGCAAGAGTCGGTGGAGGCATTTATACCAAGGCGGCAGATGTTGGTGCAGATTTAGTAGGTAAAATAGAGGCTGGAATACCTGAAGACGACCCTAGAAACCCAGCAACTATTGCGGATAATGTTGGAGACAACGTTGGAGATGTTGCTGGAATGGGTGCTGATTTATTCGGATCTTATGTAGCAACTGTTTTGGCATCGATGGTGCTGGGAAACTACGTAATTCGTGATATGGGTGGTGTCATTAATGATGTGTTTGGTGGAATGGGACCCATTTTATTACCCTTAGTGATTGCATCAGTAGGTATTATATTTTCAATTTTTGGAGGTTTCTTCATTAAGATAAAAAGTAATGATGCTAAAGAACAAGAAATTCAAAATGCCCTAAACATTGGTAATTGGAGCTCTATTGTGATGACAGCTATTGCCTCTTATTTCATAATTAACTTTATGTTACCAGAAATCATGAAAATGGATTTCTTTGGAGTGGGTATCATAGAAGTACCTAGAATGAAAGTATTTGGAAGTGTGATTATAGGTTTGGTTGTAGGTGCTGCCATTTCATATTTCACAGAATATTACACAGGATTAGGTAAAAAGCCTGTAATGTCCATTATTGAAAATTCGGCTACTGGGGCTGGAACTAATATTATTGCGGGTTTATCGACAGGAATGATGTCTACTTTTGCACCTATCTTGTTGTTTGCTGCTGCTATTTGGGGCACATACACTTTAGCTGGTTTCTATGGGGTAGGTATAGCCGCTTCAGCCATGATGGCTACTACGGCTATGCAATTGGCCATAGATGCCTTTGGACCTATTGCGGATAATGCAGGAGGGATTGCAGAGATGAGTAACCTTCCCAAAGAGGTGAGAGAACGTACAGACGTTTTAGATTCGGTTGGTAATACGACAGCTGCTATTGGTAAAGGTTTTGCGATTGCCTCGGCTGCTTTAACGGCATTGGCACTTTTTGCAGCCTATGTGACCTTTACCGGTATTGATGGTATAAATATTTACAAAGCAGACGTGCTTGCGACACTTTTTGTCGGGGCTATGATTCCTGTAGTATTTTCAGCACTAGCGATGAGATCAGTAGGTCGCGCTGCTATGGAAATGGTGATTGAAGTAAGACGTCAATTTAAAGAGATTCCTGGGATTATGGAAGGTACAGGAACTCCAGAATATGGTAAATGTGTAGATATTTCTACCAAAGCGGCTATTAAAGAAATGATGCTCCCTGGTGCGCTGACCATTATCAGTCCTATCATTATAGGGTTTTTGATGGGACCTGAGGCACTGGGATCTTACATGGCCGGTGTAACTGTTTCGGGAGTTTTGTGGGCCATTTTTCAAAACAATGCAGGAGGTGCATGGGACAACGCTAAAAAGTCATTTGAAGCAGGGGTCATGATCAACGGTGAGATGACCTACAAAGGATCAGAATCACATAAGGCAGCAGTTACGGGAGATACTGTTGGAGATCCATTTAAAGATACTTCTGGTCCTTCCATGAATATTTTGATTAAATTGACCTGCTTGATCGGTTTAGTTATTGCTCCTATTTTGGGTGAAATGTACGGCAATGGTCATCAAACTTTTAATGAAAAAGAAGTAGATGTCGTTGTAAATGTGGAGAATATCCAAGAAGGTGAATTATGGGAGGGCAGCATTACTGTAAATAAAAATGGAATAAAGACAAACAAAACTCTAACAGGTTCTCAGCAGGAGGTTGAAGTAATTTTAGAAGCTTTCGTAGAGGAGATGGAATAAAAACTTACTAAAGAAGAAAAAAGGCATTACTGATAAGTAATGCCTTTTTTTAAAGAGATTAGTTATGGTGCGTTTCAAGATATTCTCATCAGGGATGAATAATTAATTGTAAAATCAAGATAATTACGCCTTGAAACCATGGAATCCTCAGGATAATTTATATTCGTTTCACTTCCTCTCCTTGGGTTATGCATTTACAAATAATTTTATAATCTTTGTGCGCAAACAATCCTTTGAACATTTTTTTGAAGGAATGAATATATGTTTCGATCGCTTCGAATGGACCAATCAATATTACCGCTCAAGATAAAGCCCTCATTTCCAATAAAATCATTCATTTTTTATGTGCAAAGTCAGTATAAATTACTTTTAATATTGATTTATCTCTTTTTGAAGGGTTACCCATTCAGTTTAACTCGTATTTATTCAAGATCAAGTTCATAAATAATATGACGGAGCAACAAATACTTGATCATATTTCTCGAGGAGATGAAACCGCCTTGGACTATTTGTATAAAAAATATTATCCCATGATGACCAAAATGGTCCTTAAAAATAATGGTACAGTCGAGGAAGCGAATGATGTATATCAAGATGCCTTAATTGTTTTTTGGCAAAAAGCCATTAGTGGTAATCTTAAAATCACGTCTAAAATAAGTACCTATTTATACAGTATTTGTAAAAATTGTTGGCTGAAGGAATTAAGTCGTAAAAAGCGACTGAGCTATGCAGTACAAGAAGAATCAATCGTTCAATCTGATCTTGAGGACATAATGTCAAAGGTGGTTCAGGATGCGATGGAGGTGTTGGGAGATCCTTGTAAAAGTGTTCTGACCTATTACTACTTCAATGAAATGTCAATGTCAGAGATAGCAGATCGCATGAACTATTCCAATGCCGATACCGTCAAAGCGAAAAAGTATAAGTGTAAAAAACGCTTAGATATTCTCATTAAGAAAAATTACACTCAAGAAGATTTTTTCAATTAAATGAAATCAGGGGATCAAGAGGAAGCTATTGCACAATATTTAACGCGGCGAATGTCTGAAGTTGAAAGGAGTGCTTTTGAAAAAAAAATCAGTGAAAGTCCGCAGTTAGCCCAAAAAATAAAGTTTGAAAAACAGATTGCTCAGGGAATCAGAAATTACAAAAAAGGAATCTTAAAATCTCGTTTAAATCAATTAGAGCTAGGTCCGAGCATTGTTGAAACGACTTCCATCACCACCAAAACCATATTAGCGGGCATAACTGTGATCGTTATAGTTGGCTTATCTTATTTTATGCTGACTCCCGATGAAATCCTAGTTATTGAAAATCGAGAGACAATGATAGGTACCGATGGGATAACGGAAGATAAAAACGCAAAGATTTCGCTGGAAATAGACACATCTTATGTGATGTTGAGTGATAAAAAAGAAGATGAAAGGAACTCATCAATCACAAAGTACATCGAAAATACAGCGGTTAAAGTCTCAACAAAACAGTCAAAAAAGGAGTTAAAATCAGATAAAGTAATTCTCCAAGCAGAGGTAGAAGTAGTACTTCCAGATATGGATGGAACAGAAATATCTTTTGATGAGACATTTGATTCTCTCCAAGATTTCTCTGACGATTTAATGAAAAATCAAGCGCAGGTGAATTCGGTAATCGAATTGGAGGTAGAAATTGAAATGAAAAAAACTAAAAAATTAAGATATATTTATGTAGGCGAAAAATTAATTTTAATCGGAGATTTTTCTACGTCACTTTATCAAATTATTGAAGACAATATGATCGACGAAAAGAAACTCTATTTGTACTTTGAGCAGAAATACTACATCTTAACTGAAACCTCCGAGAAGAAAGTATTAATCCCGGTGAGTGACATAAGATTATTAAATTATCTGGTCGACCTCAGAAACAAATAATAAGTTCAGACTATTTTTCAGTTATTTTGTAACTTGCGCTTCACAATGAAAGATAGTAAAAGGCAGAAAAGAAAATTAGGAAGTTTCCCTTTTCTCAGTGTAATATTCAGCATCACCCTTTCGCTCGTGGTCATGGGCATTTTTGGTGTTTCATTTATTTACCTCAAAACTCTTACTTCTATTGTCCAATCAAACGTTGAAATACAGGTTTATTTAGATAAATCTATCATAGATCATGATATGAAGCGATTGCAAAAGATCCTGACTACCCGACCTTACATTCGATCAGGCGATGCTGCAGAAAACATCAATTTTATTAGCAAAGAAATGGCTGCTGAAGTATTTATCAGAGATACGGGTGAAGATTTCACTAAATTTCTAGGGGATAACCCACTGAGAGATGCTTTTTCAGTGAAGATTACCAATCAATATCAATCGGTAGACAGCTTGAAAGCTATAGAGATAGACTTAAGAGGGTTACCAGGAGTTTATGAAGTAGTTTTTCAGGAATCTTTAGTAGCCAGCATCAATAAAAATCTAAGAAAAATTGGGGTATTGCTTTTGGGTATGATGCTGATGTTATTAGTTGCTGTTATTATTTTGATTAATAATACTATAAGAATAGCCTTGTTCTCTCAAAGATTTTTGATCAGGAGTATGCAGTTAGTGGGGGCTACAAAAGGATTTATCAGGTGGCCATTCTTGAAAAGATCTTTAATTTATGGATTGGTTTCTGGTATTTTGGCCTCGGGAATCATTTTTGGCCTCATTGAATTTGCACAGCATCAAATTGATGATTTAGATAAGCTTTATGTAGAAGAGTCCTTATTTATTTTATTTGCTGTTTTGATATTTTTGGGTCTTTTAATCTCATATCTTAGCACTTTATCCTCTATGAGGCGCTATTTTAAAATTTCACTTGACGAGCTTTATTAAACAGAAACAAATGTCAGTTCAAACCAAATTTGCTTTTAAAAAAATAAATTATCTGATCATGATCGTAGGTATTGCCTTGATTCTTTTAGGCCTTTTGATAATGTCCTTAGATCAAGAGACTTATGGATTTGGATTCTTTGGTTTAACCTTAGGTCCGATTATCGTTTTTTCAGGATTCATGATTCAATTTGTTGCCATTTTATATAAGTCAAAAAAAGCGACTAATTAGAAGAATAAAATGACTTGGATTGATGCGCTTATTCTGGGGATTATTCAAGGTCTCACAGAATTTTTACCGGTTAGTAGCAGTGGGCATTTAGAGATCGGCGTTGTTTTATTGGGAATAAACTCCACAAACAATCTCTTGTTTGCCTTGATCGTTCATATGGCTACTGGCCTGAGCACTATTTTTGTTTTTCACAAAGACATTCTTTTATTAATTAAGGGGTTATTGAAATTTCAATGGAATGATTCGACAAGGTTCGTATTGAAGATAATTATTTCAATGATTCCTGTAGGTATAGTTGGACTGCTTTTTGAAAGTGAAATTGAAGCTTTGTTCACAGGTGATTTGTTTTTAGTAGGGGGAATGCTACTGGTTACCTCGATATTACTATTCATTACTCGCTATTTTAGTCAGGGTCTCGGTGAAGTTACTTTTGGAAAATCTTTGGTTATTGGATTGGCACAATCGATAGCCATTTTGCCTGGGATATCAAGATCTGGATCAACAATTGCTATGGCATTAGTCTTGGGAGTGAGTAGGGAAAAAGCAGCTAAATTTTCTTTTTTAATGGTTCTTTTGCCTATAATTGGAGCAAGTTTACTCAAGATTAAAAAATATATTGAGTTCCCTGACTTAGAACCTGAAATAAATACTTTGACCTTATTTTTAGGGTTTATCGCTGCTTTTATTTCTGGTTATTTAGCTTGTCGATGGATGGTGAAAATTGTAAAGAAAGGGAAACTCATCTATTTTTCTGTTTATTGTTTTATTTTGGGTTTGACCGCTATTTCTTATAGTTATATGCTATGATTATTCCAGAGGAAGGGAGCTTATTACTGGTCAACAAACCCAAAAGTTGGACTTCATTTGATGTAGTCAACAAATTAAGGTACCTGCTAAAAATAAAGAAAATAGGTCATGCCGGAACCTTAGATCCCTTGGCAAGGGGCTTGTTACTCATTGGAATAGGCAAGTACACTAAAAAACTAGAAAGCCTTCAGGTGTTAGATAAGACCTATGAAGGCATCATCGAAATAGGTAAAACTACGCCTTCCTTTGATTTAGAAACACCTTTTGATTCTTTCTCAGACTATAGGCATGTCACGCCTAAGGCAATAGCTGCAGTAGTTGAAGCTTTAACTGGAGAACTGGATCAGATGCCTCCTATTTATTCAGCGATTAAAATCAATGGGCAGCGGGCCTATAAAAGTGCCCGAAAAAATGAAATGATTGAGCTTAAGTCACGAAAAATTAAGGTATATAAGTTTGAGATTACTCAGGTACATTTGCCTGAAATTCATTTCAGAGTGGTATGTTCAAAGGGTACTTACATCAGGAGCCTGGCAAAGGATTTAGGTGAGCAATTGGGTGTAGGGGGGTATTTAAAAGATTTAGTAAGAACGCAAGTTGGCGATTATAAATTGGAAAATGCCTTGCATCTTGAACAATTAGTTGATCAAATTAATTTTGAAAATGAAAGTAATTGATCATTTCCAAGAACTGGATGCTTGTATTTTACCCATCGTCACCAGTGGTACCTTTGATGGAGTTCATTCTGGACATTTGAAAATTTTAAGTGGTTTGGTTCAGCAAGCTCAAACACGCGGAGTAAAAAGTGTGGTTATCACTTATTGGCCGCATCCTAGATTTATATTGGGAAAGGGGTCGAGTTCATTGAAACTGCTTAGTACATTTGGAGAAAAAGTAAAACTACTGAGTGACATAGGTATTGATTATTTGTTAAAAGTACGATTTTCAAAAGAGTTTTCGGAATTATCACCGGAAGCTTTTGTCCAGAAAGTATTAATAAAAGGAATCAACGCTAAAAAATTCATCATCGGTTACGACCATCGCTTTGGTAAAAATCAGACAGGAGACATTGATTTTTTAAAAAAAAATAAGGAACGTTTTGGCTTAGAGATCGAAGAAATCTCACGATTGGACATAGACCAAGTGGGTATCAGTTCTACCAATATCCGCCAGGCCTTGGCTGCTGGAAAGGTAGATGCCGCCCAAGGATATCTTGGACGTTATTATAGCTTATCTGGAATAGTTACCCGAGGAGATCAGATCGGTAGAAAAATAGGGTTTCCTACTG
>Ga0206126_10004263_pt1 | contig 13883 bp, 10 predicted proteins | sample Helgoland_Spring_5_FD_148621 | JGI IMG/M metagenome (GOLD analysis project Ga0206126, IMG submission 148621) | Pelagic subsurface seawater microbial communities from Kabeltonne, Helgoland, North Sea - Helgoland_Spring_Bloom_20160412_1 | ecosystem: Environmental > Aquatic > Marine > Epipelagic ...
ACTCTTGAAAAATACCTTTCGTCTAAATTTGCGTTTTCATCAAGTAAGTATAAATGTGATTATTGTGATTTTATAGGGAAGAATTTACAATCTAAATCAGCACATTTAAGAGGTTGTATTGTTAGGAAAAAAAAAGAAATAGAAAAAAAAAAAGAAATAGAAAATGTAATATATTGTGATACTACTGATATTTTTATTAAATAATTATTTATATGATATTTATTAATCAAATATTTACATAAAATTGAAATACTATACATAAAATTGAAATACTATACATAAAATTGAAATACTATACATAAAATTGAAATGCCGATTGAAACATTTATTAATGAAAAAATTAATATGTTGGATAATGAATTATTAAATATATTAAATACAGTAAATAATAATTATAATAATAATAATGATAATAATTCATTATTACATAATTATTTAAAAAATAAAAAATATAGATTTAATAATGTAATTAATCATAATGAATATATAAAAAATTATGTAATAGATTTTAATAACTCGGAAGAAAATATAAATTTATTTAATAATTATGGATTTACTACAAAGTATATTATATGCAGAATTAAATATTTATGTGAATTAAATAATATAGATTTTTATTTATTTAGTTCTTGTTATCTATAATTTTAAACTGTAAAGTTAATGTTTAATAAAAAATCTTTCATATCTAAATCATCATTAATCGCTAATAAAAAATATTGAACGCTTAATTTATTACTATTATTTTCGATTGCCTTATCAAGTGTGATATCTAATAATTCATGTATAAAAAATTCTATAATGGATGCTAATAATATACTAAAATTATCACGGGTAAACAATTTACAACTATGTTTATCCATTAATTTATTTGCTTTACTTGGTGGAAAAATAAGTTTAGAGCGTGTAGCCTTATTCATTCTTTCAGGATTTGTTCTTAAAGAACGCTTATATCTCTTTAACGTCTTTTTACAAAACTCCATACATAATATGTTAATATCTCCTGTCAAAACCAAAGGTATATTTTCTAATAAATTATGTATTTTTATTTTTTTATCAGACAAAACAGAACTTTCTTTTATAAATTTTTTAGAAAGTTTATTTATTATAGAATTAATATATTGTAATAATTCTTTTGAAACTATTGCTTTTGGGTTTATGGTTTTTAATATTTTTTTAATATAAAAATCATATGATAAACAATATTTATTCATTAATATAATATATATTTATAATATTTTGTTTGAATATTATTTTACAATGGTTTGTTTTGATAATATTCATAAAGGTCATATTTAATTGTTATAAAGTATTAAAAATAAATTTAAAAATTATAGTAGGATTATATGATAATAATAGTTGATGATCATATAAATCATATAAATCAAACACATAGGAGTGTTGTTACAATATATCAATATCATACACAAGGGCAATACGAAACATATATAAAAAAGGTGAAAATATTAATGATTATTGTGATAGAACGATTTCACTAAAGTTATGAGACCCAGACGAGTTAAAGTAAATTTAACTCTTGTTTTTTATTATTCCAAAAAGTCACCCAATATTTAAGGATTTAAGGAATGGGCAGTTCGGGAGACTGGGTCTGATGGTTCAACTATTTTTGGACAATACCATGATTGTATTACTAATTGTGTTTAACGAAATGATATTGGATTAAATTATTGATATACTAGAATATATTATTATGATAGTTATATAATTAAAATAGTAACAGATATATCAATTATATCTATAAAAATTGATGATTACAACTTTTAGCAATAACCGCAAATAATACAGTAAAATCCGTTTCAGATGAAACAAAATAATTAATTAATCAATATAAATTTTTTAAGTAAAAAAATGACGAGTGTAATGGGTGAAATAAAACAATAGAATAATCATTACGTGATATAAATGTTAACATATCTATACAAAATACAGACGTTGTTGTTGATTTTTAATAAATATTAGAAAAAATCAGTACATTGTTTGAATCTTGAATACATCCTTTAAAATATTAATAATACTTAATGAAATTATTTATTTTAATAAATAAAATATAATTATTCATATATATATATATATATATATATGAATAATTTTACGGATGATATAGGATCACATACATCAATAAGTTCAGATGGATCTGTTCTTGCTGATGTAAAACATGGTGGTTATGTTACTACATATGATTTATCATATAACGACATCAAATATAACTGGATTAAAAGGGAACAAAAGATGATTCTTTATAATAATATCATTAATAGTATTTCATTAAGTTCTGATGGATCTGTTATTTCTATATCAGACACTAGTGGTGTAATAATATATGAATGGGTCGAAGATTATAACAACCCTAATAATTATAATTGGAAAAGACGAGGTCTAACAACTGACACAGATTTTAATATAGAGAATACTACTATTTCATTAAGTGACGATGGATCTGTTATTTCTATATCTTGTCTAGATAATAATGTTAAATTATATGAATGGAATAAGGCGATTTATAAATGGAACAAATTAGGTGAAGATATATCTGGTTCTCATAATGTCTCATTAAATTCTGATGGATCTAGGGTTGCTATTGCTGCTGATGGTCATGTAATATTATATAAATGGTGTTCGGATATTTATGATTGGAAAAAAATAGGCAAAAATATTGATGGTGATAATAGCGGTAATAGTATTTCATTAAATTCTGATGGATCTAGGGTTGCTATTGGTTATCCTGCGAATGTATCAGATGGTGGTCATGTAAGAATATATGATTTGTCTGATAATGCTGAATGGGTACAACAAGGTAAAAATATTGATGGTGAAGTAGCTGGAGATTATAGCGGTTTAGTATCTACATCATTAAGTTCTGATGGATCTAGGGTTGCTATTGGTGCACCTAAATATTTAAATGACGAAATTACTATATCAGGGTTATCAGGTGAGTTGATTATATCAGGGATATCAGGGATATCAGGGATATCAGGTAACAGTACTTTTCCAGTATCAGGTGAGGATATTACTATATCAAGCAAGAATATTACTTTATCAGGGGAGGATAATACTTTATCAGGGATATCAGGTGAGGATATTACTATATCAGGGTTATCAGGGGGGGATATTACTATATCTGGGATATCAAATGAGGATATTAATGTATCATGGAGTGAGGATATTAATACTACTTTATCAGATATATCAAAGTATATTGGTCATGTAAGAATATATGATTTGTCTGGTTATGGTGTTTCTGGTGAATGGGTACAACAAGGTGAATATATGGATGATGAAGCATTTATTAATAATAATAGCGATGTATCTGTCTCATTAAGTTCTGATGGATATAGGGTTGCTATTGGTGCTCCTGCGAATGTATCAGATGGTGGTGATGTAGGAATATATAATTTGTCTGGTTCTGGTAATAATAATTCTAATGATTCTAATGATTATATTGTTCGTAATTATAAACTTTCTTCGAAAGAAGATAATGTTTATACAAATAATGTTTATACAAATAATATTAAAGGAAAGTTATTATCATTAAGTTCTGATGGATCCAGAACTGCTGTATTATCCAACGTAGATTATATAACAATATATGATTTGTCTAGTTCTGGTGAATGGGTAAAAAAAGGTCAAGATATTGTACCTTATGCAAATAATATTGTACCTTATGCAAATAATATTGATTATTTTGCATCATTAAGTTCTGATGGATCTAGTATTGCTGTTGGTGGTAAGAATATTGGTCATGTAAAAATATATGATTTGTCTGGTTATGGTGTTTCTGGTGAATGGGTACAACAAGGTGAATATATTGAAGATATATCTGGTTCTCATAATTTATCATTAAGTTCTGATGGATCTGGATCTAGGGTTGCTATTGCTGCTACTAAATATTTAAATAAAATGTGTATTGATCATGTAAAAATATATGATTTGTCTGGTTATGGTGTTTCTGGTGAATGGGTACAACAAGGTGAAGATATTGAAGATATAGCTGGTTCTCATAATGTCTCATTAAGTTCTGATGGATTAGTGCTTGCTATTGGTGGTACTACAACTATATCAGGTGAGGATATTAATACATCAAGTATATCAGGTGAGGATATTAATACATCAAGTAGAAGAATTGGTCATGTAAAAATATATGATTTGCCTGGTTATGGTGTTTCTGGTGAATGGGTACAAAAAGGTCAAGATTTTACTGGTCAAGATTTTACTGGTCAAGATTTTACTGGTGAAGCATATATTAATGAGAGTAATGATATCGGTGTATCATTAAGTTCTGATGGATTAGTGCTTGCTATTGGTGTTCCTTATAATGAGGCAATTAATGAATATGGTGATATTATAAATAGTGGTTATGTAAGAATATATAAATGGAATAGTTATGTGTCTAAATGGTTACAACAAGGTGAAGATATTTATGGTGAAGCACCTGGCGATAATTGTGGTCGTTCTGTATCATTAAGTTCTTATGGATCTATGGTTGCTATTTCAATTATTGGAACTGAACTTACCCGAGATGACGGATCTGGAAAATTAATAGATACAAAAAAGACGGGACATGTTAGAATATATTATTTTGACAATGTGTCTTGTTCTTGGCAACAAGCATGTAAAGATATTTATGGTTATGAGGCTGATAATTATATTAATTTCTCATTAAGTTCTGATGGATCTAGGGTTGCTATTGATTGGAATGAAGATATTATGAATGAAAATAGTAAAATATTTGAACTAACAAATAATACTCTTACTCCTACTCCTAATCCTAATCCTAATCCTAATCTTAATGATATTTATGGCATTCGTAAAATCGTTAAAGATATTCCATTAGAAGAAACGGGACTAGGTATGTATTTTGTAAGTGATACGTCATTAAGTTATGATGGAACTAGGGTTGCTATGAGTTACTTGATGCCTACCACGATTAACCAAAAAGGAAATGGTTATGTAAAAATATATGATTTGTCTGGTTATGGTGTTTCTGGTGAATGGGTACAAAAAGGTACAAAGTTAACATCTACCAATGATGATAACCCAAATAAGTTCGGTGCTTTTATATTATTAAGTGATGATGGATCAAGTGTTGCTATTCTCGGATCCGATCATATTCGTATAGGTTATAAATGGTATTTAACAATATATAATTTGTCTGATTCTGGTGAATGGGTACAACAAGGTCAAGATATTGATTATAATGGAGGACTTAATTCTAAACATGTATCATTAAGTTATAATGGATCTAGGGTTGCTATTGCTGGTGATGATACACTTCGTAATTATATTACTATATCAGGGATATCAGGCGAGGATATTACTATATCAGGGATATCAGGCGAGGATATTACTATATCAGGGATATCAGGTGAGGATATTACTATATCAGGGATATCAGGTGAGGATCTTACTATATCAGGGTTATCAGGTGAGGATATTACTATATCACCATTATCAGGTGAGGATATTACTATATCAGGGATATCAGGTGAGTATATTCAAAGTACAAGTAGGAAAATTGGTCGTGTAAAAATATATGATTTATCTGGTTCTGGTCAATGGGTACAGCAAGGTCAATATATTGATGGTGAATATATTGATGGTGAATCACCTTATACTTATCGCGATGCGTCTGTCTCATTAAGTTCTGATGGATCTAGGGTTGCTATTGGTACTACTCGTTTAGATCTCGGCGATGGACATTCTAGTTGTCATGTAAGAATATATGATTTATCTGATAATGGTCAATGGGTACAACAAGGTGAAGATATTGATGATGAAACACCTTATTATAGCGATGTGTCTGTCTCATTAAGTTCTGATGGATCTAGTGTTGCTATTGGTGATCCTTATAATGACGATAATGGACGACGTAGTGGTCGTGTAAGAATATATTATTTATCTGATTCTGGTGATAATGGTAAATGGCTACAACAAGGTCAATATATTGATGGTGCACCTGGCGATAAATGTGGTCATTCTGTATCATTAAGTTCGGATGGATCTATTGTTGCAGTTGAATCTGCATCTGGTATTACAATATATAAATTGAATAAGAATACATATGATTCTAAATTGTATAAACCTAAACCTTATTGGTCAGAATTATGTGAATATGTGCATACATCACTAGATTATGCCTTTAATGGGGAAAAAATAACTAGATTCTCATTAAGTCGTGATGGACAATATATTGCTATTAGTTATGGTGCTAATTTAAGAAGATATAAAATTAAATCAACAATCTCAGAATGTAATGATATTATCGCAGCTGATATAAAACATATTGAATCTTTAAATACAAAGATTAATAATATTGATAATATTGAGAAAAAGGATGTTTATAATATATTTAATTCTTTTATGGTACGCCTTATTAACGAATATTCTAATATGGTTGATAGTATGGTTGATAGTATGGATTCTGTTACGAATCCTAATTCTGTTACGAATCCTAATTCTTTATTAACTGTAAATGATGTTTATGTTGCTGCTTCAGCTTTTGCTGCTGCTGCTGCTGCTAATACTGCTGCTGGTGCTGATATTTTTGCTAATACTGCTTATACTGATGCTGTTGATAATTATAGGTCTAATGTTGATCAAATAGATATTTTTGCTAATACTGCTGCTGGTGCTACTGGTGCTGATATTTTTGCTAATACTGCTGCTGGTGCTACTGATGCGTTTGAAACGCATACTGTATTTAGTATTGCTAAAAATGTAACATATGGAAATATAATGGCGGTAGTCAAAAATCATAATGATATTAAAACTATATACGACGAATATTATGAGTCCATTGATGAAAAATTATCTAATTTTTCTTTATCTAATTTTTCTTTATCTTATTATTCAACGTATAACCCTATGATTCAATATTATATTAATAATATGCTTCAATATTTATTCGATGATGTTATATATCTTAGTGGTATGGTTTCTTATAATAATGGTAATTTTTTTACTAATCTTGGTAATTATATTTATTATGATTTTATTAATGTTACTACTCATCTTGATAGTGCTATCAATGCTGCTATCAATGCTGCTAATGATGATGAAAGTGTCGAGAATTATAATGCTGTTGTTACTGATTATAAGGTTTTGATTAAAAATAAAGAAAATATTAGATATGAAGTCATACAATTATTGACAATTATAATGGACCATATTAGCAAGATAAAATCATTCAAAGCCAAATATAATAGATATAAAGACTTTGTTAATAGTGACTTTGTCGAAAATGTTATCTCACCTTTGTATTATAACAACCATGGTGATGACTATTTTAATAGTGACCGATTATTAGAGATATATCTTATATTAACAGAAATAAGTGACAGTAATGAATCTGAACTTAAGAATTTTGAAACGGAATTGAATAAATATGAAGAAGCTGCTGCTGCTGCTGCTGCTGCTGCTGCTGCTGCTGCTGCTGCTGCTTTATATGGTCCTCATGTTGCTAATGGTTGGGTAATTCACAGTGCCGATATAAGTGGTAATACGTATAATTCTGTATCATTAAGTTCTGATGGATCTAGGATTGTTGTTGGTGTTCCTCATTATTATAATGATTATGGATTATACATTAATGGTCATGTAAAAATATATGATTTGTCTGATAATGGTCAATGGGTACAGCAAGGTAAAGATATTAAAAAAGATCAATATGATGATAATATTGTATCATTAAGTTCTGATGGATCTAGGGTTGCTATTGGTCTTCGTTCTAATACAGAATTTAATGGTCATGTAAGAATATATGATTTATCTGGTTCTGGTGATAATGGTCAATGGGTACAGCAAGGTAAAGATATTGATGGTGAAAATAAAGCAATTGTTGATGAATCTCCCCCCATTAATATATCATTAAGTTCTAATGGATCTAGGGTTGCTATTGGTTATGCTGAGAATCACGAGAATGGAATATATAGAGGTCATGTTAGAATATATGATTTGTCTGGTTCTGGTGATAATGGTCAATGGGTACAGCAAGGTGAAGATATTGATGGTGAAGCAGTTGGAGATTTTAGCGGTGCGGGTGTCTCATTAAGTTCTAATGGATCTAGGGTTGCTATTGGTGCTCCTTTTAATGACGAGCATAGTGGTCATGTTAGAATATATGATTTGTCTGGTTCTGGTGATAATGGTCAATGGGTAAAGCAAGGTAAAGATATTGATGGTGAAGCAGTTGGAGATTTTAGCGGTCTGTCTGTCTCATTAAGTTCTAATGGATCTAGGGTTGCTATTAGTGCTCCTTTTAATGACGAGAATAGTGGTCATGTTAGAATATATGATTTGTCTGGTTATGGTGTTTCTGGTGAATCTGTACAACTAGGTCAAGATATTGATGGTGTAATTGGCGAAGAGAGTGGTTATTATGTATCATTAAGTTCTGATGGATCTAGAGTTGCTATGGTTTCTCTAGGTAATGTAAAAATATATGATTTGTCTAGTTCTGGTGAATGGGTAAAAGAACATACATTTATCAATACAGAAAATGTATCATTTAGTTCTGATGGATATGTTATTGCTATTCTTGATAATTCAACAGATGTGAATTCTGTTAAAATATATAGAAAAACAAAAACTCAGGAAAATCAAGAGGAAAAAACTCCGGAAAACACTCAGGATAATCAAGAGGAAAAAACTCAGGAAAATCAAGAGGAAAAAACTCCGGAAAACACTCAGGATAATCAAGAGGAAAAAACTCAGGAAAACACTCAGGAAAACACTCAGGAAACTCAGGATGGAACCACTGATGGAAATCAAGAGGGAAACAGTAATTTACCTATATTAAATATTTGTTTTACAGATGTTGCCAAAATATTAACTGATCAAGGATTAATTAAATTTATAGATTTATCAGATAAAAATACAATTAATAATCACAAAATAATACATGTATCAGAAACAATAGGTTCAGATAAAATGAAAAATTTAGTTTTGATTAAAAAGGATGCGTTAGGACATAATATTCCTATGAAAGATACTTATGTAACAGGAAATCATAAAATATTATATAAAGGTAAAATGATTCAAACAAAAAAATTAGTAGGATTAGTTGATAATATTCTGTTTGTGAAATATAAAAACCAGAAACTATATAATGTATTATTAGAGAAAGATGGAGAACTAGTTTTAGTAAATGGTATTCAAGCAGAAACTCTTTCAAATAATAAAATGACCAATAATTTAAGAATGCTTAAACATTATAATGAACCATCAAAACGTGAATTATTTGATAAGTTAATGCATAGATATAAAAAATAAGATAGTTGATTATGAAAAAGACTAATTTTTTCTGTTAATATTTAAATCGATATTAAAATTCATATAGATGATAACGATAAATTTATATCTCTATCATATACTTGTATAACACGACAATAACTCATTATTATATTTCAACTATTAAACCATATTATTGTATTATAATATGGTTTAATAGTTGAAATATAATAGTTTTATATATTAAGTTATGTATAAAAATTCTTTATTTATATTCCGTAGAGATTTAAGATGTATAGATAATATTGGTCTTATAAATGCTTGTAAAAATTCTAAAAACGTATATGCCATCTTTATTTTTACACCAGAACAAGTTAAAAAAAATAATTATAAATCTGATAGATCCGTTTTATTTATGATTGAATCATTAAAAAATTTAAAAAAAAATATAAAAAATTTAAATTTGTTTTATGGAACTAATAAAGATATATTAAAACATATTTTTAATAATATTATTATTGATTGTATTTTCTATAATAAGGATTACACACCTTACAGCAAATATCGTGATAATGATATTATTAATATAGCAAAAAAACATAATATTAATGTTATTGAATGTCAAGATTATTATTTATATGAACCTGCGTCTATTTTAAATAATATTAATGAAATATATAAAAAATTTACACCTTATTATAATAAAGCGATTAATGTAAATGTTTCAACTCCATCAAAATATAAATGTATTAATATAAAAAATATGAAAAATCTTAAGGATTATTCTATATCTCTCAAATATGCCGAAAACTTATTTATTGACGAATCCATTAAAAATAATATTTTTAAAGCTGGTAGAGATGAAGCATTAATAAAATTAAATAAAATTAAGAATCTTACGAACTATGGAAAAAATAGAAATCTATTATCATATAATAGTACGAATTTATCAGCATATGTTAAATTCGGTAATATTAGTATTAGAGAATTTTATTATAAAATTAAAAAAGTTTTTGGATTAAAGCATGATTTAATTAGACAATTAATATGGCGTGAATTTTATATTAATATATTAAATTCTTATCCATATGTTCTTGAAAAATCATTTAAATTAAAATATAATAAAATGAAATGGGATAATAATAAGAAATTAATAGATGCATGGAAAAAAGGAAATACCGGATTTCCAATTGTTGACGCTTCAATGAGAAACTTAAATAATGTTGGTTATATATCTAATAGGTCTAGATTAATTGTTTCTAATTTTTTAGTTAAAATTTTATTTATTGATTGGAAAATAGGTGAAAAATATTTCGCTATTAAATTAATTGATTATGACCCTGCTTCTAATAATGGTAATTGGCAATGGGTCGCTGGTACAGGTACTGATAGTCAACCTTATTTTAGAATATTAAATCCGTGGTCACAATCTAAACAATATGACGAAGATGCTAAATATATAAAAAAATGGATACCTGAATTAAACGATGTTCCATCACAAGATATTCATAAATGGTATGAAACATATATGAATTATAATAATTCATATAAAAGTCCTATTGTTGATTATAAAAAACAACGTAATTATGTATTGGATAAATACATTAAACTTTAATTTTAAATAAAATTGATTATTATTATTTAATATTACAAAACATATTATTACAAAACATATTATTACAAAACATATTATTATGGATTATTTGAAAAATATTAACTCTCATATTAGAGATAAATGTTTGTCATTTAATGAACAAAAACATATTTATACTATCAATGGTGATAGTAATTATATATCTGTTACTACGTTGGTAAATGATAATTTTGAAAAGTTTGATGCTGATGATATTATTAATAAAATGATGAATTCAAAATATTGGTATAAAAATAAATATTATGGAAAAAAAATAGATGAAATTAAACTTTTATGGGAAAATAATAGAATACTCTCTGCTGAATTAGGAACTAAATTACATTTTGATATTGAAGCTTATTATAATAACTCTCCACAAGATAATAATTCTATTGAATATACTTATTTTATGAATTTCGTTGAAAATAATATTAATTTAAAACCATATAGAACAGAATGGATGATATATGATGAAAAATTAAAAATAGCTGGTTCTATTGATATTGTTTTTATGAATAAAGACAATTCTCTAATGATATATGATTGGAAAAGATCAAAAAATATAATTAAAACTAAATCATTTCTGAAATATTCTAATAATGAAACTATTTCACATATTCCAGATACTAATTTTTGGCATTATTCTATACAACTTAACGTATATAAAGCTATAATCGAAAAAAAATACAATAAAATAGTTTCTAAAATGGTATTAGTATGTTTACATCCTAGTAATAAAAATTATATTATTTATAACGTTCCGAATTTACAAAATGAAATACATTCTTTATTTAATATTAGAATGAATCTATTAAATACACTTAAATAAAGATCATTCTTATTATATAAATTTATATACAATATGTCTAATTTAATTGTATTTTGTTATAACTCATTAAAATTTATTTCTATTATATCTTTATCAACATATATTAGTTCTTTATTTTCTTATTTTTTCGTATATAAACCTTTAAAAAATAAATATAAAAATTATACGGAATTCGTACCTTATCAAAAAAAATATTATGATGAGTTTTTTGAACTTGATATTAAAGATTTAAAAGAAGAACGATTAACTGAATTGAAAAATAAAATTATTAAAGATTCCACTCCGAATGGAGACGTTATTATGTTTTATAATCATGATACAAACTCTTTTTGGTATTACTCTAATAAAAAAAATATATATTATAAATACCTTGATTCCGTTGCTATGAAATATTCTATTGAATATGATTGTAAAAAAATATGTATAGATAGAAAATATGAGTATGAAAAATCTTTATATAAACTTGAAATACCTGAAAAAGATAAACTTGAAATACCTGTAAAAGATAAAAAATTAAAAAAAAACGTATTTGCTAATTTAAAAAATTATAATAATAATAGTAATAATAATTATAATATGATTAATAAATCTAATATTTATAGTTATAAAGGTAAATTAGAAGATTATGATAATAATACAAATAATACAAATCTTAAAAATCTTAAAAATAATTTGTCATATTCGTCGTTTAAAAAGAATAAAGATATATCATATTTCGGTGAATAATTTATTAATTATTTTCCATCCATTCTATAAAACCTATAGTTTTCTCTATATCAAATGAACTTTCTAATTGTTTTTTTGCTATTTCTAGAACTATTTTTTCTATAGATGTTAATTGAGATATATAATTCTCCAAATTATTATTCAATTTCTTATCCGATATATTATTTTGGTTTTCAATATTATCCGATATATTATCCGATATATTATCCGATATATTATCCGATATATTATCCGATATATTATCCGATATATTATTTTGGTTTTCCATATTATTCATATTAATTTATATTAATATAAATAATATTTTTAATATTTCAATTTAGTTAATAATTGATATTAAAAATATAAAACGATGTTTATCTATATATTTATTTTTATAGATTTTTGATAAAGAATTATCTATTTCATAATCATTATTTATTAAAAAATTTAATAATGAAGGTATATCATCTGTTGTCATTATTTCATTATCATTATTAAAAAAACAATATATACATTTATTATTATTACTTTTAAAAGATGAATTATTAAAAGGTTTTATTTCTTTTACTATATTTAATAAATTCCCTATTGGTTTTTCATTTATTACTAATATATTTTCGTATTTCTCTTTTGTATTATTATAATTCGTTCTTGACGAAACAGAATATATATAAGTTGTCATTATATTATTTATATTTATAAAAATTGAAAGTAATTTAATTTATTTTATGATTACTTTAAATAAATTAAATTACTTTCAATTTTTATAAATATGGATAATACGAATGTCTCAATATACAGATATAAATTGGATAATGATATAATTAATCTAATATATGTATTCTCTAATATTCATAAATATGACGATAGACAAACTTATAAGGAAGCGTGGTTATTATGGATTAATGATAATAAATATGTAATCGAAAAAGAAAAAGAAAGACTAATTGATATTGGTTATAAAGGGGATGTTATAAAAAAAATGTATATTGCTGGTAGGTATTATTTCAGAACTAAAAATAGTAATAAAACTGAACCTAAAATTAAAACTAATAATAAAACTAATAAAATAATTATGAGTAAAGACTTTATTAGTATAATTGATAGACAGATAAATAGAATTATACAAGAATATAATTATAAACCATCTGAAGGTTATATTGATTTATGTAATAATTATACTGAAATTATTAATAAAGAAATTGATAGAATTAATAATGGTAATGTCTCTAATAATTTAAAAATTCTTAATTTAAAAATTAAGAAAACTTATAAAAATAGATATTTTATTATTAGTAGAAATTTTATTAATAATAAAATATAAAATATATTATTATTATTTATTAATATTATTTATTAATATTATTTGTCAATATATATATATATTACAACTATTAATTATTTTTATATTTATATTTATATTTATATTTATATTTATATTTATATTTATAAATAAGTTTTTTTAATAAA
>Ga0206126_10004280_pt1 | contig 13829 bp, 10 predicted proteins | sample Helgoland_Spring_5_FD_148621 | JGI IMG/M metagenome (GOLD analysis project Ga0206126, IMG submission 148621) | Pelagic subsurface seawater microbial communities from Kabeltonne, Helgoland, North Sea - Helgoland_Spring_Bloom_20160412_1 | ecosystem: Environmental > Aquatic > Marine > Epipelagic ...
CAGACGAGCTGCCCTTTGTAAAACGTTGGATTCCATATTAATACCATTTTTATTTTTAAAACTGACAGTAATAACTGACAGTATGGACTCTTATAATGTAACAATTGGTCAAGACAAAAAACAAGTATTTATTAATGTTTATCACAATAACGTACGTTACCGATTTTGGAACGGAAAGGCTATTGAAATCAAACTAAGGTGTATCGACAATCCTCCCCTACTTAAAGCTGCATTTGAATTAAAGTTAAGAGAAGGTTGGAGACCTCAACCAAAGAAAAAGATAGTTAAAGAAGTTCCTGTAACAGTTATTAAAGCACTTAATCATGGTGTAGAAACAAAGACAGCTCAAGGGTGTTCTGAACGCTTTATAAAGGACGCTAAACGCATTGTAACACTATGGAAACGTTATGAGAGTAAACAACATTTAAAAAACCTTACACTTAATAAATTACAACCCTTACACATTAAAAACTTCCTTGTAAGACCTAATTGGAGTGCAAAGACACAACGTACTGTAAAATCTACTTTAAGTCCATTATTAAGTGAATATAAACCTCATTTAGTTCAAAGTATAAAGCTGAAGAAACCAACCTCAACACTTCACAAACCATTTGATAACATCAATACAATACTTGATGACATAAATTTGTTTAATAGCAAATTATATCTATGTTGTTTAATGACCTATGGATGTCTTTTAAGACCTCATCGTGAAATTAGAGAACTTACTTGGTCAGACTTTTCAGATGACCTTACATTCATTCATTTATCAGGAAATAGAAATAAATCAGGTAGAAATAGAATTGTTCCTGTACCATCATACGTTAGGGTACTACTTGTAAAAGGAGAACCTCATCATAATATCTTTTCAGGTAAACGGCAACCATTAAACCAAGACTACTTTAAGACCCTTTGGACTCGTTTTAAGAGACAATCAAACACACTTGAACAAGGACAAACATTATATTCATTCAGACACACAGGAGCAATAGAAATCTTTAAAAGAACAGGCTCTATAACTAAGCTACAGAAAGCTATGGGACATTCATCTATAAATGTAAGTTTAACCTATCTGCGAGGTTTAGAAATAGCTGAATTAAAAGAAGAAGATATGCCTAAAGTTTAATATATTTATTTCATGAAAATAGGATATTATATACCATGCCTTAAAGATCTTCCAGTCTCTGGGAAAAATTATAGGGCTTCTTCCAGACGTCAGGAGGGATTTCAACCTATCAAATGGGAGTCTGATAATGGTCTAGAATTTATAGAAAGTCTATTTACTGAAGGGAATCTATCTCTACCAAAATATAACCCTGATGCTAAAACATACAATCAACCAACGTTCAAAAGTTTTCAAGATTTTTTACTTGTTTTAAAATTATCTAGAACAATTAAACAGTCAGAAAATTTAGTATTTGAACTTAGCCGTGATTGGGGTAGCTCCCTGGTGGGTTTATTATTAGATTTAAAAAAAGAAATCAATAATCCTGAAAATAATTTACTGGAAGACGAAAGCTTTCAAACAAAACTAGAGACTAATATAAAACACTTTGATCACCAAGAAAATATATTAAGAGAATTAATACAAAACCTAGAGGAGAAAGTACTTACCTTAAATGGAGGTGATGATCGTTATTTACAATTTGGGCTAAATAGATTTTGGGACGCGTTGGAGGATCCCTTATGGAATTTTAATAAGCAAGACATTCCAATTAGAGGGTTTAAGTTAAGTGAGGAAACTCATGAGCCTGCTAAGTTATTCTCTGATTTAGGGTACAGTAATGATGCTTTAGAGAATGATATGAAATTATTAAAAGAGTTTAATTCTAAACATAGAAATAATAGCAGTAAAATTCTTAATAAGTTTTATAAAGTAATTAGAACAAACGACCCAAAAGATATACTATACCTCTCAAAAAAAAGAAGTGAAAGCAACCAGGAAAAAATTATTTTAGTTTTTAAAACCCATGATATTTTAAAAAAGAATTCAATTCAGGTTGATGAACATATAAGGGGCTCTGATAATGTATATTTTAGAAGATTTCATACTAATCCCAAAACTGGTAATATAGCATTACTTGTCGCCAATGGCCTCCAGAGGGGTTCTTATGAAAAAGACAAAGAACTGAATTACGGAATATTAAGCATCTTTGACCCTAAGACAAACAAGGGAATGAAAGCAGATCACCCAATAATTCAGCATTTTGAGAATGCATTTGCAAGTAATTATGTATTGGAGGGTTATAAATTAGGGAATAGGTTTGTTATAGATTTAGATACCGGAAAGAAAACAAAATTAAGATGGGTAGAAACCGGGGTAATGGGAAAACCCTGCTCAGCATGTGATTTAATTCCATGTGATTGTCAAACAATATTGTACTGGGAAAATTACAGAGACCCAAGTCATTCTGCACAGACAGGCAAGCCATACTGGGGATTTAGTAGAGAACGCGAATTAGAGGGTGGTAAGTCTCCAAAAGATATTGAAACCATTTATCACTATGGTGGCTTTGCAGATGATTGGAGAAACCCAAGTGATTTGGGTTTCAAGGAACTAACATATGTGCAAGGTAGAGACCAAGATGGTCTTGACTGGAGTAGATACAATGATCAATTAGATATGGATCAACAAGATCCTGAGTTTTGGTAATAATTTAATTGAAATTCTACAATAAAAATTAATAAATTAAATATATGGACTTATTTATTTGATGGTATAGAACTATTCTCCAAGCACAAGAACTTTGGCTTATGGGTGTTACCACAATAAAATTACGTTAAATGAAAGACAGCCAAGAATATATATTATTTAAAACTATAAGATTAAGGTATTCTCCATGGATGGAAGATATGGAAAATGCACTACCATCACGTATGGTAGTGGGTAATCCTAATAAATTGCAAGAGGGCACGCATAGGAGCTTTGCCATTGAATTTAATAATAATATTGACAGAATATCTATGCTCATTCATTTTAAACATCTCAGCATTCATAACCTAACATTACATTACCGTAAAAAGAGCGCCAGAAATAGGAAGACTCAAAAGGTTTATCCACAGCATAAAATGAACTTATTTTTTGAAAACACTCTTGAATTACTAACATACTTATCTAGTAAAAATTATAAAGTAGATTGGATAGAGATAAGATTTAAAAATGGTTGGGCTATTAAAAATGATTTTCTAAATGGATTGGAATTCATTACAAATAATACACAAGAAAGAAATCTACTCTTTGAGAAGCTTATATCACTTAGTAGTCAAGGCCCAATTGATATTAATTCATTAGAAATAAATGAAACTTACTCACTTTGTACAGACGGTGAAGTCAAGCTAAAAGCGCTAGCTATGTAATAGGAACTCAAATTCATAAAAAACCCATTTGTACATATTTAAGAGTTAAACTCCTTAGAAATAATCTTGAAAAATAAATCCACTTCTCCCTCATTTTTTGGAATACTCCAATAACGTTTTGCAACCCGTTTGCCATTTATCAATAAAAGATTGTCTTCTCCAAAATCAAATGAATCTTTGAGTTCTTTGTTTAGTTTTTCAATTAATAATTGACGGTATTTAAACTTTTCAATAAGCCTATCAAATTCTTTTTCTTGTACAAGAGTATTTACTTCTCTCCCATATTCATCAGTAATAAAATAACCTTCACCAAAAACATGGATCAAAGTTCCTGCCTCTTTATTTAGGTGCAATCTGTTTTCAAATGATAAATTTATTTTAAAGTCATTCATAAGTATTTAAAATTTAAAGAATCGGTATACACCTATGGTTTAGTTGCATGCTTTCTTTATGAGGATTGAAGCATCATCTCCTAACTCTTGGGCTTTTCTAGCGTCTTTACAGGCACCTATCATGTCTCCCAAATAAAATTTTGAAATACCTCTATTAAAATAAGCAGTAGCATAATTAGGATCAATTTCAATGGCTCTAGTATAATCTTCTACAACTCCCGTGTGATCTTTTAATTTCACTTTTGCAAGACCTCTGTCACGATAAGCAGGAGCATAATAAGGATCAATTTCAATAGCTTTAGTATAGTCAACTATTGCCCCTGAGAAGTCTTTTAATGTTTCTTTAGCAAGACCTCTCTTACGATAAGCCTCAACATAATTAGTATCAATTTTTATGGCTTTAGTATAGTCAACTATAGCACCTTTCATGTCATTTAAATAAAATTTTGAAACAGCACTATTTAAATATTCTTCAGCACTTGCCTGTGCAGATATTTCAAGAGAAGCAAGGGTTAAAATTAAGTAGAGTATCTTCTTCATAAGAATTTTTTCAAATATAAGAAATGTAAGCCTATTTAAGAGGTTCAGAAATAGCTGAACTTAAGGAGGAGGATATGCCCTTATTTTATTTGACTTTTTCTGGACTCAACTGCTCCTAATCCTCTTTTCAAAATTGTGGAAATTTGCTTAATTGGGATCTTTGCTTTAATTAAGTCCTTTAAAATAATATCTTCAGCATAACTCCAGGGCTCATATGCTCTCGGAAATATTTTTCTAGCCTTTAACATTTGAAGATTCCCATTAGTGTTTTTTACTATTGGTAAGTTGTTAATCTTGCTCTTATTTAATTCAATAATTTCCTTAATTGTATTATTATCAAGTGATTTTGGTTGATAGGATCTCACTTTTGATATGTTAAATTCTTTCCATTTAGATTGAATACAATTATAAATTTGTCTTCCCGTAAGTGAATTCTTGTACTTACCAAAGAGATAATGGTCATCAATTTTGGAGAAAACAGTCAAATATTTTCCAGCAAAAAAATTTCTGAACCTATTTTTTGTTGGATTAATATTATTAGATGTGAAAAGCTTAGTCACAATTACATAATCATCATTACTAATTAATTCTTCAGAAACTATTTCTTTGTTACTTATATTAGATTGAAGCTTAAATATGGCTGCTTGAAGTGATCTGACCACTAATCTATCATTAATAATTAAATTATCTTCTATACATTCACCTGTAGACGGCATATGCCCCTCAAGAAGAGCTTCAAAAGTTTCAATTATTTTACTTTCGTTCATCTTTTCAATTATTTTAAACTAATATAATAAATATTTTAATCAAGCCTGGTCTTGCATTACAGTAATTATGTCTATTGTTAGCTATATTAATATTATTAGGTGCTCAAATTTATAAAACAGGGTTTGAGTCAATGAAATTAGCTTATTTTACCAACCACACAGGGGGTGACACACCTTTAAAATTTAGCTGGGGAGCAGAAATATAGAACCCCTACAGCGCTTAATACTCACAAAACATAGATAACCTTAACAACAAGAAATGTTTAGAAACTAATTAAGTGCCTTGTTTACAGTGTTTTACAATATATTTCCCTAGCCTTAATACCTAGTGTTATTATAGTATATAATTACTGGTATTGTTAGTGGGTCACTGGTGACACTTTTTAAATTGATATTTACGCCACTACAGCATTTTCATTTATAAGATCAATGATTTTCACAATCTTGATTAAATCAGCATCATCACCAAAGACTTCATCAATTCCTTAATCATTTAAGTCAGTGAAAGGTTATTCAAACAACATAGCTTTGTCTATTTTTCCATTCCAGGATAAATAATAAGCAATAGTCCTTATTACCCAACTTATAATTTTTTAGTTTTATAAAAAACATATCATTACGTGAGATGTTTTTACTATTTTAGACTTTCTTAAAAAAAAAGTTGAATAAAATAAAAGATATATTAAAGACTAAGGGGCTTAAGCAAACATGGCTAGCTGATAAGCTTGGGAAAAGCTACAATATGGTGAATGGCTATGTACAAAACAGAAGACAACCTAGTTTGGAAGACCTATATAAGATTTCTGAAATACTTGATATTGACATTAAAGAACTTTTAGCAAGTAATAAGGATGAATAAAAAAAATCTTACAGAAAGGGATATATGTACCAAGTTCATTAATCCAGCAATTGAAAAAGCTGGTTGGAACATGCGTACACAGGTCAGAGAGGAAGTTAGTTTCACTGATGGAAGAATTATAGTACAAGGAAACCTTCATACAAGAGGAAAGAGAAAGCGTGCTGATTACATCCTTTATATCAAACCCAATGTTCCTATTGCTATTATTGAAGCAAAAGACAATAAACACAATGTGGGAGATGGCATGCAACAAGCATTAGAATACTCAGAGATACTCCACATTCCTTTTGTGTTTACATCCAACGGAGACAGTTTTATGTTTCATGATAAAACTAAAAACACTAGGGATATTGAAAAGGAGATCTCATTGGATGAGTTTCCATCTCCTGAAGAACTTTGGAGAAAGTACCTGCTAGAAAGAGAGATTGAAGATCCTGAGGCAATGAATATTGTAGAGCAAGACTATCATTTAGATGATAGCGGTATGACACCAAGATACTACCAGCAAAATGCAGTTAATAGAACTGTTGAAGCGGTTGCTAAAGGACAAGATAGAATTATCCTAGTAATGGCAACAGGAACAGGAAAGACCTATACAGCTTTTAATATCATTTGGAGGTTATGGAAAAATGGCACTAAGAAAAGAATTCTATTCCTTGCAGATAGAAATGCATTACTAACCCAGACTAAAAATGGAGATTTTTCTCCTTTTGGAAATGACATCATGCATATCATAAAAAATAGAAAAATTGATAAATCATATCAAATCTATTTTGCACTTTATCAGGGCTTGACTGGAACTGAAGAGTCTCAAAATGCCTATAAAGAGTTTAGTCCTGACTTTTTTGACTTGATTGTTATTGATGAGTGTCACAGAGGAAGTGCCTCAGAAGCCTCTGCTTGGAGAGAGGTGTTGGATTATTTTAGCAATGCAACCCAGATTGGACTAACAGCTACACCTAAAGAAACCAAGGATGTTTCCAATATGGCATATTTTGGAGAGCCTATTTACACCTATAGCCTCAAACAAGGAGTTGAAGACGGATTCTTAGCCCCATACAAGGTGGTTAGAATAAGTATGGATGTTGATGATGGTTGGAGACCTACTAGTGGATTAAGAGACAAATATGGGAATGAAATTGAAGATAGGATTTTCAACTTAAAGGACTATGACAGAAATCTGGTAATTGACGGCAGAACTGAATCAGTGGCAAAAAAGATTACGGAATATTTAAAAGCTACAGACAGATATGCTAAAACAATAGTCTTCTGCACAAATATTGATCATGCTAACAGAATGAGGCAAGCATTAATCAATGAAAATGCGGACTTAGTAGCTAAACATTGGAACTATTGTGTTAAGATTACTGGAGATGATGAAGTTGGAAAACAAGAACTAGACAACTTCACAGATGTTGAAGAAAAGTTTCCTGTTATAGCCACAACTTCTAAAATGCTAACCACTGGAATTGACACCAAAATGGTCAAGTTTATAGTATTAGAGTCCAACATTGGATCCATGACGGAATTCAAGCAAATTATTGGACGTGGGACACGTATTAGAGAGGCAGATGGTAAAGTGTTTTTCACAATAATGGACTTTAGAAAAGCAACAAATCTTTTTGCAGACCCTGAATTTGATGGTGATCCTGTTCAAATATACAATCCCGGAATTAATGACCCTGTCACTCCACCAGATATTACTGATGATGAGAATCAACCTCAAGACATTGATCCTACAGATGGATTTGGTATAAGAGGTATTGCGCCTAATATATCTATAAACAATGATGATGACGAAGTTAAGAAGTACTACGTTAGTGGAATTAAAGTCTCTGTAGCTTCTGAACGTGTTCAGTATTATGGAAAGAGAGGCCAGCTCATTACTGAATCTTTAAAGCAATATTCTAAAGATAATATAATAAGAGAATATCATTCTATTGAAAGCTTTAAGCAAAAATGGAAGACTACAACCAAAAAAGAAGAGCTGCTTCAAGAAATGGCGGAGCAAGGTATTTTTATTGAAGCTTTAAGAGAAGAGGCTGGTAGGGATCTAGGGGCTTTTGACTTGATCTGTCATGTTGCCTTTGATATGCCACCACTTACAAGAAAAGAAAGAGCAGACAATGTGAAGAAGAGAAACTACTTTGCAAAGTACGGGGAGAAAGCTAGAAAAGTACTTGAAGGACTGCTTGATAAATATGTGGAAGATGGAATTGTTTCTATTGAGAATAATGCTGTTCTAAAACTCAGGCCTTTATCAGAACTAGGAGGTCCAGTTGAGCTGGTAAATGCTTTTGGAAAAAAAGCAGATTATGAAAAAGCAGTAAAAGAATTAGAAGATGAATTATATAAAAACAACATAGCATAATATGAAAATTTCACAAATCCTAGATAAAATTGATGAGAAACAGTTGTTTGTCCCTGCTTTTCAAAGAGAATATGTTTGGAAAAAGCCAGATGCAAAAAACTTAATTGCTTCCCTTATCAGAGACTACCCAACTGGAACCATGTTGACCTGGGATACAAATCACCCTCCTGAATTAAAAGGAGATTATAAGTATGATTCAAAACAAGGATCCGTGAAAATCTTGCTAGATGGTCAACAAAGAATCACCACCCTGTACATGCTGATGACTGGGAATATTCCTCCATATTATAAGGACCATGAAATTCTTCAAGATATTAGAGGACTGTTTGTAAATCTAGAAACCTCAGCTCTTGAATACTATAAAGCAACAATCATGGGAAATGATCCTTTATGGGTTAACCTCACTGATGTTTTTTTAGGGAAAATTAGATTTAGAGATGTAATTGACAAACTGGAAAATAAGCAGAATGGAGAAAGAGTTCCTAGAGAAAGAGAAGATATTATTGATGACAATTTTAGAGCAATTGAGAGAATTAAAGATAGAGATTTTCAGGAACAAATCATTCCCCCAAAGGCTAGCCTAAAAGAGGCAATTGATATATTTTACATTGTAAATGCAAGTGGAGTTAACTTAACAGATGCAGAACTAGCATTAGCTCAAATATCTGGGTATTGGCCTGAGGCAAGAGAAGTATTTAAGAAAAAGCTTGTTGAACTAGAAAAAGGAGGCATAATTCTAAAGCTAGATCATATTATTTATATCCTACTTGCAATTGCCCATAAAATGGGTAGCAAGCTAGATAAATTACATGATGGCCATAATAAAGAAAATATCCAAGAGATTTGGCGTAGGCTTGAAAGTGATGTGCTTGACTATGTGTTTAACCTTATGAAGAGTCAGGCATACATTGATCACACAAAAGAGGTAAACACCAACTTTGCATTTATTCCAATTATAGTTTATGCTTACAATAAAGGGAATGAAAAATTAAACCAAGAAGAAGTAAAGAAAATTGTAAAATGGTTTTATTACTCTCAGATTAGACAACGTTATATTAGCCAATTACAATCCAAACTAGATAAAGACATTGGCATCATTTGGAATGAAAGTAATCCATTTGATAAGCTCCTTAATATCATTGCGGCAGAAAGGCCTTTGGAGATTCATAAAGATGAATTTGTTGGAGCGGGAACAGGAACAGCACTTTATGGTTTGATGCGTTTTTATTTTAAGAGCAAAGGAGCAGTATGTTTAAGCACAGGTATTAATATCCGTAAGAATATGGGGAAAAAATATGAGCTTGAATCTGACCATATTTTTCCATATTCTATTTTAAAAAAGAATGGATACAGTAGAAATAATAGCAGAAAATATAGCTTAGCTCAAGAGATTACCAATAGAGCTATATTAACTCAAACTGCCAACAGAAAAAAGACTAACCATCTTGCAGAAGATTACCTGGCTAATGTAACTGAGCAGTTTCCAAACTCTCTAAGACTTCAATGTATTCCTGAAGATAAAGAACTCTGGAAACTAGAAAATTATGAGCTTTTTTTAGATGCAAGAAGAAATTTATTAGCTAAGGAACTCAATGAGTTTTTAAGCAACATCACTGTTACTTCAGATGAGAACGTAGACACTGATTTGATTGGATTAATTAAGGAAGGTGAAAATAGTGGTGTTGAATTTAAAACCACAATGCGCTATGATATGAGGGAAAACAAGGTAAATAAGAAGCTAGAAGAAGTGATTCTTAAGACCATAGCTGCATTTTCTAATGCTGAAGGAGGAACCTTAGTTATGGGAGTTGATGATGATCAAAATATTATTGGACTAGAGAATGATTACAGGACGCTCAAAAATGGAACAAAGGATGAATTTGAGTTACACCTAAGAAATTTAGTTAATAATGCATACGGCGTTCAGTTTGCAACAAACAGCTTAACAGTGTTATTCCCAGAAGTTGAAGATACAGAGATTTGCACTGTTGAAATTAAACAAGGACTGAAGCCATTGTATTCTGAAGTATCAGATAAAAATGGAAATAAGAGTAAGAAATTTTATGTGAGAAGTGGGAATTCATCACAAGAAATAGACATTACAGAAGTAGCAAGCTATGTCAATCAAAGATTTGAATAAGGACAGATGAGTACAATAACAACAAACATAAAGTCCATCCGTGACACCATGCGGAAGGATACGGGAGTGGATGGAGATGCACAACGTATCTCACAAATGGTGTGGATGTTGTTCATGAAAATATTTGCAGATAAAGAAGAAGAATGGGATTTGACCATTGAAGGATATCAAAGTCCAATTCCTGAAAACTTAAAGTGGCAAAACTGGGCCTCTGATGATGAAGGATTAACCGGTGATGCTTTAATGGAGTTTGTAAACAATGAACTCTTCCCCTCTCTACAAAATTTGGATATCAGTTTTAGCCCACAAGCTAAAATTATCCGTTCTGTATTTGATGATACTTATAACTTCATGAAGAATGGAACCTTGTTCCGTCAGGTGATAAATGAGATAGACAAGATTGACTTTAATAGCAGTACTGAAAGACACGTCTTTAATGACCTCTATGAAACTATCCTGAAGGAATTGCAGTCTGCAGGAAGTGCAGGAGAGTTCTATACCCCAAGAGGAGTTACACAATTCATGGTAGATATTATCAATCCTCAGTTAGGTGAAAGTGTGTATGATATGGCCTGTGGTACTGGTGGTTTTTTAACATGTAGCATTGAGCATTTAAGAAATCAGGTAAAAACAGCAGAGGATAGAGACATTCTTCAAAAGTCTATTAGAGGTATAGAGAAAAAACCGCTCCCTCATTTGTTGTGTACTACCAATCTCATGTTGCATGGTTTTGATTTGCCTGCAGTGCGTAGAGACAACCTGTTGAGCAAGCCTTATGCTGATTGGAGTAAAAATGATAGAGTTGATATTATATTGATGAACCCTCCTTTTGGTGGTATAGAGGAAGATGGGACTGAAACTAACTTCCCTAGCAAGTTTAGAACTAAAGAGACTGCTGATTTATTCCTGGCATTGATTATCAAGATGATGAAAGACGGAGGACGCTGTGCAGTAGTATTGCCTGATGGAACATTGTTTGGTGAAGGCGTGAAAACACGTATAAAAGAGGAGTTGATGGAGAAATGCAACCTCCATACTATTGTAAGACTTCCTAATGGAGTATTTAACCCTTATACAGGTATTAAGACTAACCTTTTATTCTTTGATAAAGGGACACCCACAAAAGATGTTTGGTACTATGAGCATCCATATCCTGAAGGATACAAAAGCTACAACAAGAGCAAACCTATTACAGTAAAGGAGTTTGATGCAGAAAAAACATGGTGGAATAACCGTGAAGAGAACAAATATGCTTGGAAGGTTTCTGCTGAGGAGATAAAAGAAAGAGGATATAATTTGGATATCAAGAATCCTCATCAAGAAGCTGATACACTTGGTACTCCTGAAGAAATATTAGAGCAATACCGTACTACAGAAAATAAGATAAGCTCTATACAAGATGAGATTATAAAAGTATTAACTGAAGCATTGAGTTAATATGAAGTTACTATCATTACTCAAAGAACTGAGCCTGCATCCTAAAAATACGGAGGAACTTAAGGGACTAATATTGCAGTTAGCTGTTGAAGGAAAATTAACCGCTAATTGGAGACAAGAGAATCCAAATATCTCTACTCAAGTTGATAAATTGGCTAGTGCCTTTAAAATGACCTCAGAAGAATTATCTGAGCATAGTTTAAGTATTATTGAGCTAGATATTCCTAAATCATGGATAAAGGCAAAGTTTTCAGTAGTTTTTGATATGAAGGGTGGGTCTCAGCCTCCAAAATCTAATTTTATTGACAACCCAAAAGAAGGATATGTACAGCTATATCAAATACGTGATTTTGGTAAAAAACCTCAACCTGTTTATGTGCCAGTAGAAAGTGTATCTAAGTTATGCACAACAGAAGATATCATGATTGGAAGGTATGGCGCTTCAATTGGTAAAGTTTTCTACGGAAAAGATGGGGCATATAATGTTGCTCTTGTAAAGTTAATTTGGGACAATAATATATTGCTTCAAGACTTTGTTTATCAAATGTTCTCAGCTAGAATCATTCAAGAATTTTTTCAAAACTGTACAAGATCTGCTCAGGCAGGGTTCAATAAAACAGATATGGGTAAATTAAATATTACTTTACCCCCACTAGAAGAGCAAAAAGCCATAGTAGAAGTAGTCAACCAGTTGTTTACAGAAGTAGAGCAATTAGAAGAGCTTACCAAAGAACGTATTTCCCTTAAAGAAGACTTTGTTACTTCTGCATTAAGAAGGCTAACAGAAACAGACAATACCACACAAGAGTGGAATTATCTGCAACAACACTTTTCAAGTTTTTTTACAGAAAAGAAAAACATTAAAAGTTTAAGAGAAACCATATTGCAATTAGCCGTGCAAGGCAAACTCACAGCACAATGGAGAGAAGAAAACCCTTCTGTACAGAATGCATCCGAACTTCTTAAACGTATTGAAGCAGAAAAACAACAGCTGATTGCTGAGAAGAAGATTAAGAAAGAAAAGCCATTGCCTATAATAGAAGATAAGGACAAGCCTTATGAATTACCTGAGAGTTGGGTTTGGTGTAAACTAACTGAACTAGTTAATGTTGGAACTGGTTCAACTCCAGCCACAACTAATTCATCTTATTATCATGAAGGTACTATCCCATGGTATACTAGTTCAGCTACAAATGATGATTTTGCAAAAGTTCAGGATAAACTAATTACTCAAAAGGCTATAGATGAAACTAACTGTAAGATATTTCCTGAGGGCAGTTTAATTATTGCATTATATGGTCAAGGAAAAACTAGAGGGCAAATCAGTGAGATTGTTGTTCCCGGTGCTACTAATCAAGCAATTGCAGCTATGGTTTTCTTTAATACTTCTTCAGGAACAAAAGAATACCTAAAACTCTTTTTTAAGAAGATGTACCACGAGATTAGGTTATTAGCAGAGGGTGGAGCACAACCTAATCTAAATGTAGGTAAGATAAAAGCTACTATAGTACCTCTTCCTTCATTAGAGGAGACCGTAGTTATTATAGAAAAAGTAAACGCCCTCTTGGCTTTATGTGATGAACTAGAGCAACAAGTAGACAATAGTCAAATCCAAATAGAACAACTGATGAAAAGTTGTTTAAAAGAAGTGTTTGAGCAAGAGTCAAATTAATTGATAAATAAAAGTGTGGCAAATGTGTGTCAAATCTATGCCAAAATTATAAACTAATTTAAAATAAAAGCCTAGCTTTACAAAAGTGACAAGTGATTTTAAGAACAGTATGGATTGTTGTAAACCTATGTAAACACTAAGTTTTAACCAACAAAAAAGCCTCACATTTCTGTGAAGCCTTAAGTGAGCCCGATAGGATTCGAACCTATGACCGCCTCCTTAGAAGGGAGGTGCTCTATCCAGCTGAGCTACGAGCCCGTAGTTTTTATGTTTCTACGAAAACATCACTTTTAC
>Ga0206126_10004283_pt1 | contig 13821 bp, 1 predicted proteins | sample Helgoland_Spring_5_FD_148621 | JGI IMG/M metagenome (GOLD analysis project Ga0206126, IMG submission 148621) | Pelagic subsurface seawater microbial communities from Kabeltonne, Helgoland, North Sea - Helgoland_Spring_Bloom_20160412_1 | ecosystem: Environmental > Aquatic > Marine > Epipelagic ...
AATTCTTCATTCCCTGACCGGTGTGACACACACACACACCGGTACAGCTGTACTCGGGTATCTGCCTCATCCTTCAGGATACCCAGCCCTAGTTTCTGTGATCATGTAGTACCACAGTACCGCCCGTGCTGTAGGTACGTACACGCCCCCAGACCACTATGTCGTCTCATGGAGTTGCCGACTATTGTCTTGTGTGGACGGCATCGTGGTCTCATTCTCCATGATCTCATAGAAGTAGTGTAATTCATTGGCCTTGAGTAGAAACACCTCGGGGTTGGTCTGAAGTAGATAGTGGAGCGTCTCTTGTTCTTGAACGTGTTGTCTAAGATCGTCTCCGTCGAAACAACCGATGGTGGCTAACTGAGCCCGTCGGTTTTTCCTAGCTGCTCGGTCCGATATCGCTTGTGACCTCTGTTCACTCAAGCGTTGGTCTTGTATGTCTTGGATCGATGATGCGGCGAACTTGTCTTGGTCGGATTTCTTGTCGGTAGGATGTGATCCTATCGGGTACATGTCTTCGTAGTCCTTCAGTAGATGTCGAGCCGACTTCTGCAAATTATCCCGAGGCTCTCTCGTCACATCGTCGGGTCCGTAACCCTTCCAAACTACGATGTACTCGTATCGCTTGGTCTGGGTGTTATAGGTCCTCTCCTTCAATGTTTCTACCTCGTACACCTGCTCGTCGTCGTGGTCGTCGGGTTCCGTGGAAGATCGCTTTAGCAACGGCTCGTCATTCATCTCATCGATCTTGGTTCGCATGAGGTCCCCCGCTTCAGGCATCTCGTCGGTAAAAGCCCGGACGTGCTTGATGTTGAATTTGTTTTCTCGTCGCAATTGCATCTTATGAGGGAGCACAATAGAGAAATGTAGGCCGGCGTCCCAGATCTTTGAGACCTCGTACGGCCCGGCGGACGGCATCGAGTAGTGCTTATTTCGTAGGCCGCTGACGTTATGGGTAGCATCCGAAAAGGCCTCTCGTTTTAGGAAAACCCACCACGTCCGATGATCCTTCTCATTGCCCCACGCTTCGGGGGCGTCCCGGTAGCGTAGAGCCATGCGTGATGCCATCTCCTCCGCACCTTGTTGATGCTGGTCTAACATGGAAGTACGAAGACGGTCCAGTAGTTGCTGGTTCGTTTCTAAGTTGTCGCGAAACAGTCCTGCTGGCAGGGTGTCGATGTTGTGTATCATATCAGTGATCCGTCGCGGTCGGTATCCGAACAAGGCCTGGTCGCTGCTGATACCTGAGCCTGGATGTGGGTAGCCGTTGCACATAGCTTGAATGGTGGGAAGTACTTCCACCCAGCCCTTGGCACTCTTGCCTTCTAAGTGTGTCTTGAAAATCCGTTCGGCAAAGCGAATCCGTCTTTCAGCCAGACCATTGGATGCGCTGTTCATAGCTGAGCTGGTGACTTGTGAGATATCGCATACCTCCCGAAGCCGTTGCCACGCCCCATCCACTAGTGCCCGTTCGTTGTCGCTCCGAATCAGCTCCGGGAAACCAAAGGGAGCGAATACATGTGAATAGAGGAGTTGAGCGTTGTCGAGCGATGTATTGGTGGACTTGTGCGCTATCAGCAAGGTGTACCTCGTCGCATGGTCGATCACCACCAAGACCCCGTCGTAGCCGTCGCATGCCTTGGGCGGTTTGTAGATGTCAATAGAAATCGATGCCCATGGAACTGCCGTAGGAACCGTTGTCATCGGCATGCCGTAGCCCTTGTGAGTCTGCGGGTTGGTGCGCTTGCATGATGAGCACTTATCGACGTCCACGAATATCGTCTTCCTCATACCGGGCCAAATGTACTTCTCTCTTATGATGTCGTGAGTGGCATGACCATTGAGGTGTCCGTGCTGTTCGTGGAAAAGTCTGGTCAGAGCTTCCTGTCTTGCTCGGTCTTGTTTTGGTACCATTATTAGCCATCGCCATATACCTCCACTAGACAGGGCTCGACGTTGTAGAACTCCGCTGGCATGCAGCTTCGTGACCCGGAGAGCAGGCTCGAGTTCACGGTGGTCTCTGCGGGATAGTCGTTGCGCCAGTACGTCTCTGAGAATGGCCTCGTCGCCTTCATATTTGAATCCAGAGCGGCACCGTATCAGATCCTCGCTCTCATTGAGCATGACCGCTGATCGACCCTGGTTCGACTTGACTCCGGGTAGAACGAGGCATTCGTGCTTATCGACGTCGTCTGAGTCTTCGCAGAATCCATGGGGAAAGTGCTCCGGTGACAGCTGATGACTCACGGTTTCGACCGCCAAAAGTCCTTTCAACTCGGGTACACACTGCTCCACGATGTCATGATGTCTGTCCAAAGCGGGTGGGTTCCCTTTGCTATCCAAAACGTTAAGTTGTTTATGGATCGCCAGACTTGTATCGTCATCCAGTTCTACATGTCGAGTGGCGTTCGGGTAGTCGGGATCTGGCGTCAACCTGAAACGTGTACGAACGCCGGCCATGGATCGTATGGCCCCGATCAGCGAGCCCGTTGGATGTTGGTCGCCGCCATCGGCTGAAGAGTGGGTGACCGCTGCGGTCGCCTTGTCAGGTCGGAGCGGAGGCTCACTGTAGTCGTTCGTCGCGGCAAAGTCTTCCCCACGCCAGGCTTCTTGAGGTTGGGCTGGATCTAGATTCCAATTTTGATTTTTATTAATCTTCATGTCGGGTAGCAGCTCGCCGGTGAGGTAGGAGTTCTGCATGCCCGGTAAATGATCAAGCGGTCCCGTGCCGTATACTCTGCCATACTTGTTGCGTCCCGCCCCCCGTGTCAGACCCAGCTCGGATGCGTGTTGTGGTAGTCGTCGTGACAATTCGTCAGCTACGCGGATACATCCAGCACTGTTGTTGGTATACACGATGTCCAGGTTGAATCGTGACAGGAAGTCGAGCTGAGTCTGTTCACGCTGATCAATTACGCCAAGTCTGGCAGCCGAAGATAGTGCCGACAGGGACTTGTGGTCGGAGCGGCATTCCAAAACGTTGTCATCCCCCCATAGTAGGTCGCCGAACTTATCGAGCAGCATGATGATAGCGGCCCTCTCGATGGCTCGGGCTGGAAGGTCTACTTCGCCCCCGTGTAGGGCACGGCTGGCAAATCCGATTGGTTCGATGAGACCGTCGTCATTAACCTGTCCTAGAAACCCGCCGAGGCCCGCGGACTGAGCTGCGTCACATACAAGGATTTTCCTTTTATTTCGTTGTGGGATTACGCGACAGGTAGACCGTGCTAATGTCATGAGTAGGTCTTCCCAAGCCTTGTCGTGTACGGAAGTCCATGCCTTTTTAAAATCGACTAAAGACGATGTCAGAGCCGATAAAGGAGCCGCCACGGCGCTGAAGGCAGCGCAGTGATTTCTGAACCATCCCAAGCTTTGCAGCGAGCTCATCAACGCTCGTTTTGTGGTCGGCGGTGGCAGGCGGAGGAGATCGCAGATGCGAGACGGGGCGGCATATATTCGAGTCGACGCCGCACCGGAAGGATCGTTGCCATCGTGTGTAGAGGCGATGCAGCTGCCCAAGAATTCACACGCCGTAGTATAGGCAAAGACTTTATCCGGGTTGACGTGGAAGTTCTCAGCCGAAAGGCAATGCATGAGCATGTTCATACGGCGGTGCATGCCGCGGTAGTCTCGAGCACAAATCAGACAGTCGTCGACGTACGGTATGGCCCAGTCGAAGTCCATTTCTTTGGTGTGAGCTTCGTCTGCCCGATAAGCCCATTCGCCTGATGAGTAGTAATCATGCATTTTTCTTCCCTGCTCCGTAAGACGGGCCCGATTAGCAGAAGCCTCTGCGAAACCTGGTTCTTCAGGAGTCGAGGATCCGTCTTCGTGTTCACGCTGCCATGGTCTGAATTGGTCGGCTCCGCAGAGGCCCCATCTCGACAAGGCTTCACCGACGTGTCTTGTAAACATGGCCGGGGATCCTTGGTTGCCCATGGTCATCTGTCGCCATGCATACACGCCAATGTGCGTATCCATGGCGGTCCATTGCTGGGAGCCGTCATCCATAATGGCGCTGGACCAGAAACCGCTGAGTAGATCTACGACGCTATAGACGGTGGCGTCGGGATCTATGCCGGCGAGCACTTCCTCGACCGACATGAGTCGAGCCTTCACGGGTCGGAGGTGCGAGTTGGCCTCCTTGGCGTCCAGGACTACCCGTAGCTTAGAAGTGCCCTTTTTTCGAACAAACAATATTCGAGAGATCGTCTGGCTGTCGTTACATTCTCGGATGACCTTTTTTGCCAGTAGATCTTTGATGTAGGCTTCCACCGTCGCCCGTGCGTTGAGAGGTATCCGGCTCTTGTGATGGAACGAGACGTTTTCATGCCCGACCTTGGGTTTTAGTTGGACTGGAGTGCCGAAGTTCGATTGGTCCCCATTCATTTCTTCCCACATCATACATTTGCCGGGGAGGCGCCAAGCGGCCAGCAGTTCTTGCCAGAGCTTCTCTCCGAGCTCGTTGCGCTGGTGTAGTTTGTCGGCCAAGAAGGCGGGGCAGATGCTGTAGTCAGCGGCCATGCTTTCAGGGCGTAGCTTGCCTTGGCGTCGATAATCGGCCAAAAATTGGCCCTTCTCAGCCGGAGTGAGTTCTGGCAGATCGTCTATCGCCTTCTTCCCCGTCAAAAACAGTGAGCGCTGTTCGGCGGACAAATCTTGACTTCTCGTCTGTAGAGCCGGATCCTCGAGTTCCAGCTGTAACAATGCGTCGTCGTATTCTATACCATGTTTTGCGCAGAAGGTGAGAGCCCAGGTATCGTCCAAGTCGTCGAGTGTTCCCGCTTCCCCGTGAAGTTGATGGTAGTCGTCGATTTCTTTGACTTCGGCGGCAGACCCGAAGCCGATATCGATTTCTAGTTCACCCTCTGGTGTATCGACGTGAAATACTTGAGCGGAGTCTTGTCGAGCCTCTCGTTGGTTCAGCTCATGCTCGACAATGGTGCGGATCTCCTCGCGGTCTGACGGGAAAGAGAATTGTGAGTTGTCCGTATGAATGCTTAGCACTTTATGCCTCCACCTTCCGAATTTCTCGCGCTGTTCTCGTAGCAGCTTCTGCCAATCTTGGCAGGCCTTCTTCGAGCATTCTCGGGGTCTTTTTATAAACGGCAACGTGTGTTTTTCATTACCAAACCCGAGTTCGAAGTGTGGGACCTTGTGTTCTTTTGACCACTTCGTCTCGATCCCTAGTCGGCGTTTTTCGTTTGCCCCCAATAGCACGCCAATGCTGTTAGGCAACGGTATGCATTGTAGCGTCAGCCAACCCAGGTCGTAGGACTCCATTTTTAAGTGTAGCTTTACACTGCCGCTGGTGCGTTGTGAATGGTCCCCCGCGACGTCGATCGATCTCATGTCTCTGGGGTTAATTCGCAGCCCTAGGTTCAGAGCCAGCCCCGTATCGATATAACACGTGTCCTCGGTGGGACCGGCACACGATCCTTCATCTACGCAGCCGGTGAACTGAGTGCCGTCCTCCGTGTACAGATTGCAATACGCCCCCAAGTGTCCGCTACGGCCCACAATCTTGTCCGGGTCGGGTCGAACCGGCTTGGACTGAGCCATCAGCTGACCCGCGACGATATCCTCGGAGAGGACCGCATCCGCATTGAGTTCAGTATCCCAGCCAAAATTCATCCCTCCTGACGGGTCCGAAAGGTGACGAGCCGAGTCTGGTCCCGACCACCCTGTGTCAGCGGTGTCGGTCATGTTTTTTGAAGCTGGTTGATAGCCTGCGGCTTCTCGGTATAGACGTCGGAGCTGTTCTTGCAGTGCCGTGTGAGTGCTCGGAGCGGTGCGGGCCAGATCGTGCCACGGTGCTAGATCGCCCTGTGCTGGGACGACCAGGGTATCGATGTTGGGGGAAGAAGCCCGTTCCAGTATGAACCGAGTGGCCACCCTCATCTTTTCCTTGTTGGGCCCCAAGTTCTCATCCTTGAAGTGTCCGCAGTCGTAGTTGCACACCGGGATGCCCATCCCGTTGACATGGCGTCTGGCTGTGTGAGACTCCGGCAGCTGGGCCCAGAAAACCTCGCAATCCTTTGGCAAGAGTTGATTTCCTTTGTCGGCGGCTTGTTCTCCGTATACCCAACCCCACGACGGGTGCGCGTCCATGTTCTCCGTGGTCCATTGTTGGCGCGGTAGTGAGATGATCCTGAAGGAGCCCTTTCCTTGTAGTACCCGACCTGCCTGGGCAGTCTGATCGAGTTCTCGGATGTAATCATACGTGGGAATGGAGCCCGGGGTCGGCGTCGTTAGTTTGGCCAACGCCGGTGGTACGACGACCGGCCTGCCAGGGTCTTGTATGGCTTGGCTGGCCATCTTGGTGAGCGACGCATCGGAGCCTATCGTATGCACGGATGCCAGGAAGGATCGTTGGACGGTCGAGTTGGCTCTACTGGACCGCCACGTTCGGGCTGGCCGTAGCTCCTTGGCTGACCATGCTTCCGTTGCGTTTATGGAGACCGGTGGCAATGGTGGCTTTGTGATTTTTTTTGTTTTTTTCTTGTTGTTGGCGGTGATTTTGTTGATCTCGGAGGGCTGTTCTGCCTCCGTGGACTGTGTGCCATTGATGAGTGGGGAGAGTTCTTGAGGAGATTTGGAGTCGGACCGGGGTACTGATCCCTCCTCCAGGTTCCTGCCGGGGTCGTATGGTCGTGGCGCTGTCCCAGCGCGATCCAGTCATTCACTTTCGTCGCTGTCGACCTCTTCAATCGTGACCGTCGACTTCGCCGTCGCCCCCAGCTGTTTCGCCCTCGCAGAACTCACCCACGCTGTCGGTCTCACATGGGCAAAGGAGATACCGGCCTCCTTCTGAGCGTTGTCTCTGGTGAGCTTGTCGTTCATCGGGTTGTCCTTTCCGAACGGACTTTCACGAAGCTGATCATGATAAGCCTTCATCGCCCACTGAACTCCTTCCGCTAGGTCCTTCACTCCTGGCTGATCCATTACTCCTCCGTTCTGCACGCAGTAAATGTAACACCCTGCCTTGTTGTGGTAGCGGCTGGGCGTTCCTTGGTATCGTGCCACGCATTCGGGAACGTTGCACACCAGATCCTTGCAGACGAGTTTGTTGCAGGGAAGACAGGTTTTATCCTTGTACACTTTAGTCGCTTTGAATACGGCCGGACCGATCCTGGCTTCGATCGTCCTATTCTCTCTAATCTTCGTGGCATCCTTCTCGGGTTCCTCGATCTCCTGAACCGCAGGCTTGTCTGGCGAGGGCTTGCGCCGGTATCGCCCGCCGCCGCCACCTCCGCCTCCGCTATCCTTAGGGCCACCCTTTCCGTCCCCGGGGGGCTTAGTAGTCCATTTTGACCCTTCGCAGAGAACTTTCGTCTTCTCGATTTCAAACCTCGCATCAGCCGTTATGGCCATCTTGATCATGGTTTCCAGGTCTGTATCTTCCCATTCGGGGTCACCGATGTCGTATACTAGCGTATCGCGGGTTGGGTTGCAAAGCCCTTCGAACCATACGGCCTTGAAGTGTGAGTCGGGTATCCCGAGCATGACGTTGTCTCGCCCTTCGCGTTCCTTGAGCCTCTTGAGTCGGAGCGTGTAATCGTTGGCCGATTCGGATACGGCCTGATATGGGTATCGTTTGAACAAATCCATCTTCTTCACCGCCGCCACTCGATCCTTGGCCTTCGGGTGCTTGCTGGTGTGATGGTCGAGCATGTAGTAACACAGTTCTGCTAGTGCCACGGTACCTTGTCCGAACGGTAGGACTCTGGGATTTTCGAACGACGCCAACTTGGCCACGAATTCTGGAGCCGCATATCCGGCGACCACGGAGACGCTCCCGTTGCGTTGGTGATCTTGTAGTTCGGCATTCCATTTTGCTACCCATGCACTTGGAAGACTCTCTTGCATCAGTACTGTGTACAGGTTCTCGCTGTATAGAGCTAGCGGCAAAGATCGGATGGCTGGGTAGAAGTCCTGTACGAACCACCTTTGGAAACAATGGTTGTGGAGGCATTTTCTGATCCGACTCCTCCCGTCGGTGGCAGCGGTGATGAACCGTGTCTTGATGTCTTCTATCAGCAGTCTTCCGCGGTGTAGGTCTCGTGTATCCTTGGATACTGTCTCCAATCCGCTCAGAAGGAGGTGCTTTAAAGCTCCTTTACACGTCGACTGACCTTTGATGTGTTGACCGGTCTCATCTCTAGTGGTCGTGTTGAGATCATCGGCGCCCAGCTGAGCTAGCGTCTTCTGGTGATCCTTCTTCATCTCGGTGGCCCCCAGATTATTGATGTGATATTCCCGACCATCAAACATTGTCCTTCCGTTCCCAGGCACTGGTCTTGGAGATTGGGAGGAGGAAGCTCCAAAATTTATGGTGCCCTGGTTCGGAGCGTTATGTGACATGGAATCGGACCCGGCGCCGGACACTGGGCCGTGACTGCCGCCCCCCGTTGATGCTCCGGTACTGCCGTTCTGGACCGGCAGCGTCAGCGTATTCTCCAGGTGTTCGTATGGCCGGTCGCGCTTGTGCGCGTACTCCTGCTTATATTGCCAAGTGTATTGTTTGTCGACGTGGTAGTACGTGACTGGGCCCTTGCTTGGCTTGATGGAACATATTATCCGAGGGTTGTCTAGCGACGTGGTGATGAACATGCCGTTTCCGACCGCGTACTTGAAATTTCCGTCGTCGTGTCCGGAAGGAATGATAAATAGAATAAGTCCCCGGTGACCTGTGTGAGGCACCTCGTCTGCTCGACGCATGGAGTCGTCGACATTGTACTCGGTAACCGGACCCAGGTCCTCATCCTTACCGTTGGTGGCGACGGCCGTTTCGGTCGAGTCGATCTGTACGGATAAGGGGAAAGATTCTTGTTTTGACTCCGAAATCCGTGCCAACGCTGCCATCAGGATTGATGCGTCGTCGTGGCCCACTATATCGGCGGGCTGCGGGCTCGGCGAATTCGGTAAAAGAGCCATGTCTGAAGAATCGGCTGCGGGCGAGTCCTCGTTGCTGAAGACGCGAGGTAGAGCCTGGGTTGAGGGTCGCGGCGCCACCGGAGCGATCGGGCTTGCCGACCCTAGCTGTGGTATGGACGTGTGCCTGCCCAGTTGTGACCACAGCTGTGCGCCGTGGGTTGAGACGGCTGCCAGAGCTGCCGTGCCTGCATCGTGGTTGTACCGAGTGAGGAGCTCAGACACGAGGTGGGTTGCCGAGAACGCGTCTGCCGGTACGGCGCCTGGATCTGGACTGGTCGTCTCCTGGCTTTGAAGGTGGACAGTGGCCAGGTGTATTAGCACCGTCCATATGGGCTCATCGACGCGGTCAGGTCGCTGCAGGTCGTCGAGTTGCTCAGCGGGACGACTGCCTGTTCCGGCCGTGCCAGAAGTGGCGGCGGGGGGAGATGGCTGCCCGGTTTCGGGCCGGGTGGGGCCCTCCGGTGCGTCGTCCTCGTCAAGTTCGAAGTAGTCAGCGCCAGACTCCTCCTCGTCGTCGGGTCCTACGTGGTTCAGCGGGGCGTCGTCTACGATTTCAACTGTGGATCGTTGTGCCAACCAGTTCTCGACCAACATTGTGTCCACGCCGGCGTCCTGGAGAAAATCCAGATGTCGTTCGGCTCCCAACGGTCGCAGGCCCGAGGCCGACACAAGAAACGGAGTCTTCCTCCAGTGAGGACCCAAACGGCTTGAATCGCCACGGTGTGGCCATTGGGCGACCGGCGCATCGAACAGGCTGTTGCGAGTGGCGTTGTCGGTACGTAAGCGGTGGTCTACCGACCAGATGGATAGTCGGTGCCCGTCCTTCCCAGGATGGGGCTCGTCATGCTCGGGTGACGCTGACACGTAACCGACGTGTAGTAGACACGAGTTAAGTTCTTGTCGGGCTGTGAACGCCTCGGTGTAATGTCCAGACTTTGCTAGCTCCTTCAGCACCCTTGGGCGCTCCCGGTCGGCGGCTAACCGTCCGTACTCACCGGCCTGCCACTGGCCGTCCTCGTATTCGGTGCTAAAACGGCACAACACGGGTGTGGCCAAGGCTGCTCGACCGGTCTCGTCTAGCATCAGGTCTTCACGTTGTAGGTCCATAGGCATGGCCGTGGCGAGTAGCTGGGACGCGTGTGGACACACGGAGACGGTGGATATCACGACCGTTTCGAATGAACTGGCTTGCTCGAACTCGGCTGGCCGCTGAGTGGGAGCCGCGGTCTCCTCGGAGTCCGGGCCGATTTCGGCTCCGGCAGGTAGACCGGCGGTAGTTGGACGCGCTTTTCCCGTGTTGTCGGCACCGGCTTGGGCTTCCTTAGCGGCATCCTGTGCGGCCTTCCGTTGCGCACTGGCATAACCGTACCCGACGCTCTTCGTGGCGGCGTGTTGTTTTGCCAGGTCCATGCCGTAATCGTAGGCAATGCCTCCGTTCCGGTTGCTATCGCAGAAACCACACCGGACTTGATCATCTTGGTGTCTGACCCAGTTGCGGGTAGCATGTGCCCAATGGGTGCCCTTCTTTCCAATACATCCGGCGTGGACCGTGTGTAGGCAACAGTCGCAGCACAGAAGCGGCCCCTTGCCGCGCTCGTGAGGTGCGTTGGCCATGAAATCCCGTTGCGAGCGCCACGCGTCGAAGTCGGTCGACGATTCGGTTGCCCCCGTGCCGTAGCATACGGTGCAGCGGGTGGTGCAACCGTCGCGTGCCTGTACTTCGGGGTCCTGCACGAAAAGCTCGCGATCTTCCTGACTGTACGGACCGAAGGCGTGCAGAATGCGGTGGCTAGAATCCCGATAAAGCTGTAGCTGTTCTCCCTCACAGGCGTAGAGATCCTCGATCGCGTGGTTGTCATCGTTGTAGCTGAGCGAATTCTGAGACAGCAGCACCTTCTGCATTTCGGAACGATCGAACGCGGAGTCGTCGAGAATGTGCCGGAGGGTTGCGTCAGCCAAAGCGTAGGTGCCTGGTGGTAGATCGGCGCAGGCGCGGGTGGGGTTGCGGCGCACTCCGCCGGTGAGGACGCGTACGAGTTGAGCCTCTTTATAGGTCGGCGTGGAGCTCATACTGTCGGTTTCGTCGTCCGACGCCGACGTTTGTTCATCCTCACTCTGGAGAGGGAACTCTGATTCCCGCCGTCGCCGGCTTGGCGTAGGCATTGTGGATAACTCGTCATGTCCTCGTTCGATGAAATCCTTGAACTGACGGTCAAGTATAGGTGTGAATGACGCCGGATCGCCCGATCTCTTCCCCATCTCTTCGAGGGTAACGGCCACGTGTCGGTCTCGAACCTCCTGTCGAGAGATGGCGTCAAGTGACGCCCCCAACTCGCTCAGATACTGTTGCCCGTTCTCTTCGGGGATCCACAGCGATAGCATAGCTATCCCCACGCCGCGCTTGGTGTTGGAGACCGTGCGAGCGTGCCACAACCGGTGTATGCAGTCCTCAAAATCCGCACGTTCACGTTCCGCACTTAAAGTCTTCCGCCAAGCCTCTGCGCCTAGATCTGCGTCCGCGTCGGATGCGGGTTCGACGCTGTGCCACGTAGGGGTAAACGGACCCACATTTAGTAGGCGTCTGGCCGCGAGTGGGTCGCGCCGGTGCACGCGGCGTAGGGCGTCCGCGGTGAACCGCACGAAGTTCTGGCGGCACCTCACCCGCTGTACGAGCTTCCTCCAGAGGGTGAACGCTAATGGGCGGGTAGAGCCTGACGCTGCGTCGTGGAACTGGCCGCTGTCGTCGTCGTCGTCGTCGTCGCCGACGCTGGAGTGCGGATCGTGCGGTGCGTCCAGACGCCGACGCAGGCACTGTTGCCTCAGGTATTCGGACCCGGAGAACGGGAAAACGCCGTTTTGTTCTGTGGCGGCCGCGTCGTCGACGGCGTCGTATACCGAACATTTGTGAGACAGTAGGAAAGAGCGCCAAGTGACTCCGCGTTCCGCTGCGACTACCTCCCTTGTGAGTCCGAGTTCAGCGGCTGCCCGCTCCCAGTCTCCCTTGGGTTGTAGCGCGTGGTTTAGGGCAGTGTGTTCCGCACGACTGGCGTCGAAAGCACGGTTGAACTGGATGAGCATGCCCCGGTGCCATGATGAAACCTGCGCCGGGTCCATCAGCCATAGTCGATCGGAGTCCGTCAGTCGGCCACGTCCTACCATGCCTCCGTTGACGCTATGTCCCATCCACTTCTTTAGGAGGGCCGCGTGTGGGTGCGCCCCCAGTGGTGAGCCATCCGGAGCAGTCCAATGAATAAGGTGTCGGTTTGACAGGCCTCCGGTAGCAGTTAGCGGAGCCATAGTTAGCCTAAAGAAACCGCTGCCGCCGGTGCTGGAGTGGATCAGGTCATAGATAGGAGCGAAATAGGGGTCCCGACGCAGCGGGTCGTCCAGGGCCAGACGGTAGAGGTCATGCCTGAGTACTTGGTACTGAAGCACGGCCATACTGTAATTCCAATCTTCGAACTTGACGTTGTAGATGTCGGTGGAGACCTCTTGGTCATACAGGTGCCATAGCTTCAGGGTGGCCGCGTCGCGGTATACCGATACCCCCTTTCGCTGGAGTTGCTCTGACAGCCCGGACGCCGAAGGGTCAAGCTTCCGGAGTCTCCGACCCGTGCCCAGATCAGATCCAAAATTGGCGGAGGGGCCTGAAACCGGATAGTTCGGGCTACGATCCGCGGTGGCGACGTTCTCTTCGGACTTCGGAGCGGCGGTATCCCGTGTGAAACACCAGCGGTCGGTGGGTGACAGATCGCTAGGGATCGGTCGCCGTGGTGCCCCGGGGCCCAGCCGGTCGGTAGGTAGGCCGGCGGAATCACTCTTGTGGTGCTGCCTCGTGGCGGGAAAACCCTTGGCCAGACCTTTCTCACTACTCCACTCGTCGAGCCCTCCGACACCGAAATCGAGGTTCGCCTTCATGACCTTGGTGGTGACTACCAGCCGGTAGTTGAAGGAGGCCCCCTTGGTGTGTTTCAGGCTAGCGGTCTTTTGCTCTCCGCCTAGTCGTGATTGTACTGACAGGCCCACCCATGCTACGAAGCATCGCCGCCCACGGCCCATGGCTGCTCGGCGCGGTTCACGGAGTGCGGCTCCTTCACCGCCCCGGGCCCATAGCTGGTCCAGCGGTGGCGAACAAACCTTGAGCTTTTGAGATCGACGCGCCGTCGGGTCGCCGGGCTGAATGTGTACGAGGGGCTGTGCCAACTGCCGGAGCTCCTTCCCGGAGACCCTCGACCTTAGGGACGCCTGCAGACCTCCTAGTTGGTACGCTTTTACTACCGCCGAGCGCAAGCGGAAGGTCCTGTGCCACTCAGAGAAACTATCGCGTAGCGTGCGGAGTCGAACGTAGGAGTCGGATGCAAGTTGTTTTCTCATTACAACACGCCGCATCTCCCGCCACGCTCTGAAGTGTTGGGCCCGGCTGTTCTTGTCTCGCCGGGCAGACATGGCCCTGTGTCTTTGGACTAGCCACGCCGCCTTGCGAATCGCCTCCTCTCGATCACGCTCGCTGTTCGTTGTGGACCCTTTCGCCCGGATGCGGTGTCGCACGGCGGCTGCCCGGATCCGGTTGGCGGCATAGGTGAGTTTCATGAGCCGGTGACAGCCCGGCCCTTGTCCCTTGAAACCTTCAAATCGGATATGGCGATCGTCTTGAGCTCGTGGTATGTCGGTATCCACCGTCTGGAAGCGGTCGAGCTGAGTCCCCGTTTCGATAAAAGTCGGTAGCATCGAACTTCCGGTGAACCGCTTGGGCTGGCCATTGGTAGCCCAAAGCACCGTGAACTTGTTCGGAGCCATGGCCCCTACGGAGGATGTGGGCCGCATTCCGCCACGGTTCAAGCCGCCAATGGAACCCGTCTTGTCATCTCGCCCGTGGCGGAATGC
>Ga0206126_10004285_pt1 | contig 13814 bp, 11 predicted proteins | sample Helgoland_Spring_5_FD_148621 | JGI IMG/M metagenome (GOLD analysis project Ga0206126, IMG submission 148621) | Pelagic subsurface seawater microbial communities from Kabeltonne, Helgoland, North Sea - Helgoland_Spring_Bloom_20160412_1 | ecosystem: Environmental > Aquatic > Marine > Epipelagic ...
TAATTTATAATGAAAGAATAACTCAATGAATGGGTTATCTTTATTATGTTTGTAAGGAACAACACGAACAACTTGTTGACCTGGTTCAGGTTTCCAAAAGTTATCTTTTGTATTTGATGTTGATTGTAGTGTTGCTAGTTTGGATTTTATAGCATTTATATCCATTTGTACTTCTCCTGTGTTTTATTATTTATCGTTTATCAGTTATGGTTAATTCGTATAACCATAAAACCTATTTATACTATCTTTACAATATACGAAACAAATCGCATATAAGTCAAGCTTTTTTTTAATTTATTTTTTCTATTTTGAATATTCTTGTATTGATTTTGTTCAAACCATCTGAATTTGTTACCATTAACATATTCTTGAAGTTTTCCCATGGTATCATAAACTTGTTATCCAAGACACCATTGTTTAAATTTTTGATACATTCGTTTAATGCATTTATTGTATATAATGTATTTGAGTGTTTTTTTCTATGTAAGGAAATCGTTCCTTCTACTTTATTATAATCTATACCACCTTGTGTATCTACATTGTATGTACAGATTAATTCATTCACATTGTTTTCATTTTGTAATACATATACTTTACTGAATATGATTGTATATGCATCAACGATTTTCTTAATTGTTTCATCAAGATTGTCCTTTGTTGTGAATGTCGCTAGTAGTTGTGATTTCATTTAAATATCCTTTTTACCGCTAACTTGACTTTTCGGCATAACTAAAAGTCTAGCACCTATTATATAATCTTTTCCAGAGTTCCAACCTATATTCATATCACCAGTATATCTAGCTACAAGATGTGGTTCATATGGTTCTGCAAATTTTGGAAACTTATCTCCACCACCATACTTTTTAGGATTCCACATTATGTGTCCTTTATTACTTACTTCTAAATTAACTCCTTTACCATTACCTTCATCATCGGTCATTAATGAAACTGTAAAAGCTACAGAATCTTGCATTAATATATCACAATTATTGATACCACTTTTTCCACTAGCATAATCTTTACCAAATATAGATAACAATGAAATGTCTTTTCCTCCAGCAACTTTTAATAAAGACCTCCGAACAGCCCATCCCGATTTATCTAAAACATATAAATTTTTTCCAGAACCAGCTATTTTGTTAAATCTTTTAAAATTACTTTTCCATAATTGTGAACCAACTGTCCAATCGGTTGGGGTTTCTTTGTCACCTTGAAGAACAACTATCTTTCCATCAACCTCTTTTAACTCAGTAGCATTTGGAAAAAAACTTCCATCCTTTTTAATTTGAGATGCTACATCATCTAAAAATTTATCTGTTGATTTACCTATTACATTATCTTCAAATGCGGAATTAAATTCTTTTGTGTAAAATGTTTTTAACGAACCATATTGTTGATATGAAGCTGGTAGTTCTTTACCAGATGCGTCTACATAATCTCCATGTTTATATGAAATAAAAAAGTTTGGTTTTTTCTTTATCCCAAATGCTAAATCAGCTTTTGGACTACCAGGAACTTTAGCTCCACCATCAATATTAATTCCTGTATCCTTACCAGCTATAAATAAAGGTAGTGGTTTATGACCAGAAATACCTAACATCTCAGTCATATGGTCATCTAAGTTTACAATTTGCATTTTTTCATAACCAATACCAGGTGCAACTTTATTTACAACTTCAACTTTACTTAATTTAGAAAGTTTATATAAAACACTAATTTGACCCATATATGTATCTTTAGGATTTTTAGCTTTAGAAACACTTAATTGACAAATTCTTTCACCATATTGTGATCTTACTTTAAATGTACTTCCAGCTGTTGTTATAACTAATTTATCATTTTTACCAAGTTCTTTTTTTAAATCATTAAAAGAATATTTTTTCTTTTTTGTATTATAAGTATTTCCTGAACCAGCAGATAATAATGAATCTTTATATTTTCCATTTCCTATGTCCATAATTATATCATCTGATAAATTTTTGCCACCTATTTTCTTTATCAATTCTGCGTCTTTATGTGGTTTTACTTTTTTTTCTGTAATTAAATTATTAATAACTTCATAAATAACTTTATTTGGTAAATTCAATTCTTCCATTGATTCACGAAGTTCGTGGATGTGTTGTGCGTTTTTTGGATTAGGCATTCCATCGTGAACACGATATGCCCATTCGACTAAAATCTCTTCTATGATTTCTGAAATATGTTTCATCTATAACCTCTTTGTAATATCTTGCATTTCACCATAATTTAAACCCATTTTGGATTTGGTGTAATGTTTGTTTTCTTCTAAAATTGATTTTATTTCTCTCAAAGTTTCCACTCCATCTTGGTTAGAAAAGTCAAATAAGAAACTATCGTATCCATAAAGAACTAATTTTGTCTTCTTCCCTAATAAATAGTTCTGAATTAATAAAATCTTTTTAATATTAGATTCAGTCTCATAAGCCTGAATTAAATAGTTAAAAACTTTATTTCTATTCATATCTTCATAGTTCTTAAATAATAGTTTCCGTCTATAAATATCAGTATAAACACAATTATGAGTATTTATTTCATTCCATTTCTTATTTATATAAGTATGTACTTTATTGAAAAAAGGTACTTTTTCTCTTATTTCCTTTGTTATTCCCCCATAAAGTAATTTAAATGATATTTGTTTAGATTCTTCATATGTTGAACCATAGAAATCTGCAAGGTGTTGATGTACTGAATCTTTACCAAAATCATAATCAACCAAGTCAGCAATCAATCTCAAGTGATATGCATCAAAGTCAAACTCTATCAATGAATCGTTTTCAGCTACAAACCCTTTTCTCTTCTCAGGTGGTAGAGCTGCAAAGTTAACACTTCCAAATGAATTACTTGGACGACCTGTTGTTGTCCATAGATTGTATTGTGAATACAATTTACCATTAGATATATGTTTCTTTACTCTAATGTCAAATATATCACATATATCATCTGAAACCTTGATACCATTCTTCTCAATTGATGTAAATGCTTTCACAACATCATTCATATATTCATCGTTCTCACCCGTATATGCTCTAGCCATTCCTTTATAGATGTCACTACAATACTCATTATGTTTCGATAATGGTATGATTTCGTTAAGTTTTTTAACATTGTAGAACTTGTTACTCAGGAAATCTATTGCATTATTGGATATATTTTTCTCAAATGGTTTACCTGTTTCATTCCACCAAATAAAGTTTTTATCCACTACATCTTTAAATTCATAGAAATGATTTAATATTTTTTTATCAGGTGTAATAATAAATTCTTCATCTAACCATTTGTAATCTTGAAGTATATCATCTGAATCAGGATGTTTTTGAATCACAAAGAATGGTTCTTCTGCAGATTCTGGTTGACACCATAAAGCTGATAATCCATTGTTTTCGTGTAATGGATGTAGGAAAGGTTCTTTAAATATAGGTATAACACAATACATCGTATCTCAATATATAACATTTATTTGAATAAAACAAGCTTTTTATTTTAAATTCGTGGTTTATGTCTTCCAGGCTTATTATAATCAATTTTAGCTTCTACTCGTTTTTCTTTTTCATATTCAGTTAATGGTCTCTTTTTTGGAAATGTCATAGCTTGTCCTATTGGAGTATCAAACTTTTTTAAATTTTCATATTTTACACCAGACTCATCTGTAAAAAATCCCGCCCCATCTTCATTATACACAAAGTAAAGTTTTTCACCTGGTAAAAATTGTACTGGATATGGTTGGTAATACTGTAAATCATTGATTGCCCCATTAATATCTAAATATTTCACATCTTTTCTACTATAAACTATTTCACCTCCCACCATATTAGAACCCTCTATCATTTCATACTCTTGTGGGCATTCATAATTAAAACTACCAATCCAATTTTTATCACCCAATTCTTTAGTAATTTCATCTGTAACTTCAAAAGAATAAATAGATTTAATTGAACTTCTTTTAGATGGAAAATCAAAATTATAAGGTTCTATTTTAGTCATATATTCTGTAATTTGTGCAAGAGTAAATGACTCTCTTCCATTTACTTTTTTTAAATCTACTTTTTTATTATTTGTTGGATTTCCATATTTCCAATTAATATTATAAAATTTATCTTTAATAATTTGATAAATTTCTTGTAAATAAAATGGAGAATAATAAGGTTTTGCGTTTTTAACTTCATTATAATGACTTTTTTTAACATCTGGTAATGGTCTAAATTGAGCATCCAAAGTAGTGAACCACCCATCAGAGTTTATATTATGTGCAACATTCATAGTTTGTAAAAAAGTATTTTTTTGATAAAGTTCTGGTAAGTAATTAACTCTAAATGTATCACCTGGTTGAATAGAAGAAATTCCATAAATGGTTAATGTAATTGTGAATGGTAATAAATTTGGTCTATCTACAATAGATACAACAGATTCTTTAATCACTTCTTTCTTATAAAATTCTTTCTGACTTATAACTACTCGAAAACCAGCAGCAACAAGTTCCCTATTATGTTTATTAATTAAACTACTTTGAATTGTTGTTTTTGGTGCTGGTGGAGGATTCTTAAATTGTTCATATTCATCTTGACTTCTAAATGGTAATGGTCTACTTATTTTTTCAAATGTCCTCTTAGCACTAACATTATAAATATTTGTTGATAATAAACTGTGAATATTTTGATAAACATCATACAATTCACCATCTTTTGAATCTTCTGAAGATAGTTGCTCTGCTCTATATGAACCTAAATCAGGTCGATATAATATTGATAAAGAATCTTTGTCCAAAGAGTTCATAGCTACAACATCATCCAACAAATCACTAGCTGGATATATTTTATTTTCATTACCCATACCTTGAATTGCATACATGTTACCTATATCATCTGATGGTAATTTAAACTCTAAATTATAATCTCTAATAATTGAATTTGGAGACATAACATTAAAAGTAAACATATTAGTAAAAAATTGTGGATTTTGATTATCTATAGAAGCGACTTTGTTATTATCAATTATTTTAAGTTCATTTCCAATACCTACTCCACCACCCATTATCGAAAGATTAAATAAAGTATCACTATCTTCATTAATTTGTCTTAAAATTTCACCTATAATAGATTTAATATCTTTTTCTAATTCAAATGCGCTTATAATCGTTTCAGCATTTATGAATAATTCCCTTATAGGTATTCTTTTTTTAGCTTTGTCTTGTTCTGTATGAGATTTAGCACCAGGTTCTGTAGAATAAAACTTTTTTGGGTATTTACCCATTTGATGACTATAAGAGCCTAAACCATCAATATCAGTATCACCCCAAGATTTTGGATATAAAAATGCAGGTGTGTCAGATGTAGATATTAAACTTTTTTGCTTTAAAAACAAACTGTCACTAAAAGATATGAAAGAATTACTTGAATCCATTCTAACTTCTAAATTTTTTCCTTTATTTATCTCAGCTACATCCTTTCCAAATCCAAATTGTTCATTCATAATAATATCTTCAAAAAACCCTAAACTAATATAAACATCATCTGCTGTTAAACTACTGACGTAAACACCAGTTCTAACAGGATTTCCTTCAGGTTGCATATCATCTGATGATAATATTATTTTAGACTTGGTTCTTAAATTTTCTTCGAATGTTTCAACAGATCCAAAATCACCCACTTTATTGGGAGTTAATAAAAATCTTTTTAATTCTTCTGTCGTTGCAGGATCTGATTTTAAAGTTGGTATAATACCTAAATAACGTGTTCCATTCATTAAAATGTCTTGTATTCGTCTTGTTGTTGATACATCAGTTGATTGATTCAATAAAGCACTATTTGTTGATTGAAGTGTAACTGAACACTCAACTGAACCATTAGGTAATATTTTAGAACTATAATCCACAACTATACCTTGTATTACTTCTAATTTATCTGGATTTTGTGAAATTTGTCCAGTGTTATCATCATATAAAAATGACATAATATCATCACTCTCTAACATTTTTTCAGGTGTGTAAAGTGATACAATATCTGACCATCCAAAGTCAACAAATATGGTGGCGCCTGGTTTTAAAAAATATCTATTATAGATTCTATCAAAATCAAAAAAGTTATGAACTACAAAGTTTACAGTTGTTTTTTTAATAGCTCCTAAAAATTCTTGTGTTTCTGATACTGCAGATGTGATACCAGCTTGTGGTTTTAATAAAGGATTATCTTTTAATAGTCTTGGAAAAGCTGCTTTGGCAACTTTAGCTTCAGCGCTTTGAGATGGGTCTAATAATTTAAAATTTGTTTGACTAGCTTTTGAAGAACCATAAGCTTTTTGATAATTATAATCACCAACAATATATGTTTGTGTAGCGTAGTCCACTCTATCTCTCGCATATGGGTCGTATACAGCATACTTTATTATTTTACCATCGGAATCTTTTATGTCTTTTATCTGAGAGATTCCATTTGCTCTACTATATTCGGTAGCCCTTGATAAAGCTACAGCTGATCCTTCATCTTCAAAAACCTCAAAAGTTTCTAAAGTTTCCTCAATTACTTCTGGTGTAATAAATTTCATGGATGTCCACATACGAACAAATGGTGTTCTTTCACTTAGATTATATTCAGGAGTTGTATCACCAAGTGATTGTAACACATTATCACTATTTCTTTTTTGATGTTGTCTTTTTTCTAATTCTTCTTTAACCTTATCATCGATTGGAGATCCAAATATTCTCTCATGTATCATAATTATAAACCTATTGCGTCTTCAAGAGAACTTGGTATTCTTAATGATGTTCCTGCTGATATGTTATTTGTGGTTAGATTATTAACTTTTGCAATAAACCACCAAAGTGTTGGGTCACCATAAAACCTGTTTGCTAAATTATCACATCTATCACCCTCTTGAGATATAAAGTACATATCAGAATTATTTTCTTCTACTTTATTATAAATTGTAGTAGCATAATATGATTTTTTATTTTTTCTTAATTGTTTTGTGTTTTCGTATCTAGCCATTATTGATTTATCCCATAAAATTTAGTTCCTAATCTTGGAGCTTTGTCGTGAATCACTTGGTATCCGATTGTTGCAAGTACATGTTTTGGAACTCTAGCACCACTTTCTGTTTCATAAGTTGATGATTGGTCGATTGAATAAGATATGGATTTTAAATAACCCATTAATTCTTTATTTGTTTTTCCATACAATTCACCATATCTTAATTTAGATAATGGTGGCTTCATTCTATTACCATAATCATCACCTTCATATTTAGGATAACACATTGATGTTAATCTATCCATTTTTTTATAAATTTCTGTTAGTTCATCTCTTGTTTGTGCAACGAGTTTTAATGTCATACTTATTTCTCTCTCTGCTCTTTCATAAGTCCAAACAGGTTCACTTCTACCTATATAATTCGTAGGAGCGTATGTGGGTGAAATGTTTTCTGTCAACCCCTCAATGAATGCTCTAAAAAATATATAAGTATCATCTCTTAAATCTTTGAAGTAAAATGGCATTCCATCTGATTCACCATCAACATCTGCAGTTATTATCTTCCAATCTATTGGAAGCTGACCTCGTTTTATAGTAGTTCCTACTGAGGGTACTCCCGCAGAAGTTAAAGAATCACCACCACTAAACATTTCAGCCAATGTCATTCTATCACCAACTGTTGTTTTAGGTACTACTGTTCCTGGATTGAATGGATTTAAACTTGATAACGCATCACCAATTTGTGAAATAAGTCCTCCCCCTGCTGGAAGACCATTTGTAAATGTATCATTGATTGAAAAGCTTGGTAATGCAGGATTAATATTATTAACCATGTATTCTTTTGGTGTTAATAAATCAGCTATGTCATTAAGTTTATCACCAATTTTTGTTTTTGGAATAGCATCACCTATAAGTCCAAGAGCAGCAGCACCTAACTCAGCTTCTGATTTTCTAATTAATATATTTGGAACTGATTGTCCTAAAGCTCTTGCAGATGAGGCTACAAGACTTGAAAATGGATTATAAGATGTACCGAATCTTTGTGGGGCCCTGAATAAACCATATCCTGGTGTTCCTACATTTTTAGAACTAAACACTGTATTTTCAATTGGAATATTAATATTTTGTCTTAATGCAAAATTTATTCCTTCTGTAGATGTTAAGAAATTTAATATCCTATCACCATCAGTTAGAGCTCTTGTAATTGGAACAGACCTACCACCTTTATTTTTTTCTCTACCCTCATTACCAATTGGACTAACAACATATGGTTCATCACCTCTACTAAAACCATATCTTTCACCAATCACATGATCTCTTTTACCAATTTTTAAATTATCTCTATTGACAATTGAACCATAATTAAGTGCTTCTAAATTACCACCTTTCCATTTTGGATTGTTTTTAGGTGTATGATTTGAATTATACAATGATTCCCAACTTAAATTTTTATCACTATCTGCACCATTATAAAAACTAACACCTAAAGATTCTAAATCCACACCACCAGCACCATAATTTCCACCATGTATGGAATTAAAAATATCACCACCTGAATACGGGGATTGAATACCTGCAGTTCCGAATGTTACTTCAGGATTTATTGATGGCTTTCTGAAAGAATTACCTGTATTTTGATATATTGTTCTATCTTTAATCAATCCCTCAAGGTTACTTCTTGGGTCAAATGAATCATTTAAAAATGGGTGATTTCCTGTTACATCATTTATATCATCTACAAATTGTCGATTGGTTGTAATTGTTGAATTATGACTGAATCTTATTTGTTCATAAACTCCTCCCCTTAAAACATTATCTAATGGGGATACTGACATTTCAATAGGATTACCAGGAACATTTGGATGCCACGATGGAGGAGTACCTGGTGTTGCAAAAGTTGTATTAATATGTGACTGAGTTGTGTAGTCAAATTTTGTATCAAACTTATCCTGTGGATTGTTTTTTATAAAAAATTCGTTGTTTAACTCTAAATCATTAGTGTTCATAAAAGAACCACCACTTAATGTAAAACCAGTGTTGAAGTACAATGTTCTTTCTTTTGCAAATGGAGCTCTTGTATCGAATGAATCAGTTAAAAAAGAACTATTTTCAAATGGATGGTTTTCAGGTGATACAAATAAAGTATCATTTGTAAAGTTTTGACTATATTGTGATTGATTATAAACTCTTCCTCTTAACAATGAATCTAATGTTGGGGGACTTATACTAATATCAAATCCATAAGTTTGTCCAATTAATGAACTTTGGTTGTAATTTAATTTAGTATCAAAAGCCCCATTTGGTTGATTTTCAGTATATAATGCAAAATTAGATGAAATACCATCATCAAATATAGTATCAAATGAACTATCTAATAAATTGGATAAAATTGGTTTATCTAAACCATTGTCAAATTTACTATTTAAGTTTAATAAATTAGATTTTATTGGAATATTAAGTCCATTGTCAAATTTACTATCTAAAGTTGTCAAATTACTTTGATTGTCTTGAAATTTTGTTGTGTTCTCTGGACTAAATATACTTTTTAAGTTTAGTAAACTCATTATCTAAACCTCTCAATCTGTTCAGCCATTTTTCCTGGACTTCTTTCTATTGCTCTAATCAAAACTTCATTTTGTTCAACAATTTTAGCCAATAATCCATCTGATGTTGGACTTCCAAGTGGCATACTTCCCGCTGGCCCACTTGAGAAATCATTAACTTGTGTAGAACCCCTAACAGTATCTCTTGGATTTGTTTTTAACATTTTACCTTTTGGTGTAAGGATTAAATGTGAACCTCCTGAACTATTGAAATCCATTACACTTTCTTGTTTCGGAAACAATTCATCAAAATCAGTCAATGACCCAAATGATAGAACATCTACAATATTATATATTCCCTCTAATAAATTCATAACAACTGTAGCTACACTTTTAATAATTCCTACAACATTTTTTAATCCTGTTTTAATTTTTTGGATATTTTCTTCTGTAAAAAAATTGTCTCTTATATTAACCAATGCATCATTCAAGGGTTTACCAAGTTCTTTCATTACTACGGCACCAAGTTCTTTAAATGTATTTTTAATATTGGTTAAAGCACTCATTCCATCCTTACCAGCTATATCTGCAAAGTTTTTTTGTTGAACAACAGATTTATCTTGTAATGAAACTATTTTATTAAGTTGTGTAATATTCATACCAAGAGCTTTTGCTAATGATTTTCTTTCTATTACATTTAATTTATTAAATTCAGCTTCACTACCCACATTTTTAACTATTTCTTTCATCACACCATTCAAATCACCATCTAATGCTAACATTCTGGCTTTTGATAATTCTAAATCTCTACCTAATAAAACTTCAGCTTCAAATTCTGCAGTTAATGATGATTGAAAATCTAACATCCCATCCGAAATACTAGCTACATCACTTAAATTCAATCCAAGTTGTCTAGCTTGAATAGCTGCTTTTGAAATACTTTTTAAATTTCTGGCTCCAAACTTAGCAATTGTTTCTGAACTTTGTGCTATGTCTTGCATCACTACTGATGGATTTACTTTATTCTGTGCAGCTAATTGATATGTTGATTCAGTTAAATTCTCGGCTTGGTCGGCAGTTAAATTACCTATTGTTATCAATGTACCAAATAGTTTTGTAGCTTCTCCAGTTGCCATTCCAGTAGCTACAGCGGTGTCTAAAATTTGTTCAGTTATACCAACAGCTGTTTCTAATCCTATTCCAAATTCAGAAGATAAAGTGGATACAACTGTTACAACATCTTCTGTACTTTTACCTAAAGATATTACATTAACTGACGCGTCCAGCATATCGTTTTGAAATTTACTTGTTTGACCTCCAATAACTCCAAATGAACTACCTAATTTATCAACTATTCCTGAAATAAATGATAATAATTTATAAGCAGCTCCAAGTGCTATGCCAATTGCTCCAGCTTTCATAGCCGTTTTACCAAACCCTTTTGGTAAACCTTTAGTTACATTTTTAAATTTCATACCACCTGTAACTACTTGTGACATATTCTTTTGTAACTTACCCATATTTTTTGAACCAAGTCCCATCGCCTCTAACGCCATTCCACCACCAGGAATCTTTTTAAACATATCAAGAGATTTATTTAAACCTGACAGTAATGCTTCAGATTGAGCTTGAACTGCAGTTGTTCCTGCTTTTTGAACTTTTAATCTTTTAATTTCACTATCGAGTGTTTTATCATTAACTTCTTTTGCTCTGTTTTTTAAAATAATAAGTTTATCATTAATATCTATACTACTTTTTTCAGTACTAACTATCGTATTTAAAGTTTTAACTTGGTTTTTTTGTGCTGCTGAAATGTTTTTTTGGCTATCAAGTTGGTCATATAAAAGTTCAGTAGATTTTTTTACTAAATCATTCTCACTTGATAAGAGTTCAAGTAATTCTTCTTGCGCAGATAGTTTAGCTTTACTGGCCATTTTATTTCCTTATGAAGTCTTTTAATTTATATGGTTTGATATTTACTCTTTTTTTAGAACCCATTTTTTTGTACTCGTCATTTATGTGTTTTTCTAAATCGGATACAGAATCGTTTAAATCATCTAAAGATGATGTAAATTTTTTATTGTTTTTAAGAGTTTTTGGAACTATAAATTTTTTAAAAAGCTGTTCAATTGTAGAGGTTACAATACCTTCTTTCAAAATATTGTTTTTATCCATATATGATTTTTTCTTTGACACAATACTCTCCTGTTTAGATGTATCTATTCATATATAAATATCAAAATTGTAAGAAATTACCTTTTAAATCTTGGATTTGATGACTGCTTTGATACTTTTTGATTAGCTTTTTTTATTTCATCATTTTCTTTTTTACGGGTATCTGCTAATTCTTTATAATAGAAATTTCTCAAATATATAGGCATATCATATACATCGGAATGTGTAAATCCTTCCCCATAATATATTAATGAGAATATTTGTTCGTGAAGTGACTTTTTATCACTCGGACTCAGGCCAAAAAAACCCAACTGTCATTGGTATATTTACCAAGACAGAATCACCTCCTATTTCTATTTCTTGTGATAATTCAATATCAGGTGATATTTTTCTAATTTCTTTTCTTAAATGTATTGAATCCCTAGCGAGTAATATTTGAACAAAATTATTAATTGTAGCTTGTGATTCATCACCATCTACCGATGTAATAGTATGTCGTAGTCTTGTAGTAAGTTCAGGCTTCACTTCAGAGTTAATTTTAGCTGATGCTTTTAACTCGTTTTCAATTATATTTTCTTCTTTACCAGTTAATAATTTAAAAGTAATTTTTTTCTTTGATATTGGTAAATCTACTTCAAATTTATTTTCTGTAACACCATCTGGAAGTTTTTTAAATGGACAATCAGCTAAATTAAAAGTTTGTGGTGATGTTTCACCTGTATTTGGATTTGTCACATCACAAACATACTCTGGTCCATAAGCTAAAACTCTAGCAGCTACCATAACTGCATTTTTATCACCAAGTATTAAATCATCTGATTTTATACCATTGGTTAATATCAATGAATCCAATAACCTGTCAATCACAACACCTTTTTTAATTAAGTTTTGTGATGTTAATATATCTTCTTCTTTTGCAGTCATATACTTGATTTCTATTTTCCCATCTGCTAATGGGGAATCTTTTCCATATAATTTACCTTCACTTGGTAAATCAATTATTTCACTTGGAAATTTATTATCTGACATATGTAACCTCCGATTATTTTGATTCGGAAACAGACGCTTGTCTATAACCTGTAACTAACTTCTTGATTTCACCGATAGCTTTTCTTGCTCTACCACCAGCTGCTTTTGTACCTTTTTCTGAAAATACGTATGATTTTCTTCAAATTGTTCAAATAGTTCTTTTATTTCGTTGTATAAATTTTTTGTTGACATTTTTCTTTCTCCTGTAACTTTGGTTAAACTTCTATTGCTCGTCTAAACCAACCTAACCAAAATTTCTCTTGATTTGGTTTGTCTATAACTATGTTTGCAAATCGTAACACACGATATGCTCTTACTACATCTACACTTATTTTCTGTATAGCATTTATTGTATTTGGTCCTATTCCACCATCTACACTAATTTTGTTTCTATTCTTAGAATTAGCAGCCTGTTGTAATACTTTAACAGCACCTTTTCTACCGAAATTAACACACATATCAAAATAAATATGTCTTAATTGTGGAGGAACTGAATCACACTTACCTCGTCTCCAATAGTCTGTGTGATATATCTTCTTTGCTTGTTCTTTTGTTAGATTTTTAATATCCACATCAGGATACCATCTTTTAGCGATTCCATACTTGGTTTCACCACCAGCATCATCTGGATCATTTACATATCCACCTTCGTGGTCTAAAACTATTTCTATTATTTCTTCAAATGTTGTTTTCATATAAACATCCTCATTTCATATATAAATATATATTAAATAAAAAAACCCTCAATATTTCTTCTGTATTGGGGGTTTTCTTATATTTCAGTTAAGTATTTTATTAGAATTTAAGTATTGCGTAATCATATCGTAATGTTAAACTGATTTCAACAGGATCTGATGAGTCAAATGCTAAGTCACCAAAATTAGCACTTTGAATAAATGCACCTTTTAGTTCCCATTCTTCAACTACAGCACCTACTGGGTCTAAAACATTAAATGTTATGTTTTTCTTATAAAAGTCAGCATATCCATCTCTACCAGTAACTGATTCGTGGTGTAATCTAACCCACTCAATTACTTGTTGAGAAGCACTTGGTACGATTGGGTCGTATAAAGTAATCTCTAAT